>Ga0209093_1000050_pt1 | contig 63669 bp, 38 predicted proteins | sample SidtaG_4_FD_187450 | JGI IMG/M metagenome (GOLD analysis project Ga0209093, IMG submission 187450) | Marine algal microbial communities from Sidmouth, United Kingdom - Sidmouth_Male1 metaG (SPAdes) (version 2) | ecosystem: Host-associated > Algae > Red algae > Unclassified | place: Sidmouth...
GCTATGAAAAACTGAACCCAAATAAAAACTATAATTCCTGTGTGTTGCTGAAAATACTAAAATTGAAGGCTACGCAATGACATTGTGCCTTGTCGCATGGGAGATACTGAAATAAATTCAGCAAGAAGGATAGTTACCCATTTCACCGCCTTTTAAGAGAGGGTGGCGGGAGAGATTCGCCGTTGGAGCGTGAAATAGGTTAATATCAATTTCGTCCTTCCCGACGATGATGTCTTTGACGATAAGTTCGACAATGGAACGTTTGTCCTCAAAGGTAAGTTGTTGCCATCGACTATACAAGTCCTTTGCCTCATTGAGCATAAAATCGTTATCACGCAAGTACTGGGCAATGCCATCTAACTCACCTTGTACACCGCTTATATTAGCCCGTATCTGCGATAACTGTTTTGAGATAGGGTCGTAATGGTCAGGGAAATCCTCATCTGTCAGTACACCTTTTGTATTGAGACGGATAATATTGTTGAGCTCTGTTTTAAGTGATGTTTCTTGTTTCTTTAAGCTATCATACTCCTGCTGCTTATCAGTGTGCATACGATTTGCTTCTGATAAATACTGCTCAACATCTTTCTGTGAAAATAGAAAACTTTTCAATTGTTCATGGAAAATACTCTCCATGTCATCTTTGGCAATTTTGTTTCGACAAGTCTGACAAACATACTTTGGTGTGTGCGTTGGCACATACATCTTTCCGCCACAATGACATCGCAGATGAGAAGAGAAAAGGTGAACAACACGCTTTGCCCGACGATTCCTTTTGATGGTTTGCTTATCCATGATGCGGTTGCACTCATCCCAAAGTTCTTCGGAGATAATCGCAGGCACTTGAGTAAATACCCATTCTTCTTCCGGTTTACGTACCATCTTACCATTTTTGTAGGTAGTGTAGTTGGCACGGCGTAAGCCCTTTGAGACTGGGTCTTGAATGATTTTGGTAATACTTTGTGAAGTGAAAAGATTGTTTTTTCTTGTACGATAGCCCTTATCATTGAGGATTCTCGCAACTGTTTTCTTGCGTTTTTCTTTTGCATAGAGTTCGTAAATAAGTTTACGGAGTGGTGCTTCTTTTTCGTTAATAACCAATTGATTATCTACCCACTTGTAGCCAAGTGCTGAGTCACCACCTGTACGCTTACCGAGTTTGGCACGAATGGGAACAGATGCTTTGACACGCGATGCGATTTCTTCACGTTCCCATTGGGCAACAGCACTGATAACCGTGTAAAAGAGCCGTCCGCTCGGTGAGGAAGTATCAACAGCTTCCTCCAATGAAATGAGGTCGGCTTGATGTTCTTCAAAGAAGTCGGATAGCTGTAAGAGTTCTTTCGTGTTGCGTGCAAGACGAGCGAGCTTGGAAAAAATCAAGCCTGTAATTTTGCCGCTTATCACATCCTGAACCATACGTTGTGCTTCGGGATGATGAAGCACTTGTTTACCACTCACGCCTTCCAAATGATAGACCTCTACTACGTTCCAGTCCTTAACTTTGGCATACATACGACCACGTTCTTCGTGGTGTTCGGGAGAGTCACCTTTGGCTTGGTCATCGGTGCTGACACGAATCCAAATACCTACATTTTTCTTGCTCATAATTATGCGTATTTTGTTGTAAAAATGTAGTTAAAAATACGAAAAAATCATCGTAAATCCATGATTTATAAGGCATTTTTTAAGGTGAACCTTGATAGTTTGTAGCGAGTATGAAGGCGAATTATGGGAGCAACTTCAAATTACTTTATAGTGCTTTACTTTGCTTTCTTCGATGAAATATAAATGTCTTTTCGCTCTTGAACAAGCTACATAGAATTTGTTTTTTGTAGTTGGAGCAAGCTGGTCTAACTGTCCTTTTTTATACTGCCCCATTGTTGTTCTATTCAAGATTACGCATACATCAGTATGGCAATCTTCACCTTTACTTACGCCCCAGTTTTTTGAATAACAGTCATACTTAGAGCAATTCTGATAAAAGAGTTTGATTATTGAGTCATCTCTCATTATATTCTCAATTTCCTCGGATGAGTCAATAAGTCTAATATTAGTTTCTTCGATGTTATGTGAATCAATACATATACCAATATTATCTGTTATAAATTTGCACACCGTTGGACTGCACCTATAACTCTTGTTTAAACACTGCTCATCTACATATACTCCCATTTTGATAAATCTCTGCTTAAAGCTGTCATAATCTTTGTGAAGTGATTTGTTTGTTGAGCCATCTCGACTTGTAGAAAAGGTATGCTGGTAAAAATCTCCAACAAACATAATTTCAACCTTGCTACTTTTCAAGTGGACAAGCAAATCAAAATCATGTCCTGCAAAATCCTGAACTTCATCTACATAGAAGGCATCATAAAAATCATCCAAACGTTTAACTACATCAGCCATTCTTCCGCACTTTTTAAGCAACTGACATATCCTACTCGCGTATAAGCGTCTGCCTGAATCCATGTATCTACGCATGTCTTTTGCGTATCTCGGAGGTTGTTGGTCAAAAGTTATACCTTTGGGGCGAAGTTTGTAAGACAAAAATGGCTTTACACAAAATCTGTAGAGAAACGTTTCATAGGTCAATATTTTTATATTTAAAGGAAAATAGCCAAATTTTTTAATAACCTTCTGACGTAAGTTGTGGTAGTTATTTTTGGTATATGTAATTAACAAGCATCGCTTTTCGAGATTCAAGTTTTCAACGATGAGACTTGTTTTTCCTGAGCCAGCTACGGCTAAAATTAATCTTTTATCCATTTGATTGCTTCTTTGATGTAATCGGGAACTTCAAGAGTTTCTGATTGTGTATCTAATAATTCAAAAGCACAGTCCGCTTTATTTTTTAGCATATACTCTAATACGGAGAGACTTCTCCTTCCCACACTCCAAATACTCTCACAGATGTCTTCATTTTCATTGTATATCGCTACCTCAAATGTGTAAATTAAATCATCTTTATCTGAGAAAATTTCAATATTGTTAGCATCAGAATAGTCGTTATAACGTTCTACGCAGTTGTTGCTATAATCTCTATCATTGTCTCGAATAACTGCCGTTTTGATTTCTAATAGTTTTGCAATGTCCAAGTATCTTTTGAAACTGGTACCACCGACTGATATTACATGTACACCGGAATTTGATAATTTTTCATTCGTAACTTTTTCATACATTGCTTCCATTAGAATAAATTCAGCATCTCCCTCAACCAAGATTACCTTTTGAGATAAAATGAATTGAAGGATATTACTGTTGGGGGCTTTCATGAAGAACTTGGCAGTATCCGAAGGCAAGTCATTCAGAATAGCCTTTTGGTTGGTATTGCTATTCAGTAAAATCGCCTTACGTAAATCAAGTCGTGCACTTATTAGATTGCTGTGAGTAGCTATAAATAGTTGCTTAGCTTGGCTTTCATTAATACGTTGTATCAACCCTTGCATGTAGGTGTGACTCAAATGATTTTCAGGTTCTTCAAGTAAAACGATGTCAAGATTATCATGAGATTTTCTTAATGCAAAATCAGTTTTAATAAAACACTGCCTACCTTTTCCCTTATTGGTAATATCAATATCATCTTCTCGTATCGTTAAGTCAGACGTTAAATTGGATTTTGAATTTGAGCGAATTGCAAACGAGTAGTCTCCAATTTCTTCATTTAGTGATGCAAAGTTATTTTCTGTAAAAATCTCTTTCTGTTTTCGATACTCATTTTTCAACTTACTTGTTTGAGTGGTATCTGTATTTGATTCAAATAACCTCTTGATATAATGTTTTGTTGCTGCATCATTACTTATCTGTGAGCTATCTAAAATAAGATGCTTGAGTTCATTTCTCAAGCTGTAACCTGTATATGCTTCACCAGAAAATAAATTGAAATGTATAGAGTAATATTCAAACGGGAAATTATCGTCTTCTTGGTTTAATATTTCAGCGACCTCATCACTTAAAGCGTCATTTGGTGTAAGCTCCAAAAGTAATCCATCGGAATTTACATCTTCGGAGTTGTATTTTCCGCGAAACTTTTCTCCGTAGATAGACGCTCCTTTCTCGTCCTCCTGTCCAAGGTAAAGTTCAACATATAATTTTGGTAGATTATCGAAAGACTTATCCGATGCCAAGAAGTTTTTGACAACATCTATATTGAAAAGCTTATCTATACCAAGATTTTCAACCTTGTTCCTACTACCGCTAAGGACTAAATCAATGGCGGTAAGAATGGTGCTTTTTCCTGCTTCATTATCGCCGATAAAAATATTGAGTGATTCGTCAAATTCAATGGTTAGGTCGTCGAACTTTTTAAAGTTATGGATTTTTATTTTTTTGATAAATTTCTTCATGAAACTAAAAGTGTTAATTTTTTAAGACGGTTAAGAAATTGAAATGAGTATAACTGTATTGCACAGCTCACGCAATTTCCTATGAGATAATTTTGTGCAGCAAATATAATGAAATAAGATGATTACGATTATTTTTTATCTCTATTCTTCCGTTGAGCATCTAAGATTGTTCTCACTAAATGCTTCATTTGCGCCGTGCCGTCCTGCTCTGAAAGTCCTGAATACTTGACTTTAACGCGGTAGCCTTTAACTGTTTTTTGTTGTGGTTTTTCCTGTATGGAAATGTCATTCAGTAATTGCACCAACGTTTTAGTATCACCGAAGATGACATTTGGATAGGCAGAGGTTGGCAATTCTTTATCACAAAGCGTTTTGATATTCGCTAAGTGTTTGGCATCTTCCGAACACATCACCACAATATCATAACCGTTGGATAGGCACTTTTGAATGTTTTTCAGTTCATAAGCGGGTGGTGTGGTGACGGATATTTCACAGGCTACTTTCAATTTGTCGGTTTGAATGCCAACATCGACCCTGCCTGTTGGGCTGGCGGTGGCTTCCTCAAGAGTTGCTTTAAATCCGTAATCTTGGGCGGTTTTACGGATGAATTCTTGTTGTTGGGTATGCGCTCTTTGTTCAGCCCGTTTACGTTCTTTTCTCTTGAAGGCTTCGGCTGCTTCGTCTATGTTTTGGATGGGTTCGACTTGTGGTGGTGCTTCTGTTTTAGGTGGTGTTTCAACTTCTTTTTTTACTTCGATTTTTGGTTCCGGTTGTGGTGTTTCTTTCGGTTTTGGAGGTTCTTTTGATTGCTTTTGTTTTGGTTCTGCTTTTTCGTCGGTATCATTCCTACCATAATTAAAGACCTCATCTACATCTGTTTGAGAACTGTAATTAGAGCGTGTATGAGCGACGATATTATCTTTGATTTGCTCGGCATTTTCAGGAATATCAGGCAAAAGAAAGGTCGTAATATTACAATCATTATCTGACCTATCAGCGCGTATAATAGCTTCTCCAACGCCTAAATTTTGCAAATCAGCCACCTCAAAATGATGAAAGCCTTTATATAATTTTTGCGCGTCCAATTCACCGACTCTAAAGCAAATACGTGTTCCGGCGTTGGAGATAAGCGAATTACCGACCTTTGCATCTACCTTAAAAAGTTGTTGCAAGTCCTGATGAGCAAGGACTAATCCAAGTCCGAATTTTCTGGCACCCGATAGGATAGATTCCATTGAAGGAGTTATAAAGTTTTGGAACTCATCAATGTAGATAAAATAGGGTTTTCGTTTGTCTTGGTCAAGTGTTTGTCTGCTTTGAGCCGCTTGATAGAGTTTGGAGGTGATGAGTGTTCCCAAAAGATATGCGTTAGCTTCACCGATAAGCCCTTGTGCTAATTTGATAATCAGAATTTTGTTGCTGTTAATGACTTCTCGAAAATCTAATCCTTCTTTTTGCCCCATCATATTTCTGATGACTTTTGCTCGTAGAAAAATATCAAGGCGAGTCAGTAACGGTGCAACCGCATTCTTTCTTAACATGGGAAATTCACGCTCCCAAAAGTGTTTTACATAGGCATCGTCAATTTCAGACAGTATCTTTTTACGGAATTTATTATCGGTCAGAAACATCCTCAATTCAAGCAATGTTCCGCCTTTGGGATGTTCTAAAAATACATTGATGGCATTACCGAGAATCGCGTCCATTTGGTCGCCCCACGAAGTTGAGAGGCGTTTGAACATCGCTGCCAAATCACCTGACAATACAATCTTTTCGGCTTCCGACTGTACGGCTAAAATATTAATACCAACAGGGTATTTTGCATCAGAGGGGTCAATAATAACCACATCTTTAATGCGGCTTTCAGGAATATATTTGAGCATGGTGTCAGCTACGTCGCCATGCGGGTCAAGTAAGGTAATTCCTTTGCCTTGCATCACATCTTGAATCATCATATTAATGAGCAAAGTGGACTTACCTGTACCGGTTGCTCCGATAATATGGGTGTGACGAAGTCGTTGATTTATAGTGAGACTGACGGGCGTTTCTCTGCCAAGATAAATGTTGTTGCCAAGTATCGTATCGTTGTTTTGTAGGGCTTGTGGCGCAGGTACGGCGGTGCGTTGGGAGACAGCAAGTTTGCCGCGCTCTGCGGTGGGAAATTGGATAAGATTGGAGAGTTCTTGCGTATTGAGCAACATACCATAACGGCGCGATTGTCGTCTGAGAATATCAGTCGCATGAATGTGTGTGAGGTACTGTGCATCAACCATCGGAATCAGAGTATTGATGGACGAGCGAGAGCCGGAGATAACCGCTTTCATCATGTTTTCATTCAACAGATGAGCGCGATATTCATTTTTGGCTTGTACCAATGTGCGGATAATAGTAGCGCACAAAGGGAAACGTGTTTTTTCCTGCGCCAAGCGAGGCATTTCAGGCGCGTCCATGAAAAAAGACCCACTGCCACCGTCAGATACCGACCTGTGAATACTTGGTATCCATGGATTGACCGCGCCTTGTGCCATTACTTGAAATACGCCGAGTTCTCCTTCGGTAAACCCTTCCAATGCCATAGCGATATTTAAAGTAATTGCAGTGGGATTTATAGGAGAAATTGGACGCATAAATTCCTGTGCAAGTCCGTAATCAACACATTGCACATCGGTATATTCAGGGTTGAATAACTCGAATAATTTAGGGTGTGCATCATCAATAACGATATTCGGAAAGAGGACATACAGTTGGTCATACAACCATTTCGCTTGAAAATCGGCAGTCGTAAAATGTAAATATATATCGCTGCCAGTGCCGATAATTTCAAAGGAAACAGGAATACGCGAAGTGGCAAGTGAATACAAAAATTGATGAAATGCTTCGGTGCGTGTCTTCCAATTTTTAGGTAGGTGAACGCTTAACTCAACTAAAGAGTTGATTTGAGGAGGAGCGTAAGGTGCTGGTTCTTCGGGTATGGTAAATTCTTGTTCTTGCGGTGGAGGTTGGATGAGTTCTGTTATCTTGGACACCGCCCAACTCAGAGGAGAGTGCCTACGCCCGTCACCCTTATCTTGGATGACGGGGTAAAGCACATCATGATAGAAAAATGGAAAGAAGGTCGGCTCAATATCAACGGGCGTGTCCCAGAGCATCCAGCCACGTCCACGCATTTCCCATGCGTAGAAATTTGCAGTGAGTGATTCACTTCGATTCATTGGCTAAGAGATTATCGTGAATACAGTTTATTCATTCGCACATAATCCACATCATTCAATTCTCTAATGCCTTTATTCTGATTAAACTGTGCAGTGACAGTTTTCAAATCTTCCTGAATAATACCATTAAGAGCTGATGATAAATCAATTCTGTACAGCGTTACAGGCATGAACATTGCGATAATCAAATTGCCCAAAATAGGGATGATTCTCCAAAACCTTCTCCAAAAATTTTTGGGTGCTATTTGCCAATAAGTGAAGATCTGACTGGTGCCTAATTTGAAGGTACAAACGTAGAAAATAACATCATCTTTCTTTACACGTAGGTACTCTCTCATTGGCTTGCCTACTCCACCTTCGGGGAGCGTTTTAATGGTTGTAGTCAGTCCTTTTATTCCATGTGTTAGAAGCTGTTCTTTCATTGCTTGATAATATTCTGCCGAAGCAACCTCAGCGCCTTCCACACTCAGACCGCCTTGGTTCATTGAACGGGCAACAACGGAGGAGCTAAGGACTGCTCTAATGAAGGCAATGAAGAATAGGAGCGTCATTACGCTCATGAAGTACGCCCCGTAGTCGGGGCCGCCGCATAGTAAAGTCATAGTATTTAATTTTGTTAAATGAATTCGAATAACGAGTTAGTGTTTAATAATTTATTGAAAATCAGTAAAATAAACAGATGCAATCTAAAAATATCTTCCATTTATACTGAAAATCAATGTTTTACCTAACTCGTTATTCGCATAATATTTTATAGAAATTTAGTGTACGATTTTGAGGTTGTGGTAAATGCAATTAAACTCAAGGTGTAACTACTATTTTTTGTACAAAAACACCCGAATCAATAATAAATTCCAGAATATACATACCACTTGGTAGGTCTGATAAATCTAATGATTGTGAGAAATTTGAGTTGGTTTGAACGGCTCTACCCTTTGTATCGTATATAGTCAATTGCTGAATCCGACTGATTTCAATACCACTAATATGTAACATATCTTTAACCGGATTTGGATAGACGCTGATAGCTGTATGTTCATCGTGAGTCACAGAAACGATGTTGGAATATGCAAACGCACCGTCAAAATCTATCTGCTTCAAGCGATAGTATGACTTACCCAAATATGGATTTTCATCATGGTTACGGTATGATTGTGGCGTAGTGGTATTGCCATATCCATCTACCCAGTCGATTTTTTCAAAATTAGTACCGTCTCGACTTCTCTGAATTTCAAAACCTGCATTATTTATTTCTATCTCAGTACTCCATTCAAGTATAGTCATCTTGTCCTGTACGTATGCTTTTAGCGGCAACATTTCAACCGGAAGTAACGTATCTGGAGCGACTATAAAATTTGCGGGAAAAAGAGTGGTATTATTATGATTGTATTGCCCCTCATCAATAACATCAATCTCATCTATTTCCATAGCAAAGACATAACTCCCCAAAAGTGACTCATTATTCGTAATGTCAAATACAAGCTGAACAGATTGCCCTACATCTAATGAAGGTACAGTCCGTGTATCTATGTAGGTTAGGTCATTCAAGTTATCGGCTGGCATACGATAGAGACGTACATCTGTGGTTAAATTTGCGTCAGCGTCCCCATCATTTGTAATAGTAAAACCAACTTTAAAGGGATTGTCATTTTCAATATCGTTGGTCAATATGTTGTACTGCTCAACGAACATATTATAGCCACGATAGTCAGGGTAGTCCGTTTGGGGAATGTTGTAGGTTACATTCTCTTTGTCATCATTGTTCCCTTTATCGTATTCAAAGAGTTCATCACAGGGATTAATGATGGCAATAAATCTCCAATTTTCTTCCTCAATATCCGGCACTACTGGTGCTACAAATGAGCCTTCAATATCATCATAATCACCCGCATCTAAATAAAAAATATCTTCTCGAATGATAATATCTTCGTCCTCGTCATAATTACTGTCTTCGGACAGAATAATCCAAACCTTCACAGGACCATCGTAAGGTATATTACCATGATTCCTGACCCAGTAATCAAAATCGACGACTGTTTGACCGCCAACTAAATCATCGTCTGGACTAACATCAAAACTACCTATTGTAAAATCATGGCCTATGGGTTCGGCATCTCCAAGTGTGATATATACAGGCTTGAAATTATTATCTAATTCTCTTGATAAATCAGTATTTCCCAATGATTCATAGATGTTGCTATTAGCACCATTAGCTACCGGAACCAGATCAGTTGTTACCAAGAATATATATTGAGCATCTAATAACTCTGGTGGAAAGTATATATTAGTGAAAAAAGACCTGCAATCAAAGGCATCGAGTCCTGAGAAATTAATATCAAAGCCCGACAAGTACTCAAAATAACCACTAAAGTCAGATGTGGTTGATAAGTATAAGTTGTTTTGAATGACATCCTCAACCGGAACATTTGAATTATTACAGATAGTGTATTCCACTGTGACTGTTTCATCCTGATTTGGGTTACTGTCACTTATATCGTCAATAGACAATACAAGATCAGGGAACTCTAAGCCCAAATCCCATACCGCAATATCAAAAGTTCCATGTTCATCATTCAAATAGTCCCATACTCGTAAATATACCTCTGTGCCCGGTTCTTCTATTATTACAGCAAACGGCATATACTGCCCATAGACGTTCGTACCATCAAAGCTGTCAACACATCCGATATAAGTGAGGCTATTGCAATTACCTTTGTAGATACCAAGACCAAGATCGTTAAGCCCTGCCTCACGCATGATTATCATTAATAATTCTGTATCAGGCATAATTAACTTATACCAAACATCTTCTCCGGAAGTACCATCGCAAGTTAAATTAAGGACATCGCTATCAGTTGCACAAAAGTTATTAAATTGAGTAAAAATGAGGTCATTATAAACTTCCAACTCAATCGCATTGCAGGGGGTGTCATTGGGCGCGGTACAGCCGTCCGTACCCCCCTCTCCATCGTCATCAATAACATTGACAATAACCGACGCGGAACTTGTACATCCTCCATCATTGACTGTAACTGTATATGTAGTAGTGCTGGTTGGTGACGCAGTGGTACTACATGAATTAGGATTACTTAATCCGGTACTAGGAATCCACTGACAGCTTCCATCACTTGATGCACTCAAGAGAACACTCTCATCTTCATAAATGCTTGGCGAACTTGGTGAAATAGTAACGTTTTGCCCGCCTTGTGTAACGTAGATTGTGATAGTTTCGGTATAATCAGGTCCGTTGCATGACCAAGGAAACTCGACGCGATAGGTCGTTGTAAAATCAGGAGATACCACAACTTGTGTCCCTGCACCTATTTGTTGATCATTATCGTTATTATACCATCTTACATTTGCGTACGAGTTATCAACAGAGAGCGTTGAAGACGCGCCGACACAAATATTTGTAGATGTCGCGCTAATCTCTCCAAGTGGGGCGAAAGAGTTTGAATTATTAAGTAATCCTTCGTCGGGTGTAGCCTCCCAGTATAGCGACAGCGTATAGGGTACATTTTCATTATAAACGTCCCCGAATCCACTAACGACAACGAGGTAATTCCTGCCTTGTAAAATCTCATCATATATTATTACTCCATCTTGAAAGGCTTGAGCATAAGCCCATGTCTTAAAAACATATTCATTTCCATCATACTCATATAATTCAAGCGAATACTGGAGTCCGCTTGTAACACCGGAGAGTGTTAAAGTTACTTCTCCGTCAACTGCTGCGTCCATTCTAAAGTAATCCGCATCACCCTGCCGACAAAGATAACCTGTAGCTACATCATCGCTACATCCATATAGCAAATTCCCAAAGGGTTGTGGATCTTCCTCACTGTCGGGTTCGACGAGGTCGTTGGGGCAGTCGCAGAAATTGGTTATCTCCACATCAGTAAAATAATGATGTATTATTTCATCAAAGGTATGACCGTCAGCTGCCAAATCGTTTGCTCCACGCTGACAGAGTCCAACTCCATGCCCGTATAAAACAATTTCTCCTATAACACAGCATGTTTCACCGCTAACTTCTGTACAACGGTAATGTTCTGTACAGGGTACTGATAATCTGTATGATGAGTAACTTCCTCCTAAACCTTCTTCGCAGTCGTCCCATTTACCATTATCTGCTGCTTGCGTATAGTCACTATTACACCTTGCTGCATAGCTCGCGTCTGCGGGTTCACCATTAAAAAAAACTGCCATTTCGGCAGTTTCATTTGCGGCTGATATTGAGGAATTTCTGGGGTTTCCGTCGTAGGCTTGTCTGCAATTAGGTGGATTTCCCGCTGCCATCTGATACATTGAAATTGCACGCGCAGCTACTGCATTCGCCTTTTTAGCTTCAATATTAAAATAGCCAACCTCTTTTTCTACTACACCAGCAATGTAATCATCAAAATCCATGTTCATTGTTACTCCATCTGGATTGTTGGGGTTACATTGGGCACTGCAACACTCCCCGGTAACCAGACCTACAACATATACAGAGTTTGGCATGTCAATATTGCATATATTTAACGTTGAACTGTTTTTATATTGACGATCAAAATTATTTTTTTCATTATTTTTACTATTCTCCCATTCTACTTTTTCAAACCATTTCTTTTCAAAATATCTTTGTTGTTCAATAGGTGTCATGTTTTGAGGAGTCAAATAAATATCTCCAGAATCAAGCCCCTTCTTAAATGTATAAATTACATTCCGACCTACTTCAAACCCCTCTTTTTTCACCCTAATAAGATAAATTTCATTATTAGTATTACCATAAAATGGAACATCTAATTTGTATATTCCTTGATAGTTGGTCTTTCCATCAACTCCAATATCAATTAGATTTTCTGCGTTAAGCTTAAGCAATGTTGGGGTGCCGTCACTGTCTATCATTACTTTTCGCTTGAAAATCTCTACTATAGCACCTTCAATTGGAACATCATTTAAATCGTCCATGACAACACCTGATATTGTACGCATTGTAGGAGTCACCTCGTCGGGATATTCAACATCCCTAAGAGTTACATACTTTATACCGTTTGGAGTTCCAACCGATATGATAGGATTTTCATTAGTAACCTGATTACCATGTCCTTTTTCAAAAGAATCTTTACCGGATTCAATATTTTCTTGCCCCAGCATCGGCACCCAAAAGCCCAATGACACCAAGAAAAGTGTCACTATAGGAATGACAAAATACCGTTTTGATTTAAGTAAATTTTTCATAAATTAATTGTTTTTTATATAAAAAGTCTATATTTAAATTTCTTGTTTGTCAACTCACCAAATAACATATCCAAAGAAATAAGTGCACTTGAATGTTTCCTACTTTAAAGCCGAATATTTGGGCTTTTCACTTTCTGTTCGTTGATAAAAATGATAATGCAGGTCAGCGCGACCACTCGCACGGGGTATAGGCAAGAGATTTTTCCCGTACTAAGTTCCTGTACTTATGGCACTGTCGGACAAGGCTATGGCTCCCTCCTTAAATCACCTACGTTTTATTTTCTTTTGCGCGAACAAAACCAATTATTTTTAAGTATATTTACAAACTTAAATGTGCTTGTTGTCGCTTCCAAAATATCTTCTGTTGAAATCAGGGGAAATCAGACAAAAAAAATTGACACAATGCAATATATTTCATTGATTATCAGTTGTATATGTTATATATTTTTTCACAAAAAATTATAAGTTTTGAATCAGGAGCAAAAGGTAGAAAAGCTAATTCTATACTATCGATTGTATGATGAAAAGAAGTGGAAGGTCATCTTACGTTATCTTTCCGCAGTTCTTGATAGGGATCGCCACCAAGCCATACTGTTATATAAAGAAATCATTGCCTTATACGAAAAAAATAAATTTAAAAAGGAAATAGCGGGTGGCATGGTAATTCCCACTTTAGCGGAACTTAGTAGAAAAAAATATGACAATAAGAAACTACGGCAAGAAACTATATCTAAGTATTTGGGCAGTTTAGTGAATGGCATGAGACGAGTAGTTGCCGTCGATTATACACTTAATAACCCCTCACTTATCGAATTTTGCTACGTTAATAATCTGAAAAAGCAAGAAGGCTTTTCACTTTATTTTTCAGAATTATCTAAGATTAATTCGGCATCAAATAGTGAAAGCGAGATAAATCTATATGCACAGTATGCCTTAAAAAGAGATTTGTACTTTCATCCATTATTTGATAAACATAATGATCAGGCTCTTGAACTTTTAAATAATGCGGCAGGTGATATAAAGAAACTATACTATACCGAAGTCTTTAAATTTCACCTTCAAAACATTGAACAGCGGCAGGCTACCGGACGCGACATAGACCATATCTTCCCTGTTGCTGAAACTCTAAAGGGTGTACAATCCCTCAGCAATGATATAAACGTAGAATTATACTATCGCATAATTACATGGGCTAAATCCGACGGTCAACCTCCCAATCAGCTAATTAGAATTTCGGAAACTTTTAGAAAAAAATTAAAAGATTTGTCAAAAAGTGACGGAGCGTATTTATATACTTTGCTCACTAACCACTTAATTAGAATGAACAGAGAAGGACATGGTGAATGTCTTAAAGAGATAGCGGTTTTGAATGACGATATAATCGAAACGGATATAATATTGGTCAATGGCGCGATTCCCTGCGATCACTTTATTAATATTATTTTGATAAAATGCGATGTTAATCTTGCATTCGAATCTCCTATTGACGAATCTACCCTAATCAACTTCGTTTCTAAATATATACATAAGGTCGTTGAACACAAGAGAGGGTTCGCAAAAGCGTTAACCGAAAAGCATATCTACCTGAAATTTAAACAATATCATAAAGCATCCAATATTGGCTTACCTGGCGAGTTCCCGTCTATAGCTGACGAACTTAGATATAGATGCCTTGATTTATGCTGTTTATATAAAGGTAATAACAATAAGTTGTTTTCTAATGGTTGCCGGGATTTTTCAAAGTTTATAGAAAAGATAGAAAGTAAATTAAACGAAAAACAAATTAAAGGAAACAGGCACTTTTTGAAGAAAATACAGGATTTATCTCGTTTGAAAAAAAGGTTAAATCAAGCGGAAGGAGAGCCGAAAAAAATACAAAAACTTAAAAACGAGATTCAAAATTTTAGACTTTCTATCGATGAAATGGAAGAATTTATCGTAATGAAAAATTGGTTATTGCAAGAATGTGAAGAACTCATCAAGCCTTTATGAGCCTTCATTTATGATGATGGATTACCGGATTATAAATAGAAAAGCGGATATTTGACCTGCAAATATCCGCTTGATAAGCCGTTACATTTTTCGACTTAAATTAGTGAATTACAACTGTTTTTCTTTCGGTTTTGCCACTGTCAGTAACTACTTCCACCCTATAGTTGCCTGGTGGCAAAGTGCCAATATTGACATACTCATGTGAAGGTAGCTCTGAACGATGAACAACGTAACCTGCATCATTAAGAAATTGTAAGACTGTTGACCCGTTCCAGTTGATACGTACTATCAGTCCGTTACGTCCTTGATAAATTTCAATAATACCTACATCGGCTAATTTGGAAATTTCGCATCCGTTATCATTACATACTTCAATTGATGTATTGATTTGAATAGAAACCCCTAAAGCTCTGTGGGTATTAGAAAATAATACGCAAAAACAAAGTACAAAAAATAATTTTGCGTACCTTGTAAATGGTTGTGAGGTAATATTTTGAGCTGTGCTAACACCTTGTGCCTCATAGCTCTCCGCCTTACCTTTAGGCGGTACTTGTGCATGAATTAATTGTTTCATGCTGCAAACCACAGGAGCGCAAAAAGTGCAAAAAAAGTATGCGCGGTTTGCGCTTTAATTTTATTGCTATGATGAGAAAATTCTTATACTATCATCTTCCAAAAGACATAGTTAAAGAGGTTGAGGAATTATTCTTAGAGGCTAATTCTTTGGATAAGGTCAACAAAAAAAAATGTGCTGCATGGTTGTTTTCGAAAATTAAATCTTTTTTAAAGAGTAAGGACAAGTACGGTAATATTATAGAAGAAAAACGCCTTGAATTTTATGATGCAGGGGTGTCAAAGTTCATCGACCCACCTAATAAATCAAGGATATTTCATGGGCTTTACCCCCGAGAAAGAAATCGCACAAATAATGGATGCATACTTTATGATGCTGACTTAATAGTTATGTACCTCAATCAAAGTGTAGAAGTAGGCTTAAAAACACGGATGCAGTTGGAAGAACCGGAAGATGTCCGGCAATTTTTGGATAATGAATACAAATATGCGCTATTAAATACATGGGAAGATACCTATTACTTAAATGAACCCGAATCTTTAGATGAACTTCCGGCAGAAGCGGCAGACGAATTGAGCAAAGAATTAGATGCCACTGAATTAGCCGCAAGCGGTATAGCTTCCATGTTCAAACAATTTATAAACAGTGGTTTGGATATTAGCGAGAAGTCTGATTTGAGTGACGTAATTACATTAAGTGACCTTCACATAGACTCACTTTCAAAGGTTGAAAGGATAATTTACGAGGGCGATATAAATTATATCTTTTTAGAAGACATATACATTATACGAACAATTGAAGGCAAGATTCGTAAATGGATTAATGAACAAAAAGAAGAAGGAGACTTTTGCCTTATTAAAGGAGAGGCTGGAAATGGAAAATCAACTCTTCTTTGGCATATCCACTACCATTTCACCATTGAAAAGCCGGAATATGAAATTAATCCAATCTTTATTAAGTCATCTGACTTAGAAGCTGCTGAAATAGGAAATTTAAAAAACAAGTTGATTGAACTGTGTAAAGAATATATGAAAAAAGACGATAAGCCTTTAATCTTGTTGGATACTATGGATTTGGTATTACGCGGAAAGGATAAAGGCGTAGAATACAGTTTGTTTATTCAGAAATTACTCAATTACAATGCAACGGTCATCGCTACAAGTAGGCTTGAAGAATCAGCTTTTTTGTCCAACAATCTTAACCCCAGAATCTTTAAATTGGATAATTATGACACTAAAGAATTGAAGAAAGCAATAGAAAAACACACGGAAGAGTATGCCCTCAAATTTTCAAATATTGATGTGGAAAATGAAACCGAAAGAATATTATCATTGATAGATAAGGGTTTACCGATTAAAGCACTATGTGAAAATCCCTTGACGCTGCGGATGCTTTTCTCTATCTATTTTCCCAACAGGATTCCAGATGACATAGATAAAGAAAAATTATATACTCAATTCTGGCAGCGAAAGATACTATTAGATTTTAGACCCGGAGAAAATGACATAGAAGAATTAGACGTTTTCCCAAGCAACATCGAAAAAACTGATTTGTCATTTACAGCTGCATTGGTGGCATCTTTTATGTTGATTGAGGGTAAGATTGAAGTGGAACAAAAAACATTATTGTCATTCATAGACTATCATAAAGACAAAAAATCGAATCTGGATTCACTAAAAAGGCGCGGAATAATCAAAGAATCAAGAGATAGGGTCTATTTCTTTCATCAAACCTTTTTTGAATATACGGCTGGCAGAGCTATTTTAGCGTCAGAAAATGGGTTTGACAAAATGTGCCTAAAAATCGGTCAAGAACAAGGCAATCTATTTCTACTCCCAATTTTTGAAAATCTGCTAATTCTTGGACAGACAGATTTCCGTTTCAAAGAAAGCGTTTTAAAACAAACAACTTTTCTTTTATCTCACAACAATATGCCAGAAATATATTCAGGCATATATGTATTTACTTTATTGAATAAATCGACGGAAGCTATAAATGACTGTTTTATAGAACTCATAAAAGGCAAAGAATTTGCACTGAAACGTTATGTAAAGTTACTTCCAAATACTAAAAAAACTAACTTTTCCAATGTAAGACAAAATCTGCGAGTAATATGGCAAGAAGTGAATCCTTCAACAGTAATTTCTTCCTATATTGATTTGATGCACCGCTTTGTCCGAATACATCCCAATTTGATTAAAAAATTTATCGCTGAAATAAACTTCATCGGTTTTCTCACAAAAAATGCAGTAGAGAAAGACCAACTCCTCCTTTTCATAGAAATCCTCGAAGAATTACAAAAAACCGATCATATATGGGCATGGAGAAATATGTTTTTAATATTGGAAACATCTTTTTCGGAAAAACGCCCCAAAGACAATGTGCATAAAATCACATATAAGAGTATATCTGAATACTTGTTAAAGAACGGTAATAATTTTTCACTTGTTGAGACTAAAAGCCCCACAAAATTTATTTCTGATAATGTCTCAAAATATTATGCAAATCTGGATAATTATGTTTCCCTAAATATTCTCAAGGAATTTTCGGAATTATGGAGAATAGCTTGGTCGCGTGGTCGAGACGAAATTATTTTTGCTCAATGCTCAACGAATTTAACATTTGATAATGATTTTGAGCGAGATACCAAGCTTACAGCACTGGGAAGATTTGTCTCTGAAAACCTCAATACAGATATACTCCCCTTCATTGAGGAGTTAAAAAAACAAGACTCGAAATTTGGCTACTCAGTTTCCCGAAATTTTATGTTACCTATCTTATCCAGACCGCTCAAATCAGGTGAGAATACTCCTAAATCTACACGTCAGATTATTGATTTTCTGCGAGATAGTATAAAACAATATCTAACGAAGAGTCGTAATAATGAGGTCATATCAAGTTATTTATCTGCACTTAACTCAAGAGAACGATACATTCCAACAAACATCATCAAGTCAATATTTGATTTAGACGAATTATCCGAAGCTACAGTTTGGCTTTCCGACGCAGTCATGGCAGACTTATTTCCAGTAGCCTTTGTAGCCAAACAGTCCGGTGCGGTAAAAGCTGCCGAAGTAATCCTGTCGTCACCTTCGACGTATGAAGATTTTTCTTCAAAGTTAAAAGGTAAGATAATGTACTTGATTAACAGAAATGAATACAATCTAAATCAGGAACTTAAAATAGAGCAACGGTTACTAGCAAATACCCCTGCCAGTTATTCTCGATTTGTGATAAAGATATTGGAAACAGAAAAGAACCAAAATAGAGAACAATTTGTAGAAGAATTCCAATCGTGCATTCAACAACTTATAACCTCGAAAAGCCATAAAGAAAGAGCCAGAGGATGGGATTTGATTTACAGTTCAATGAATATAGCTACGGGTATTTCATTGAAACAAATGGAGATATATTTCAATGAAGAATCACAGGCTATTTGTAAAGAGAAAATTCTATCAGCTATTTATTTGTTTGGTGTTACATCAGATTGGCATAAAGCACATGACCTGATAGGCAGCATTATCAGGCGGTTTAATGATGATGATTGTCCTGACAGTTATGTTCAGAATTACCTAAAGCTACTTGCATCAAAAGATGAAAATATACAAAAATACGCCGATGAAATCATACGTTTTGCGTCAATCATACCTAAGAGTGAAACTTATCAGAAAAAGCGTTTTAGCTTTTTTGCTACCGTTTTGAATTTTTATATAGGCAAAGATAGAGAGCGATTTTTAACTGTATTCAAACACTACCTTAAAACCATGACTGAGGTTGTAAAAGGAAGTAATGCCCGTACTAAATTAGCAAATTCACTCGAACCTCTTATCAAAACTTTTATAAAGGAAGCGGACAAATTCGAGTGTCTTGAACTACTTGGCTCATTAGATTCAGCTATTCCACAAGTAGGTGTGAAGATTATTAACTCTTTATTCCATTTCGATAAGATAGACGCTGACCAGAAAGATGTTCTTGACAACATTCTAATAGAAGAAAAATATTCGATTCTTTTAAAAGAAAGAATACGAGATCATGTAAAAGTAACTGCGGCGGATGCTCAATATAAATGGGAAGAAATAATGGGCGAAGTTGAAAGCATCAATAAAAACACGCTCAGATAGAAAAGGTAAGGTTCACAACTCGCAGACGGGTATTTCTTTTGCCAAAATTCCATTTTTAGCGTATGATTAAACGGAATAATTTCATAGCACAAACTATCGTGTACTTTGAAATTTTGAAACTTTTTTCTTTTAAAATTTGTATCTTTACTAAAATGTGAATCTTATGGTTAAACAACTCATAGATAGTAGAATTGTAAGTACGCCAGACGTTTGTGGCGGACATCCCCGAATAACTGACACTCGTATTCGGGTGGTGGACATTGCTGCTTTGCATAATGCAAACAAAAGTGCCGAAGAAATTTCTGATGAATACGACTTGCCTATTTCCGACGTAGAGGCTGCAATGACATATTACTTTGCCAATATTGAGGAAATAAAAGCCCTATTGGAAAAGGATGAAGCCTTTGTTGAGCAAATGAAACGTCGTCACACCTCTAAACTTCCCACAGTCTAATCGTGGCGGAAGTCAAGTATTATCTCGACGAAAATATCGCTAAATCAGTTTTGAAAGGTTTAAGACGCAAGGGCATTGATACTGTCTCTGTTACTGACGTTGGTATGCGTACCAAAAGCGATATTGAACATATACAAAAAGCCCTAGAGTTGGAGAGAGTCATCGTCACTTTTGATAAGGATTTTGTCATACTTGATAGCGATGGCGTAACACATGCTGGAATTGCATATTTTAATAGTCAAAAAAACGGCATAGGAGATATGATCAAATATTTGGAACTACTCTATCAGGTGATGGATGCAGAGGATATGTTTAACCATGTTGAGTATTTCTAAGTTTCTTTTGATGAATTTGCTGATTTTTTCAGCTAACAATTTTTGTACGACGAAGCCCTATTCTTTTGGAATGGGGTTTTATTTTGTCCGAGTAATTCCTTCATAATATGTTTGATAAACATTGTTAGGTAATTTTATGGATGTCTCGTTTTTCGTCTTCACCGAAAAGCCATAAACCTCATTCACATACCCAAAAGCCCCTCCCCCTTTAGCCTCCACAAACTCCACATGCCGAGCCAACCGCCGCCGAACAACTTCATCAATAAAACCCTCCCTATCAGATAACGTTTGAGTAATCGTATCAGCAAGACCCTCATCAATTTCAAATCCTACCGAATCACGCCCCACCGCCATAGCCGCAAGCGAAGTCGTACCTGTACCAACGAAAGGGTCTAAAACCACATCCCCTTGCACAGAAAACATATTGATAAGCCGATACGGAATTTCAAATGGAAAGGCACCGCTTCTTTTTCGGGTCTTTTTATTGGTCAGTTTTTGCGAAGTGCCTTTGATATTCCAAATATCGGTAAACCACTGATTACGTTCCTCCCAAAAGTAAGCACTGCGTTTTCGATTGGCTTTTTCGGAAGGTTTGAAGGTGCGTTTATTACCTTTTCGGAATATCAAAATAAACTCATGTCCAAGTGTCACATAGGCATTCGGTGGCAACATACCCGAACCCATAAATTTGTTCGGTGCATTGGTCGGTTTTTGCCAGATGATGTGAGGGAGACATTGAAAACCCGCCTGTACAAAACTCTGAATCGCTCGCGCATGATTTGGGTAAAGTGCAAAGTTGCCGTTGAGTGTTCGTGTCGCATCGCCGATATTGATACAGGTGATACCACCGTTTTTCAAGACCCGATAACAAGCCTTCCAAGTTTGGTCTAATTCCTTGTGCATCAATTCAAAAGCGGTCATTCCTTCGCCGTTTTGCAAGGCTTTTTGTATCGCCGGATTTTGTTTTCCCATGCTGTCATCCCACATTTCAATCATTGGATATGGTGGTGAGGTGACGATTAAATCTATAGATTCATCTTTGATAAGTTGTAAGTCCTTTGCTGCCTCAAAATAAATTTTGTGTGAGGTCATAGGCGGAAGAAATCAACTTAATTGCTTCTCCACTTCTCTCCAATATTGATACCCTTTTGTGTCTAAAATGACCACTTCATTTCCTGTTAGTCTGATAATTCCTTTTTGCGCCATCAACTGACGAAAACCACCTGCCATTTCTAATTCTTTTTGGAATTTTTCTGTATTTGTTTTTGTAATAATTTCTTTTGTAGAGGGTAAAAAGTTCCCGGTTTGAGGGACGTTTTTTACACGGTTTTTGGGTGAATTTTGCTCATTCGGACAGGCAAATGCATAAAATTTTCTGCCTTTTCCACTGCCGTCCACAGCGAGTCCACAGGCATCGTACACGCGCACGAGTTTACGCCCGATAAGCGAGGCAAGCGCAGTGGAAACCGCCTTGCGTGACAAGCCTGTTTTACGCTGAAATTGCGACTGACTAATCCAGTCAGATTGCTTTCTTTTTTTCGGAAAACGAGGGTCTATCCAACCGTAAGTTTGTCGGATAATGATGAGTAATATTTTGAGTTCTGCGGGTTTAAGTGTCGGGAGTATTTCGTCAAACAGGCAGTTGGGTACAGGTGTACTGTTGGGATGGATCATACCAAAATAACGCCGACTCACATATCAGTAATGGGAGTTAGCGTTTTTTGAATTGTAGGCGATTAATCAATTTCGGGAAGTTCCTCATCACGAGGTTCGAAAATGAAGAAATCGGTATTGGGTTGCTGATAAAGTTGAAGATACTTTTTGCCATACGGCGTGACCTTGATAACCCCGGCTTTGAGCCAAATATCCTTGCTTTCGCCATCGACTTCGACGGTTTTTTTCGTACAGACATCCCAGAAAATTGATGCAGACATACTGTTTAATTCGGTTATTACGACTAATTTTAAAACCTTATTCCGAATCAAAATGAGCCTTATTTTGTAACAAATTATATGTCGCTGTCTATATCTTTTGCGACGTATAATTCTTAAAAAAATAAATGTGATAAGTAGCAGCTTAATCACAGTTCAATAATTTTAAATCACGTATGGCTTCATTTTGATTTCTAAAATATAGGCTTGCACCGAGTTTAACCCTAAAATGATTTTTATGCAAATTTCCATAAATTACACCACACAAAAAGCCGCTTTTTAGTGCGGCTTTCATGTTCATAATTAAGGCTCAAAGTGATTTGGGTGGGGAAATTTCAATCAATTAATAAATTAAGGAAAATAACCAAAATAAGATTCTTGAATTTCAGCTATTTAAGTATAATTAATAATATTAATTAGTTAATTAAATGAAGATAAACCTAATAAACCCCACCTAAATCACTTTGAGCCATAATTAAATGTACTTTTTAGCTGTCTCAACGTATTTTTGACGATTAAGTGTCAGGTAATTAAAGGAACTTGCGGGATTCCTATGTCTCAGAATTGCCTGTACATCACGTACATTACCGCCTTGGTCGAGTATTGCATGGGCTTTTCCGTGTCGAAAACTATGCGGTGTAATCGGCTTATCAATCATTGCTTCTTCGACTATTTTCTTTATCCAACGCTGTACGCCTCTGGTCGTAATTCCTTTACCCGTTTCGACTTTAGACGGAATAAATAAGGCATCCGTCGGCGTATCAATACAAATTCTCAATGCCAAATATTTGACCAATAATTTATTGGTTTTCGGGCTAAAAACGACTTGATTATAACGCATCGTTTTACGAGTACGCACCTGCACAGCCCTAAATCCGTCCTTATCTAAAGGTGAAAGTTCGACATCAGCAATGTTAATGTCGCACAATTCCGAAACACGCAATCCGGTGTCCCACAGAATGTGAATCAGTACTTTTTTGGTCAAATCACTGAAAATTCTATCGTCCAAAATATCACACATATCTTCAAAATCTTCCTGTGTAACTATTGCTGTTGGTGGCGAATAAAACTTGGGCGATCTGATTTCCTTCGGGTTCAAATTGACCTCACCTCGACCGTGCCAAAACCAGAAAAAATCTTTAAGAATCCAAACCGCATAAGCGATAGTTGCGGTGCTATACGCTTCCTTTTCCAGATTTTGGTGGTATGCTACGAGATGTTCTCCCCGCAGGTCGGCTATTTTGAGGTCACCCAAGTAGGAGAGCAAATGTTTTAAGCGAACGCGGTAGCTACGGGCTGCCGCTTTTGCGTAGGTTGCTTTCCATGCTAAATATACCTCTATTCCCTTTTTTAAATTCATACAGAAACGGCCCGCCAAACCAATCAGCGAGCCGTTTCTGTAGTCCAATTTACACTGGACTACAAAGCTCTCGTCGTTGGTTTGATAATGACCCAAAATTGGGCAACGAGCATAAATTGTCTGTGATTAAACTGCTAATAATAGTGTACACCAAAACCAACTATACGCAAGTCTTTTAATTTGTCAATACACAAATGTGTATAGATTTTACAATTGTAAAGCATTGACATAAAATGAAATACATATCATAAGAAGCAATTAAACCACAAATCCGCTTTCCTTCCTTCCTTTTTCTCTCCAATTGAGGTACACTCCCTTCAATTAAGGTTTTTGAATAGGTTTTATCGGAATTTTTAATGGTTTTTATATACAGTATTTGGGCAGTTCATTGACAAATAAGCCTGAAAAAAAATACCTATTCTCGCCATACTTCATTTCTTATTTTTTCTAATCAAAAATTACATAAAATACTTTACACATGGATTATGAAAAACTCTATAATATAGCGGAGGTGGAGTTATGGTACAAAGCCAATCGTCCGCCTGAAAACGCTCCTCGAATTGAATCTTCGGCTGATGCTTACAAGGTCTTTTTGCGGATTTGGAATGACAAAACGCTTGATTTTACAGAAGAATTTAAGGTCATCTATCTCAATCGCAGAGGTCGTGTGCTTGGTGTTGCTAAGATTTCGCAAGGTGGTTATTCCAGCACTATCGTTGACCCGAAAGTGGTTTTTGCGGGAGCGTTAAAAGCTCGTGCGTCAGCTATTATTTTGGGACATAATCATCCTTCCGGGGCGATTTCGCCGAGTGAATTAGACAAGGAACTCACCAAACAACTAGTCAAAGGCGGTAAGTTTTTAAACCTGCCGATTCAAGACCATATCATTGTGACACGAAGGGCTTACTACTCATTCGCAGATGAGCTTATGCTCTGATTGACAACTACTTATAACAATATTTTCTAACAAAAAAAATATCGTAAGATGGCAACAAAAACGACTACTCAGCCACCCAAAATCGACATGTATCAAAAGGTCACTGACCGCATTATCGCCCATCTTGAAGAAGGAGCTCCGCCCTGGCGTTGCACTTGGAGCAGATACGGGATGCCGCGCAATTATTCCAGCATGAACACCTATAAGGGCATTAATGCCTTGCTACTCGCATTTGCTCCGTTCCCAATTCCCTATTTCCTGACTATGAAGCAAGCAAATAGCTTAGGTGGAAAAGTGAAAAAGGGTACAAAAGCCGAACAAGTCATGTATTATAATATGGTTTACAAGGACAAAGACGGCAACAATTTGAGCTATGAAGAAGCTAAAAAACAGGAGTTTAAGGATATAAAAGTATTGAAATATTTAAAATATTACAACGTGTTTAATGTGGATGATATTGAGGGAATTGATTTTACTTTTCCTGAAATCACCATCCGCGAAAACGAAGTCATTGAACGCTGTGATGCGCTTCTAAATTCGCTCAAAAACATGCCTGAATTTGTCCAGACAGAAGGCAGTCGATGCTTTTATGTACCTTCAAAGGATGTCATAAATGTCGTGCCGATGAGTCAGTTTGAATCGTCGGAAAGCTACTATAATACAGCTTTTCATGAGTTGATTCATGGTACTGGTCACGAGTCGCGCTTGGCTCGTCCGGGCATCACAGAATCAGACGGTTTTGGAAAGAAAAAGTATAGCGAGGAAGAGTTGATTGCTGAGATTGGCGCGTCATTTTTGGCGGGTATTACAGGTATTGACCGGGCTTCATTAATGGAAAATAACGCTGCCTATATTCAGGGCTGGCTTGGCGTATTGAAAGAGGATAAACGCTTCGTCTTTCGTGCTGCCGCTGCCGCTCAAAAGGGAGTAGATTTTATGTTACAAAATGCACCTGATTTTACTTAACAGTTAATTATCTCATGCTTTAACGGCACTACCACTTTGAGATAACTAAATAGTTATTTAAATTATTATAATGTACAAGAACCTCGTTTTTAGTTAAAAACGAGGTTTTGTTCTGTCTGAAAAAAATAGTGCTGGCGAAAACTTAATAAGATACTTTTGGCATAAGTGGATGGTCATATAAGCAAGATTGCGTGTTGACGGTCAACTGTCGTTGCCACCTCCCCACGCGAATCTTGTTGGGGAATTTTCCCCAAACCCCTGTCGTGTTTTTGTCTTTTTTGGAAATGAAAAACGCCGTACTTCAACGACGTTTATCGGGTAATTTCTCGTTCATAATTTCGTTTTTTGTCTCTTTCAAAAATGCGTTCAATCTCATCTCGCACACCCAATGTTTTAAAGCGATATTTACGCTTATTGCTTATCACTCCGGTTAACTTTCCGCTTCTGTAATAGGGTTTCAAACTCTGATTTTCGAGCAAATCTATGAATTGGTCAGGCGAATCAGCGCGTAAACTGATGTCTTGTACTTTCTCTTTGATTTGTGTTCTTTTACTCACTTGCCCACTTCGTTTTTGAGCTTGATATTCGCGGTCTTTTTGTTGCGTTTTTCCACGTCCATGCCGTACTATCGAATGTTGAAGTTGTGGGTATTTTTGCATTTGATATTCCTGCATTCGTATTTTCAAATCCTGAAATTCTTTGTGCGACAAACGCATTGCCTTCCCCGTCCGATATTCCACACCTGAACAACATAAATGAATATGAAAATTATCCGTATCAAAATGTGGAACAGCAATATACATGCCTCGCAAGCCGCGATATTCGATATACTTTTTGGTAAAATCTTTCATCATTTCAACATCAATATGCGGTGAATCCTCTGCATTAAAGGAGATAATTTCGTGGCTTAAAACCGTATTTCCTGTTCTTTTATGAATGCGAAATGATTCATTTTCTTCAAATTGCCGTACCCAATCTTCTACCCGATTTCCTTTCAAATTATGTTTGAAAATAAACATCGAATGTTGCTTTCCACGATGATGTCTTTTCGGTAAAATGTAACGAATCAGTCGTTCAAAATCCGGTGATTTCATCGCCTTAATTTTGATTATCATAAGGCGTAGTGGAGTTAAGAATGTGAGCAAGTATTTTTCGGAAATCGGGATTGTTTTTAACCGTTTTTACAATCAACATTTCAAGACTTGGTGGATGTCGAAACGCTTGTGTGACTTCCCTTTCAAGTCGTTCAATTATTTGACTCAATCGCTCATAGTCGTAGGATAATTGCGGGCTGTTTTCTGCAATTTGGTTAATGCTTGAATATGATGTTGAAAGCAAGTATTCTAATTGTGCAATTCGCTCATTATCAGGTACTACGTACACGTTTTGAAGATATGCTAAAGTTGCTTTTTTGATAAATTTAGACGGACTCAAATGGTGTTTTTTTGCTGCTTCACAAATGCTTTTATTTTCGTCTTTTAAAAGTTGGATTTGATACTCTTTTCGTTGACTGCGTTGATGACGTTTGTAGGCTCTTTGATAGCTCTTGCGGTAGGCTTTTTTTGCCGCTTTTATGGCGAGTTCATCGCCGAGTTCGAGTACACCGTTTTGGTCGAGATATTCGATTAATGAAGGCATGGTTTGGTGTTGGTTCATACGGAAATTGGAAGTGAGTTTTTAATTGGGTATGCTAATACGATGTGTGACTTTTGGAAGATTGCCCGAAATGATTTGAGGTGTGAGTTGAGCGTATTTTTGCCATTTTTTGTACTTGAAATATGGTCGTAAGTTAGTCAATATCGGGCGTTGATTGCTACATAATAAAATTGCCTTATCAGATTTCATCGTGCGGATTTCATCGGCGGTCATTAATGGGCGGATTCGGGTGTCTCCTTTTTCATCTTCGTATTGATATTTCCCTAAAATGTGTTCAAGATAACGGGCTGTTTCAAGGCTTTGTCCGGTGAAATAGAGTTGTGTGCGGCAATTGGAAAGAACGCTTTGTGCATCATTTTTGCCGTAAGATTGAATGAGTTGATTGAAGTCTTGTAAGACCAATAACATTCCGGCGCGATACTTCCGCACATTCGCCACTGCAAGCGGCAGAATCGGAACATACAGCGAGGCACATTCATCTATCAAAAAGAAAATATCCAAGTCGTTTTTATCCGGTAATTCCTGTAAAATATGACTAAACATTTGCTCAAAAAATACGTTCGTCAATGGACTGTAATAGCTTTGTTCGCTGATGCCGTTTTGGATAAATAAGGCTGTTTTTGTGTGCCTAAATTGTTCTAAATCAAGTGTATCTGTACTTGTGATTTGCTCCACCACATCGTCCTCAAATAAACTCAAAGCCGACAAACAAGTCGCAATAATATTGGTCAATAACTTATCGTCATAAGCCGTAAATGAACGGTAAGCGGTGAGTAATTCTTCGTCTTTATAAATGTTGGACAGCCGCAATATATCATCCGATTTTGCGCTCATAATTTGCAGTAAATAACGAACATTACTCAAGGTGTGATAGGGACTTTCCTGTAATTTGACGATGCGAATCAGTACGCTCAATAACGATGTTGCCTGAAAATTCCAGAAGGCTTCTTTTGAATTGCCGAGCGCAGTACGAATCAAAAGTGAAGCTAATTTATTGATGTCAGAAAGTGAATGAACTCGCGCCAACGGATTGAATCCAACACTATATCGCGCATCGGCGAAGTTGAGAATTTGGACTTTGTAACCACGTTCTTTGAGTCGTCCACTACTTTTCAAAAATAGCTCACCACTTGGGTCGTGAATTATCATACTGCCCTGCATCGTATAAATCGACGGAATGAGTGTAACGGACGATTTACCCGTTCCCGTACCGCCGATGATGAGTGCATTTTGGTAAGAATCTTTGAGCGAGAGATTGTATTTACCGTTGATACAGAAGCCTTTATATCGTTTGGAGAGGACGTTTTTTTCAGAGATAAAACGTGCTTCGTACTTGTGTGAAGGCTTTTTACCTGTGAGCAAATTGAGCAACTGTTCAAATATGTATTCGATTGAGCCAATGAGTACAGAAAACACTTTTTCAATCCACATCATAAGCTGCCGATATGGACTTTAGCTCCATTTTCTTCCAATAGCTTTTTGTAAATGTGGACAAGTTTTTCGTAAGTTTTGCCTTCGTCATAATCGTTTGCCTGATATGTGAAATAGACCTCTATTTCGCTTAAATCCATTGGGGTGAATTGCTCTTTGCATAAGTCAAATATACGTTCTGTTTCATGTATGAGTAAGTGGTAATTTTCGGCTTCGTATAGAGATAGCCAAGCCGAATTTTCCATTAAATCACTGGTAATGATGAGCGTTTTCCGTGCTGCCGGACTTTGTCGGAGTAATTGTAATTCGTGTGTAATCGTCTCAAAAACGAGTGAATGATTTTTGTCAAATGGTAAGTTTTGAGCTTCCTGAATGTCTTGTTGAATATCTTTGATGTAGTTTTTGATAAGTGTATTTCGGAGATAAATATTAGAGGTCGTTGGCTTGGCAGACGCAAGATTCTTAACAAGACTTTCTGTGTACAAAACATCTCCGATATACCGGATTTTGAATTGATGTTTTGACCATTTATCGGCTTCAATTTGGGTGGCGATTTTTTGTATGTCTTGTTCGGAAAGGGCTGTTTTATTCTGTCGATTTGGATTGGTGATGTCGAATAAGATAGTCGTTACAGTGCCATTTGCAGGCGGTGAAGTTGCGCGTAAAATGGCTTTTACCAAAATAAAACATAAGAAGATGACGAGTATGGTGATGAAGTATTTCATAGGAGTTTCAGATTATTTTTGTTCGGGTAGATAATAGATGCCTTTGAGTGGTGGCACTTCGTTAGCAAAGCATTTTGGCGTAATGCCGTCCGACCTTCGTAATAGATTTTCCTGAATAAATACGCCTACCGCTTCCCTGTACCAAAGATGAATTTGACGCTCCAAATCATACGCCTGACCAACGTTGAGAATGCGATTTTTGACGTGCTGTTCGGCTTGGGAGTGGAGGTGTTTTTCTTGTTGAGTCAGGGCTTTGTGGGCTTGTTGACGTTGCTGTTGTTGACGCTGTTTTTTACGGGTTTGGATGAGGGCTTTGATAGCCTCCCATTCAGGCAGCAAAAAGTAGGAAACCACCGCCGAAGCGATAAACACAAACAAATTCAACAGCACAAAATACACCGCAGAAACATTCTGTTCGGTATGCAATACCAACATCTGTGAGCGCAATAATCCCAAGACCGTAAATATCACGCTCACTATAACTATACCGCCGAGAGCAATAAGGATTTTACGCCGCTTCTCCACTTCCCTTTTGACAAAAACAGGCAGCGCATGTGACCAACAAAACAACGCAATCGACAAAGCAAAAGCCAACGCCGCCGATGCCAACCACATATCGCCAAAGACTTGAAAAGCACTGATATTGAAGAAGGTCTCTCCAATATGCAGCAAGCCCGAAAGTAAGCCCGCGAACACCAAACGAACCTTGACTTCAGTGTAATCCGGTACACCACCGTCGAGTTTTTCCTGTCGTCCGGCTTCCTGTAATTGGCGGAGGTCTTTTTGTAATCGCTTTTTGTTGGCAGTGGTGATTTGATGATTGATTTTACCGATTTGGTGAGTGGTCGTGGTGCCTAAATTGGTGTGTACTGTTGCCAGCAAGCTACTATACGCACTGTGAATTTGGTGGATATACGGCAGTAAGTGCTTTTCGCTTTTATCCGGTTTTCCGAGTTCGGCAAAACGCCCAGCATTGGTGCGGGCATTTGCTAATATCGTGTGATGTGCGCGAGTGAGTTGGGGCAACAGCATAAAGGTGACAGAAGATGTCCTTAATATGCTGTGGTTGCCTTGTTGCTTCTGTTGGGGGTATTATTGCAGATGTGGTCGTGATTGTCTAATCACTAACTGTGGTTACTTCAACTTTTTATCTGCTGACGCTATAACTCTCTTTTTCAAAGCATCTAACTTAGAGGACATTTCATCTATCTCTGATTGGATTTTATCAAAAATAGCATTGTATCTATCCACTCCTAAAAGTTCATCAAGATTTATCTCTTCTTCGCTTTCACTGCCACGAGGCACGAATACGATTTTGAGGTACTTGCCACCATTTACAATATCAGTCAAATGTTCAAACATCTTCAACTCCTCCTCTGACAACATATCTCCATGCTCTTTAACCCAATTTTGTTTCTTTTCCAGTAATTGGGAGTTTACCGCAGCATAGAAACACAATTTAAATATTTCCTCACTACAATTTCGGATATTGTCCACAAACTCTGACCATAATATATTATCACTTTGATTTTCATTTCGCCAATATGGATAAGCATAGTCATCTTGCTTCAATTTATCCAACAGTTCAATCAGCGGATTTAGTTCGTCAAGAGGTTTGGATATACCGGGTATATGTTCTCTGTCACTCCATAATTTCAATATAATTTCACAACATTCTTTTTGTTTAGCCTTTTTTTCTTCTTGCGTTTCACAATTTTCAGCTTCATGGATAAGTTCGGCAATATAGTGCGCCATCCATTTCCCAAGCGTATTATTTTTAAAATCAAGTTGAAGCTCTTGAGTGATTTTATTACCCAATTTGATAATGGCTTCCGGTGACGGTTTTGATTTCTCCATTCGATTTGATTAAATATATTTTAGCATTATTTTCGTATTTTGGTGTTGGTTCGCGCAACTCCCGTTCAAGTTCTCTTTTTACAGTACATTTAATAATCATATCCATGTTCCGTTTTTGTAAAAACTCCAAAAGGAAAGACGTATCAGCTTCAAACAACTCACCTGTATTTTGAAACTCTCCGTATCTTCGGTTGTCATCAGTTGTATTATCCCAATTTTGATATGTCGAAACTGATTTACCGTTATACCGCGTTATTTTAAAATCATCGCTGTAATCCAAGTCAAAGACACTATTCATAGAATCTCCAAAAGCAATATAGCTATTGCCTATTTGCCTTGTAAAAGGGTCGTTTTTCTCCAACGATATTCCATGTTCACAGCCAATTACATCAAGCCACCCCACTAACTGAAATTTACCGTCAATTATCTCATAGTCACTACCTTCTGTCGGCAACCAGAAATCATAATCACTTTTGGCAAATTGGAGGGCTTTCAATAAAGCACCTGATGTCTCAGGATGCACTAATGCCGATGCAATAGTTACTCTCTCATAATTTTCTCCGAAGTGTCTCGTGTAATTCCCCCGTACATAAAGCCGTTTTGTTATACTTTCTTGAGGAAGTTTTAAAACTCCATCATAATACTTATCATCTACTTTCTGCCATGTTTTATCAAACTTACTAAATTCAGATATCCAGAATTTCCTATCCATGGGTGAGGGGTCTGTCAAATCAGCAAGCCATTTGCCTTTCCAAGTAGTTACCCATCCGTTTAACCAATACTCCCACGAACCATAGTTGCTTGCGGATAAATCGACTAAAGGATACAATTGTAAAAATTCACCCGCAGCGCAAAGCATAGCATGATACTCATAATATCGCTTGAGGTTTTCAACTGTAGGTAGCTCCCCTTTTCTATTGGAAGTCAAATCCCAGTCCGCTTCAACATGATTGTCCTCACGCACATTGCCAACGTAACCCCATTTTTCGGTAATATATTTATCTGCCATTCTAGCGACATCATATTCTGCCAAATTGAATACTTTACCTAAATGGGAATACCAATAATCTATGGTATCCATAGTACTAAAGTTGAATCTTAAATCGCTTCCGTCATCCTTTGTTTGTCGTCGTGTTAATGGGCGATTTTTCTCAACTGGTTTAAATTTACTGGTTAATAGCTCATTAACTGCGCCTAGTTCAGCGTCTGAAAAAATCGAATTATCATATTTATATAAATTGAGACAAGTTTGTTTTACAAAATACAGTATCAACACATGAGGCGGATTTTGCTCGTGAACTTCTTTAAGAATATCATCACGAAACTCAGCTATCTCTGCCGGAGTTTCGATAGACAATTTTGCAATACAAATCCATAGATATAGTTTTGCAGACAGCCAGAAGTAAGTGTATTCCTTATGTTGAAAAGGAAAACAAGAGGTCTTGTTTTGGTCTCTTATCAAATGCTTTAATATGTCTGTTTCTCTCGAAATTACAAGTCTTCTTAAAGTATGTACTGCCCGCCACCGTACTCTTTTGTCGGGATGTCCGAGTAAATACCTTAATGTTTGTGCTATAACTTCATTTGTAGAAAGACTGGAAATATCCAAGGTTCTATTCCATACACCATCACCGAAATCATCATCAATTTTTGAGTTCCACCTTTGCAATACCCAATCAAGCAATTCTTCATTTTGTGCCTTGTTAAGCCGAACCTTCAAAAAGGCGATAGTTTCATATAATAATTCGGCACTAAGAAACTCTATGTTGTCCGGCAGTATTTCAGTAATAACCTTTGCCGCTTCGGACATATCCACTGAAAAGATGTCAACAAGTCCGTATATCCGACTATACAAAGAATGATATTCAATAAGCTGATGAAAACACATTCTCACTACTTTTTCAAAATTACGGCTTTTCCACTGTTTTACAAGTGGGTTGGAATCCCAAGCCTTTAGTCTATTACTAAGGGCTTTTTGCATTTCATGGAAATCTATTAAAGTTGGTTCAATATCAATAAGTGCATCAAGATGAGCGATACGATTTTGAGGTGGACATTTTGCTATTAAGCTCTCCAAAAACCTACTTCTCATGTAATAAGCCCTACCATCTTCACCAAACTTTTTGAGTGTCTCACTTATACTCTTAGAGGATGTAATATCCACAGTGCTTAAATCCGTTGTGAACTCATCAGGGCTATGATAGTCATCTCGCTCGGTATATACGGTTTTTACTTCTGATAAATCCTGTAAAAATTGGTTGTACTCTCCAATACGTTGTACCAATCCTTTGTCAAGAAATTTTCCATCCTGAATTTTCTGATATATTTCTTCACAGATGCCTTGGTTTCTATCACTTGGCTTACTTATAATTTGAATGTCTCTGAAGGTATTTTTGATGAAGATATTTTTGAGTTCACTGTCGCCTAAATCATCATATTTTGCTATCAGTTTTTTGATAAATTCCAGATACTTTGTATATCTCTCCCAAGAACAGATAGGTAACATTGAACTCGCGGTAGTAGCTCCTATGAAATCTCTATTAACTGCAACTTCCAGTACGATTAAAATCTGTTCCGTGAAGGTGGTAACATATCTGTGATCCCATCTGCAAAGAATAGCAAAAGCCGAAGCACAGTCGAGAAGAGCAATGCTCTCAAATCCTTCTTCTAATGGGAAATTGTCGTAGCCTCTCAATCGAATTTCACAAAATTCTATGTAGCGACTAAATTCAAATGCTAATTTTGGATTCTCTTTAGGTATGCCGATTTGGTATATTAATTCGGATAAACATCTTATTTGGTCGTGTGCTTCACTATCAACTTTGGAAGCGACCTCTTCCGCTTTATCAAAATAAATTCTACTAATTTTGAGGTCAATAACAGTACAAATTTTGGAAATATGAAGATAGAAATCACTTTGCTCACTGGCAGTTAGTAAAGAATCCTGAATTAACGTATCAACTTCACTTAATAATGGAAATATCTTATCTTGTAGTTCTTTATACTTCACCATTTTTGCCACAATTGCTATTCTAAGGCTTATTGAAAATGTATCATGCTTGTCATAACGAAATGATTGAATAATATTGTTAATTGCTTCTTCTTGCTTTCCTAGGAACGGAACTACGTCTATCAGAGAAGATGCAAAAAAAGCTAACTTGTCTTTAATGAAAGAGCGCTCATAATGTCTGAAATCCCAATCTTTTTCAGCCTTTTCGCATATATCTTTAAATTTGGCACTTACATTATTGAGATTACCGTTGATTGTGTCCGCTCTGAGTTGGTATATGGGAAGTGCGTGACTGTAGAATCGTTCAAAGCTCTTTTTTTTCTCATTCATTCTCTTTTTGGTATGTTTATCTGCTTTTTCATCAATGTTCTTCAGTTCGGCTGGATATATATCCTCTATATTTTGTGAGGTGTTTGAGATAACCGCTTTTAATGTTTCTCTTTTTAAAAATAAACCGACACGAAGACTGCTTTCACCCATTCGATAAGATGTGAAAGTATCTACTGGCGGTTGAATTTTTATCTTTTCAAGTATTGCCAATGCTTTATCCTTGTTCTCTTTTCCCGATTTAACAAGTAACTCACAGAATGTGATAATCGGACGAAATAGATGAACTTTGAGATTAATCCTTGATAGCAACCGCAATACTTCATCTGCAATTTTTTGAATATCAAACAAGGATTCGCACAAAAAATTACACCTTTCAATGAGCATCAGTTTCTCATAAATCGAGAAATTTAAAGGGCTTACCCACCGAAGTATTTCTTCTTCACTTGCATGCTTGGATAAATTATTTATCAGATAATCCGCTGCCTGATAAACTACCGTTTTAGGGCGCCCACTTTCTAACCAATTCAAAGCATCTTCCGGACCGGATATTCGGAGGTGGGCTTCTGCACCATAAGCTATATCCAATGCACTAATTTCATATTGTCTCACTTTTTCAGTATCCGGTTGTCTCTGTTTCCATTCTATCCATGCATGTGCATTTTTCAAATACTTTTTAGCAACTTCAAACTGCTTTTTTCTTGAAGCTATGCCTGCCAACTGGCAATAAAAAGAACCTGCCCAAGATTCTTCTTCTAATTGAGGGTTCAATCTTTCCAATGAATCCGTTTCTCCCAATAAAGCTGCCAAATCAGTATTGTTAATCAATAGATTTTTTAAGGCTTTATCGGTTTTAGCTGCATCGGCAGCAATGAATGAGAGTTTGAAAAAGGCAAGTACATCATCTGTATGCGTACTTGCCTTCATAGCCAATTTTGCCCGGTCAATATAGACCTGCTTATTTCTCATTGGATCAATTGGCAATTCCCTATACTGCTCATCTAAAACAATATTTTTCAGTTGTTCCAAATGGTTTGCGGTGTATAATGCTGTACCCAGATTTAAAGAAGCGTATTCATCTTCGCTTGCTTTTTGCAGGAAAACTTCTGCAACTCTGTTTAGTATGGTTTCATTCGCTTCGTATTTTTGCCGGATGTAATTCTCAAAATCCTCATCCCTAAATGATAAGGTGTGGTGGGTAGGATTAAAAACTAAACCATGCCATATATCCGTAGTCAGGTCATGAATTAAAGCATTATTTAATCCTGATACATCTTCGATATATTTAATGGGAACAGGTCGAGGAAGCGTAATCAAAGTGGCAAAAAAATCTTCGATAGTTTGTCTATCATCTCCCATTTTCCTGACTGCCTCATTAATCCTGTCTTCTATAAGGTCGTCAACCGTTTTCCCATTTGGGCGCAGATAGTTAATTATCTGTTCTATCCCCTCATTTCTCATACCCAATATATAGGACTGCACCCTCGGTATTCCTTGAGTCAGAGTATGAAAAGACTTAATTTCTTCTTGTGAACTTTCGGGAAAGTAATGTGATATATGGGCTTTGGTTTCTGCTTCACTAAAAGGTCGCAGTGAAATATCTATATACTTCGAAGGGAGTTTCAAAGACTCAATTCTGTAGCTTCTTGCGGTAACAACCAATCTAAAATTTTCGGGAAAGGTTTCGTTGACTAAATCTGTTACAAAACTTTCCTCCTGATTTTGTTCTGCGGCAGTAATGCTATTATCGGCAGCATCAATAATTAAAACTATCAGAGCATCGGGAGACTTTTCCTTCAATATTTTTAAAGCATCATTTATTCTGGATTTAAATTCCCGAACCAGCCCATAATTATCATTTTCTACTGGTAGCAAAAAGGGAGAACCAATTCTTTTAGCCATTTCATTAGAGAGTTGAATGATAGCTTCCTTATGCAGATGTCGTCTGTCAGAAGGATTTAGGTAGTCCCCGGCTCCGTAGCAATCAAAGCGAAATACCTCTGATTCAGAAGGAAAATTCTGTTGAATTAAGTGCGTAATGGTAGATTTTCCTATTCCTGCACCACCATGTAAACAAATAGGATTGCCCGAATCATTTTTTATAATATCATCAATCAAAGTCTCTACCTGCTCCCGTTCAACCAGATTTTCTATTTCCTCAAATTTTTGATTAACCGGAAAAAGGGACTCTATTTTTGGCACCTGCATATTCATACCCAACAACAAGTCAATAAAGGTCATTTTATTGGTTTCTTGCTCTATGGCATCAGGCAACATCATCTTTACAATCGTTCGATACAAAGAGTTGAACTGGTGATGCCCCCTAATTCCCACTTTCTCCATAGCCTTGATACTTTCTAACTCTTGTATATGGCTTGAACTTGTACCGCAGTCATCAAAATCAAGTAATCTTAGAAAATCAGTAAATTCTATAGGATTGAGTCCAGTGGCAGTTTTTATTTTTGTTAGTGGAGTTTCATGTTGGGCGAACTCCTTACAAATAGTTCTAAAACGTGTTTTTCCTGACTTGTTGTTGAGAAACTGTTGGATATTTTTGATAATAGTTTTTTGATTAGGGCTTACATTCCTGTTACTAATCAGTTTCAGCGACAACTTTTTTAAGACTAAATCACGACCATACTCGTCTAAATAAGTTTTGTATGTTTGGGCTAGTCGATGCAGAATAGATCCGTCATAAGAACCGCTTTTTTTGCCTTTGTATAATTCGGAGAATGTATAGTCATCGCTAATCTTTCTAGTGCTGTATTTTAGTTGAGCAATAACTACTTTGGATGAATCGGTAAAATTATCACCCCCATAATATTCAGCTATATCGACACCAAGAAAATTATATCCAGTCGGATCGAGTTGGTTTGCGATTTTAGGAGATATGCCTTCTATTGTAATGGTTTTTAAGCCGTCCTCTTCAAAATTTAACAGGTCAAATGACCGCTTCATAGCCCACAAGACATGAAAATCATCACCGGCATTTGATTCGGGAGCTTCTGATATAGTTCGTCTTTGTGACATTATTTACGATTGTGTGTATAGTAGGAAGTTTTATGCGATTTAAGCGTTATTCAAACTGTTCCCCCTCAAAAGTTAGTTATTTACTTGGCAGTGGGTTTAGGAATCAACAAATGTAAGAAACAGAACGGAGAAAAGTGTATATGTGCTTTATTATTTATTTTTTGGATAATTGAGAATACGAGACGTGTATAGCGGGTTATTTTAATTTTTTGATGCTCGAACTTTTGAGTAACGAAGTCATTTGGCTAATGGCGATTTGATTGAGTTCTTCGATGCGTTTTTGCGGAGTCAAACCTTGTCGTATGAGAACAGCATTGATACTTTCGAGGTTAGAGAGAACGACGAGTTGTTCTAAAGTGGCTTCGTCTCTCATATTGCCTTTGGCTTCGGGGTTTTCGTTACGCCACAGGGCAGCCGTTTTTCCGAATAAGGCAACATTGAGCATATCCGCTTCTGTGGCGTAGATTATCGCTTTTTGTTTTGTGGTAAGTTGCGGTGGAATCAGGCGTTCTTTGATAGCATCCGTGTGAATCGTGTAATTGACTTTAGCGAGGGTGCGTTGAAGATTCCAGTCGAGTTTTAGGCGGTCATTTTCTTCGGCTTTGAGACGTTGGTATTCTTTGATTAAGAGCAACTGAAACTTTGGACTTATCCACATCCCAAAGTGAAACGCAATATCTTTATGGGCATAAGTACCGCCATATCGCCCTGCTTTTGCTGTGATGCCTTTTGCTTCGGTGAGACTTATCCACTGCTTTACAGATAACACAAAATTATTGCTCCCCGCAGCATTTTTAATTGTACCGAATTCGGTATAATTAAAATTCGGATTGTAGAGTGCCTCCCATTCGCCAAGATACTCTATGGTACTTTTCAAACTCAACCATTTTATAATAACAACATTTTGATGTTGGCTTTTTGCCATATCAGTCAATGAGATATAGTCGTCGTTATCTTGTCTGAGAATGGTTATCTCTTTATCTTCGATTGTGATTTTCTTTCCTTTTGCCATATTTCTTGATTGATTCACTTGAATTTTTAGGAGCAAACCCGTTGTGGTTGTTAGGTTCAGAGTGGTCGAAGTTGCTCCCATTAATGTCTGTTTTAGTATCGTAAAATTACTGAAAAACACAGATATTTCTCATTCTGAAACAACCTAATAATAGCTAATTTTACTTCACTAATCAAGTTTCGACTACCGGCTAAAAATCAACAATTCCCTTCCCCGCTTACGCTTCCCCATGCTATATCTCCAAGTCAGTTTCACCATTTTGTGACCTGGATATAAGGTTCTCACTTTCGGACAGTCGTTATAGGATAATATCCAGTTTTTGCGCTGTTTCAATATTCGAGAAAGTCCTTCATGGTCAAAGTTTTTGTGAGTGCTGCCACGATTTCCATAGAGATAAGAACCAATCATATACGGCGGGTCAAGATAAGCGAAAATATCAGGATGATTTTTGAGCGAAGTTTTAAAATCGGCTTGTTGGACGTGGATATTCGGATTATAAAATTGCCGAACCCGCTCAATCGAAGAATGCGTAAATCGCGGATGTCCCAGCGACATGCCACCAGAAAAAGTCGTACCCGAAAATGACGAGCGGTTCAGCGTGTAGAATATCGCGACTCTTTCGTATTTCGAGGTGAATGTTGGATGTGTCTTTTTCAGTTCCCGAAATTTGGCTTTGGATAGTGGATGATATTTTTGAACGTGATTGGCGAGTCGTTGGGGATTTAGAGTGAGACATTGCCAGAACTCGACAAGTGGTTTGAATATGTCATACGCAAAGACTTCTACGCCACTCGCTGCCATTTCCAATTCAATAGAACCTCCACCGAGAAAAGGTGAAAGTATTTGTGTGATACCCTTCGGAAAGTACCGGATAATTTCTTTTCTCGCTCGTATTTTCCCGCCCGGATAACAGAGTAATGAACGATTGGAGTAACCTTTTACAACACCTTTTTGACTACCTTTTTCCGCAGGATTGGTCGATTGGTATTGATTGGGTTGTTGCATGATGCCATTGGTGAAATGGCACTACCGATGCAAAGAATAACACGTTTTTTCTTTTTTGAAAATTGGTGTTTTTAAAAAGAAATGAAATCAACTCGCAATCAAAGGTAGCATCGCAGCAAGTTCAGTAAAGGGTATATAAACGAGTTCCACATACACACAAAGGCTCTCCCGCAAACTCGCCCTTGACAGAACTTGCTGCTCTTGCTGGTGGGCTGCTTACGAGTTGATTTAATGTCTTGTTTTATTTATGTCTTTTGTGGTAGAATTAACCTACGAAGAACAGCACTTACATCTTTTGGAAAGCATAGAATCAGTGCAAAGACTAACAACAAAAATCAGATAATCAGGTCAGTCAAGCGGCATCAAAGGAATTATTCATTTCCTAATTTTTCCTTCCCTTTTCAATGCTTCAAAACTTTCGTAATCAGGTCTTTAACAAGGATGTGTTAGAGGTTTTGCGTTCCCTTCCCGATGATTGTTTAGATATGGTTTATGGCGACCCGGACTATGGTGTGGGCATAAATTATTCCGGCAGAAAGTACCTTACAAAGTGGAATGAGTACATAGAATGGTATATCGAACTGACGCAGGAATGTATGCGTGTACTAAAGCCAACGGGCAATTTATTTATGATAAATTATCCGAAGCAAAACGCACATTTACGAGTCAGGTATTTGGAGGAAAACGCTCATGATGTTTGGGATTATGCTTGGGTGTATAATTCAAATATTGGTCACAGTCCACGCAAATTTACGCGAGCACACCGCAGCATTCTTCACGCGACCAAATCAAAGAACAATCATTTCTATAAAGACAACGTTGCCCTTCCCTACAAGAAATTGAATGACAAACGTATTCAAAAACTTATTGCCGAAGGTCGTAAAGGGCGAATGCCCTACAGTTGGTTTTACTTTAATCTGGTAAAAAACAGGTCAAAAGATAAGACCAAACATCCCTGCCAGATACCGCTTGATTTAGCCGAAATGCTTATCAAATCCTGTACACAGCCCGGTGATGATTGCTTTATTTTGTTTGGTGGAAGTGGTAAGGAATTGACACTTTGCAGAGATTTGAAACGCAATTTTATTTCCTGTGAAATTCATCCTGAATACTACCAAATGATTACGGAAAGCCTTGCAAAACAAAAAGATACCACAACCACTTAACTTTCCTTTCAATCAAATTCTTTTCACAATTCAATTCATAATCATGAGAATATTACTGAAAAATCTGTTTGGTATCGGCATATTGGATTTGCAACGATGTAGTGAGATTTTATCCGAATGTGATGTCAACACAAACGACTTTGCAGATTTCATAAAATCGCAAGCGGAAAGTCGCACCGTTGACCCATTCAATATGGATATTATAGGACTCGCGTATGATTATATTCTCAAAATCGCCAAGCGCGAAATTGAGGAGCATACCGGAACAACGCTTGCAGATTCAGTCCGTGTTTCAGCGAATAGTTTGGCAACTGCCTTTGATTATTCGTCTTTAGATTTGGATGCCATACAGACACAATTACAGATGATTCCGAAAGAACAACGCAGCTATTTATTGAGTTATTTTATATCGCAAGTGATGTGATGAAGCCCTGAGTTTTCGGGGCTTTTTGTTTCCTCTATAATCAAATACTCTAATTCTTGATGACCAATACAAGGATGTCGAATAATCAAAAAAACGTTTCAATAGAGACTTAAAAAAACTTGTTGAACTTTGTATTGAAGAAAAATAAGGTACACTAACCTTCTATGCCGCTCAACATTCTCTTGCTACAGAAAGATATGCCACTACAAGCCATATCTACAATGTTTGGGCATCGAAACTGACGACTATGCAAATTTATCTGACTTCGTTGTCGAGTAATGTTTGGGATGATTATACTTTCAGATTGAAAGTATAAAGAACCTGAAGTGTACATGTTAAAAAAATATATTTTAGCTATATTTGCAATATGGACAATGGTACTTTTTTTTTAAAGAGACAAGATAGAACTGACCTTGTAGGTTTTAGTTTTGTTAAAGATGATTTGTTGGATTTGTATTGCAAATCTAATTTACTGCACTCCAAAGAAAAAAGCCAACTTATTTCTCATAAATTTAATAATCGAAAATTAAGTTATTTACTCGGAAGAATTACTAGTAAACTAGCAATTGGACAAATATTTCATGTAGAAGATTTCACCTCTATCCTTATCACCAAGGGGGTGTTTGGATTCCCTGTTGTTAAAAACATACCTACAAACATTCAAGTTAGCATTAGCCATTGTGATAATATAGGTTTAGCAGTTGCTTTCGACGAGGAGCATCCTCTTGGCATAGATTTAGAAAGAATTGACCGAAAGAGAAAAGACTTGTTGTTGACTCAAATAACAGAAAAAGAAATTGAGTTGATACTTTCTAATGAGCTTACTCTACTTGTTGGTGCAACACTTGTATGGACAGCAAAGGAAGCCTTGTCAAAAGTTATTAAAACAGGAATGACCCTCGACTTCAAGTTTATGGAAGTCAAGTCTATTGAAAAAGTAGGAACCACATATACAAGTAAATTTCAACATTTTTCTCAATATAAAGCAATTTCTTCTGTTGTCAGTAATATTGCCTGTTCTTTAGTGCTTCCTAAGAAAACAGAAGCCAGTTTACAGCAATTTTGGTCGAGCTTAGAACATACGGTTCTTCATTAGCTATGTAAATAATAATACATGGTGGTGTACTAAAACTCACCAATATCATTTTTTGACTATTTTTACTCCAACATCTGAATCCCTGTCACATGTGCTGCAATGAAATACAAAATGTGAATATTTTATTGTGTTTCAGCGTTATTCTACCTTTGGATAATCTTCATATAGTTGTATGAAATTTAGAATGTTTTGAGCTAGTAATTTGAATTCTTTGTAAATAAAGAAGTGTCCTCCATTATAAACATCATAAGTTAATTCCGACGTTGTGAATTGTTCCCAATTTTTAAACCATTTGTAGTTTTGCTTTATTTCGTCTTTTCCTATTCCCAAATAGATAGGAACTGTTATTGGTTTAAAATCATCGAAATTATAGTTTTCTGCTACTTCCAAATCAGCTCTAATAATGGGTTCAAAGAAAGAAAATAATTCTTCATTGATAAAGATGCCCTCTGGTGTTCCTCCGAGTTCCCTTAATTTAAACTCGAAGTTTTTCTTATCTAGTTTATATGATTTAGGATTAGTTGTTACTGGTCCTAAATGTCCGGTAACTATAATATTTACAGGAGAGTAGTCAGTGCTTTCTAGCATGTGTGCAAGCCTTAAAGCCAACAGAGCTCCCATACTATGACCGTATATTCTGAATGGGGTGTGGGGATTTAAATACTCTAAAACTTGTCGGTATAAATCCAAGGAAGCCGATTGTATGTTATGAACAAGTGGTTCATTAACTCTATTCCCCCGACCAGGAAGTTCCAATGATATACACTCAAACTGGGGGAAATGAGACTTTAGGAAATTATATGACGCTACATTTCCTCCAGCGAAATGAAGGAAGAATAAAATTGTTTTTTGCATCGGTAGAGTTCATGTATGCAATAATAGTTACTACTTGTTAAAGAGATACTTGAAAGTTTCAAGAGGTGAATGCACATTAAGCTCTCGCTCAAAACTTAATTGAGATTCATTTTTTCTCGGAAAATTATCATTTAAAGATAGAAAATACTTACACATCCATTTTTGCGTACTTTTTGCTTGTGGTACAATTGTATCAACCCAGGGAGCATAAACTCTAAACGCTAACTTCCCCTTTTTTCCATCTTTTGAATAAATCTTTTTCTTCAGCAATATTTCTTTGTTAAGAATAAATACCCCACGATTATTTTCATCAAACGAAGCAACAAATACAAAATCGAATCCATCATTGAAATCAATCGGAATAATTTTCCCACTTATAGGAGATCTCTTCCAAACGGTTACAAATTGACCGATTTTAGTCGGAGTTGTTTTAGCAACTCTAAATAGAATGCTTTTATCCTCAATTGACAAGATTGTGGCCCCATATTCTGCACTTTCTTCATCTCTATAAGGTTTTGTTGTAATTATTAAGTCAAGTGGCTCTACGACTTGCTTCAAAAAGCTTCTTAGTTGTAGAGGAATGTCATCCTTTGAAGGGTCGGTATGCCAATCAGCAATTTTGTGTATTAAATGACTACTCATTGTTTTTTCAATTAAATTTAAAATTTTTTACCCAATAATTATTCATGTTGAAGAAGCCTATCAAAAAAGGTTAAAACCTAATTCTCAAACTTATTATATAAAGTTCTCTGTTGAGTTGCAAATATAGAAAAAATTTCTTCACTCCATACGCCTTTGCTTATATTAATGTCTTCTTCAAATTGAGAATCGAGGATGAATAATTGATAACTAAATTTAGAAATATTCAGATATTCAGGATGAAATTCAAGCAATAAATTGACTTTCAAAATTTTATAAAGGCATAAAATGATTAATTGTAAATTTGACGAACATCCTATTACATGATATATATCTTATTCCAACGATTTAAAGTTCTCTCAACAACTGATTTAACTTCATTTCTAGTTTTCCTGTAAGTGGTGCGTAAACATGCTGTCCAGAATGGTAATATTCAAAAACGTCATTGAAACAGTGCTTGAATTTCGACTCTGCCTCTAAAAATACAGGCATATCATTTTTTCCTATAGTATGAAGCAGGGGAATATCCAATTTGGAATTATACAGCCCTTTTTGTGAATAGTAGGGGGATAACCAAGGAGACATACCAATGGCAAACTTAATGCCCTCTAACCCTAGATCCTTCCCTGCTTTTTGCATATATAATGAGGTTATAGCCACAGTAGCTCCTTCGCAAAAACCAGCTATGCCGTCAAATCTTCCAAACTGTTCAGTTAGTTCGCTGATATAATTAAATACATCATGCCATATTACGTCTTGTTCAATTTCATTTAGTGTGCTTGAATGTGAAGGGTTGTGAAATTTTCCCCATAGTTCTTCGAAGCCAGCCTTCCATTCTTTATAGTTTTCTTTTTTATCATAAATACCTACATCAATTAATGAATCAAGCCCGAGTTTTTGCAGTTGAATGTCATTATTAAATGCAGGTAAATCAAAAGGAGCATCTGGTATCACAAACTCTATATCACGCCTTCTTAACCACCCTGTTTTATCTAAAAGAGTTCTTGTTATTCTTGAATTTGTCCCTTGTCCAGCTAGAAACAGGATTCTATTTTTAGGTGATATGGAGATTACCACATTTCTCTTTTTCTTAAAAGTAAATCTTTTTTCAACTGGCATCGAAAGATTTCTTTGATGATAATGTTTTAGTAGTGGTGTAATTAATTCCCAAAGTGCAGGCGTATTCTCTGAATCAGCACCTAACATTTTGGCATATTTTTTCCACTCTCGTTCTTGTTCAGTTATGAAGCGTTCGAAAGAAACAATGCCTACAGTTCTTTCTGAAATAATTTTCTTGGCAGGCTCCAAATACTTCCACAATTCCACGAGTATGCGCTCTTCAATTGATCTATGATCTAGGTCAGAGGTTATTCTATCAAAAAGAACCGAAAATTCCTCTCTTGATGCCTTGAGTTCTAAATATATTGACGCAAATGAGTTTACAAAAAAGAGATAGCTTGAACATAATAAGTTTTTTACATTTCTCGGAATTTGTGCCCCATCATTATAGGCCAGTAAGTTAGGGTCTCCGTTTATCCAAAGTCCCTGAATTTTACTTTCTTGACCAAAGATGTTCTTAATGATGGTATCATCTGTACGAAACCCCAAACACTTTATGACCCTATCACAGGAAACGTAGCTGTCGTCTTCAAGTATTACTCCTGTTTCTGTTATTTCCTTTAGTTCTCCTTCGATTACGGTGAGTTTACCTAAAATTTGGGCTAAAAAATACAAATCAGAACCTGGAGGGATTGTAGTTTGGTTAAGAAATAATTCCCCCATATCATTTGTTTCGAGTGACTTAAGTTCATGAACGTCCAAACCACACGCTTTGTAAAATGGATTCATTATTTCAGCAACCGTTGAAACAGGTAAGAGTCCTTTGCTTGAGTTTAAAAGCCAATTACAAAAAGTTGAAAAGACCAAATTTCTCTTTCTACATATGATGGTTACATGTTTGGCTCCGTTTTCTAAAGCCACTCGCATATTTTCAACTGCATAAGCACCATGCCCTATAATTATTACATTTTTCTCCTTGAAGGTAGTTGGGACGATGTCGTTTGATATGCCATACGCTATATCTCCTAAAAACCGTCCTTCACCAATAAATTGCTTGTTCCTTGGGTAGTGCAACCCCCCTGTCATCGCAACAACTCCAGATACCAGCATTGTTTTACTCAAACCATTTTCTGTATATTCAACCATATAATCGTTCGGTTGTACTTTTTCAACTTTGATTACCTCACAATTAAGTTTTAGGGATGCTCCAAATTCATTTGCAATTTTTCGTGATTCTTCAAGTATTTGTCTTCGATTAGGAAATATGGTTTTCCACCTCTTATCATCAGGCATGGGAAGGTCGATATTATCATAATCATATGATGGGGAATCTATTTGCAATTTTGAATTATCATTTGCAAATTGTCCCCATACACCTCCTATTTGTTCTTTCTTTTCGAGTATCACGACAGGACTCCCTTCTTTTTGTATAGTTCGTGCAAAATTTAACCCACCAAGACCTGCACCTATGACCAATATTGGTAAGTTTGAAGCACTCTGTGTCGTATCTTCCAATTTGGACACACCCCGCTTTTTTATAGGTTTTTTCGGAGAATGACTTTTTACATAATCCTTAATAGATTTTATTGTATTGTAGGTGTATAGAAAATCAATTGGTAAATCTATTTTAAATGTCGAAGATAACTGATTTCTTAATGATGTAATGGCCAGAGAATCTAGCCCATTCTCAAGTAGAATGCTATTATCATCAATTGGATTTACAAGTATGGATGCAATGATATTATCTATTACTTCATCTGATTTTTCATAATTTTGCTCCTTTGTTTCTTGTTGTTCTGTTGTAGAGGTTGTTGTTTCTTTAAGCTCTGACAAGAGGATATTTTTAATCGTTAATCGCTCCCAATCTATCGGACAAACGCAAACTTCAGGGGTCGTTTCTTCAAATATGAGGTGATTGAGTGTTTCCTTCCCCATTTGGTTATCTATTTTGCCAAAACCTTGACTGACAACCCTCTCTACTGCATTGTTCTCTACCGCCATTCCTACCTCTGACCATACGCCCCATTGTATTGATTTGACATTGTGTCCCTTGCCTCGCAAGTCTCGTGCATAGCTATCCAGCATGCCATTCGCTGCTGCATAGCTAGATTGAGCCATTGTACCCAAAACAGCGGCTGCCGAAGAATAGAGAAGCAGAAAGTCCGAGGGTTGAAGTATGTTGAAAAGGTTTACAGCTCCGTCGTACTTAACAGAAATGACTTTTTTGAATTTCTCTCGGTTTTGGTTGATGAGCAAGCCGTCAGACAATATGCCTGCCGTGTGGATTATCCCGGCAACAGTTGTATATCCTTGAGATTCGAGGCAAGTCCTTACGTATTCTACGTCTTTCTCATTTGATACATCGCAACTCAAGTGCTGTATCTGAGCCTTCCCATACAATTTTTTGATACCTGCGGGAAGGGCTTCTTTTGTGTGTGGTGTGCGAGAAAGAAGTATGATATTCTTTGCTCCTTTTTCAACAAGAAATTCAGCCGCTACAATTCCAAGACCTCCTGTACCACCAGTAATTACATAGACCCCCTCCTCTTTGATTTTTGCGGTAACATCCTCCGTCGTTTGAGGTTTAAAAGTTTTTAGGCGAGGAATGGTATAGTTTCCTTCTTCTGTAAGCTGAAATTCGGGTTCCTCCGTTTCGATTTGAGAAATATGTAGTGCTTTTTGCAGATGCTGCCTACTACTGGCTATGGTCTTTAGTTTTAAAGTCGGATATTCTACCCTTGTGGAGCGCACCAAACCCCATATACCAGAATCTTCAACCGAATTAATATCGGTGACGAACACTATCTTTTTATGGCGCAGACTATGGTTGGTAATGAATAGTTTAATTAGTTCTAGTGAGGTATATAGGTCTTCTAGTTCTCCTTTGCTGACATAACAGAACGTGTTCCAGTCTGAATCGTTTAATACGGGGAGTACTGATTCCGTCGAAATTGGGCTTGTTAAGACCATATGACGGAATATTTGATCGTCCGTATTCAATTCAAGTTGTTCTCTTGAAAACACTAGCGTTCTTTGACTCGCAGACGAAGCGGATACGTCAAAAAAGTGTTTTCTCCAGTCAATTTGGTAAGAGTAATCCGAGGTCGTTGATGTGGCTATCAGGGGTTGATTAATTGTATCCGTTCCTTCGTTCCATGGAAGGTGGTTCTTCTTAAAAAAAGGCTTATTTTTCATTAGGTAAAAATCTTATTATTTTTTAATTAAGCAAAAAAAACAAAGAGTTCCAATTTTGGGAGCACCAAGGCGTCTCATTGTTAGCGTAGTTATTCATAGGATTCCAAAATAACATGAGCATTTGTTCCCCCAAAGCCAAAGGATGATACTCCTGCATATAAAGTTCCTGCCTTTCTTAGGGGCACAGATTGCTTTGGAAACGTGACATGAAAGCCAGAAAGATTTATCTTAGGATTTATATGTTCTAAGTGCAAAATTTTGGGAGCAACCCGGTGCTTTAACACTTCAACTGCATTGATGAGCCCCATAACACCAGCTGCACCTTCAAGATGGCCAATGTTGGCTTTAATTGTCCCTACAACAAGAGGGTATTTTCTTTCTTTACCCAATACGTTTTTTAATGCACCAATCTCAATCGGATCACCCAAAGGGGTACCAGTTCCGTGGCATTCGACATAGTCTATCTGGTTTCCGTTGAGTCCTGCACGTTTAAGTGCTTTGGAAATCACATTTTCCTGTGCACCTCCGTTGGGAGCAGTCAGAATAGCACTTCTTCCGTCTTGATTTACAGCAGTTGCTCGAACTACTGCAGAAATGGAATCTCCTTTTTCTATAGCATCCTCGGTTCTTTTTAGTATAACTACACCTACGCCTTCTCCTCTACAATAGCCGTCAGCTGATTCATCAAATGAGGCGCATCTTCCTTTGATAGAAAGCATATTAGCTGCACACCCCCCGACAAATGTTCTAGGATGCAACATCACATTTACACCACCAACTATCGCTATGTCACAATCACCATTTTGTAGTTTGTTTACTGCTAAATCTACTGCTACAAGTGACGATGAACAAGCAGTATCAACTGTTATGCTTGGTCCCGTAAGACCAAGCGTATATGAAATTCTATTTGAGGTAATTGAAGCGGCAGCTCCAGCACCAAAATATGGATCATCAATTAATGCCTCTTCTTTCATATGCGACCAGTCGTAGTTCATCTGTCCTATGAATACTCCTACACTTAACCCCTTGAGTTCTTCTTTTTTATAGCCTGCATCATGACATGCTTCATAAGCAACCTCTAAAAGAAGACGCTGTTGTGGATCCATTACCTTGGCTTCGCTCAATGAGATACCAAAAAAATCGTAGTCAAAACTTTCTACATTTGACATAAAGCCTCCTCTTTTAGTATAAGTTTTTCCAACTGCTCCACGTGAAGGATTGTACACTGTTTCTATGTCAAATCTTGATTTTGGAACTTCATGAACTCCATCTTTTCCCACAACCAACAAATTGAATAAATCTTCCGGAGAATCAACCTCTCCCGGTGCTCTACATGCCATACCAACTATGGCAATTGAGTTATCTTTAAGCGACGGGAGACTTTCTTTCCTATTTGCTTTAGGTTCTTTATCATTCAGCATCCTTGAAATTTCGGTTGTCATTTCGGCAACTGTTGGATAGTTAATTACAAAAATATTATCAAGGCTTAGTTCTAATTTAGTACTCAAGTTTTGTGCTAGTAGTACTGCGTTTAGAGAATCTAGCCCTTTTTCCATTAAAGAATCTTCTTCATTAACCGAAACACCAATCGCTTCAAAAACTAAATCCTTTAAAATAGTAACTATGCTCTGTCTGGAATAAGAAGGCATTTTGGGTACTTTATCATGTGTATTGACAGGAATTTCTTTTAAAAGGCTATTGCCATTAGTTTTCATTTGACGTTCTACGACATTATTATAATTTATCAAGGGAATATGCTTACTATCAAAAGTGAGTTTGGGCATTTTTTTCTTCTTTTTAGCAGGATATGATTCTAATATAACATGAGTGTTAGTACCTCCAAAACCGAAGGAAGATACGCCTGCATATAAAGTTCCTGAAGTTTTTAGCGGTGTTGTTTGTTTAGGGAATATAGCATCAAAATCAGTAAGATTGATTTTGGGGTTTATCTCCTTTAGGTGCAAAATTTTAGGCGCAGTTCGGTGTTTCAATACTTCTACTGTTTTAATGAGACCTATAATACCCGCTGCACCCTCAAGGTGTCCGATATTGGATTTAACAGATCCTAATACTACTGCATGTTTCCTTTCTTTTCCTAATACTTTTTTAAGGGCCCAAACCTCTATCGGGTCTCCTAATGGGGTGCCTGTACCGTGGCATTCGACATAGTCAATCTGATTTCCCTTGAGTTTTGCTCGTTTGAGTGCTTCAGAAATAACCTTTTCCTGCGCCACACCATTAGGTGCTGTTAGAGTAGCACTTCTTCCGTCTTGATTTACAGCTGTCGCCTTGATAATCGCAGAGATGAAATCACCCTTTTCAATTGCATCTTCAGCTCTTTTTAATACTACTACACCTACTCCCTCTCCTCGGCAGTAACCATCAGCAGAAGCATCGAATGTCGCACACCTACCTTTGATAGAAAGCATCTTGGCGGCACAACTTCCAATAAATGTCCTAGGGTGTAACATTACATTTACCCCACCGACAATCGCCAAATCACAATCGCCATTCTGTAATTTGTTCACCGCCAAATCTAAAGCGACTAGTGAAGACGAGCAAGCGGTATCAATTGTCATACTTGCTCCCACAAGACCTAAGCTATAGGAGATTCTATTTGATGTGATGGAGTCAGATACCCCTACACCGAAATATGGGTTATGAGACAACGTATCACTCACTAATTTCCAGTCATCATTAGCTTGACCTATAAAGACTCCTACATTTTGGCCTTTTAGTGTTTCCTTATTGTAACCTGCGTTGTAACAGGCTTCATAAGCCACTTCTAAAAGAAGTCGTTGTTGTGGATCCATTACTTTTGCTTCCCCCGGTGAAATACCAAAAAAATCGTAGTCGAAACTTTCCACATTTGACATGAATCCTCCTTTTTTGGTATATGTTTTTCCAACTATCCCAGGATTAGGGTCGTACACTTCTTCTATATCAAATCTTGATGCAGGAACTTCATGGACTCCATCTTTTCCTGAAATCAATATATTGAATAAATCTTCGGGAGACTTGACTCCTCCTGGAGTTCTACATGCCATACCTACTATGGCAATAGCGTCATCATTAAGGGAATAGGTACTCTCATCTGTTGCCTTGTTATTTTCTTCAACATTCAACATTTTTGATATTTCGGTAGCCATCTGGTTGACTGTGGGGTAGTTAATCACAAAAATGTTATCCAGACTAAGTCCTAACTTAGAACTTAAATTTTGTGCAAGCAATACTGCATTTAGTGAATCTAGCCCTTTTTCCATTAAAGAATCCTCTTCATTAACCGAAGACCCAATCGATTCATAAACCATCTCCTTAATTATGGTAATTATATTATGTCTATTACGAGAAACCCGTTGAGATGTTGTTTTGGCTGTATGCTTAGATTCGTTTTCAGTTGGAAGGTTTGGCGTTTTGGATAGTAGTGGTTTCAGAGATATTCGTTTACAAGTAATATCTTCAAGAATAGCATATACTTCCCCTGATTCAGAGATAAATTTGACATCTCCAATTAGCCCATGACTGGTGAAAGATTTGATGCTTGCAGATGCCCAGAGGACTGAAGGTTGTTCTTTTAAAATAAATAACTTGCTCTTAGCTATGTGAAATGGAATACTGACACCGTATTTTTCAAAGCTCAGGAAGCCCAATAATTGCAAACCAGCATCTAGTAGTGTGGGGTGAAGCATGCTTAAGTTTTTATCTTTAAAAGTGGCTGCTGCGAACAATTCTATCTGTCCATATGCTTCTTGACCTTTGGCATAGAGTACCTTGATATTTTTGTACTTAACACCGAAATGAACTCCTTGTAGATTTAGAATACGGTATTTTTCTTCTAAGTTTATTACGTCCCAATTACTTTTAACTATCGCTAATTGTGTTTTTATCCCTCTTTCGCGAGGTACTTCATCCAACAATTTCCCCATATTACTTTCTGCATGTGTCTGCTCCTTTGACTCATATTCGCTAACAATATTTAGCTTTGAATTATTTGAAAGATATTTGATTAGTACATTAGTATTAACAGTTAAAGGTGCTCTAAAAGTCATATCTCCTAACTCTATACCTTTGTAATTCGTTTCAACTCCCCTACATAGATTCATAAATCTCAAGCCTCCTAACAAGGTAATAAAGCAGGATGCTGGAACTATTGCTTCACCATTTATTTCATGGTCTAACCATTCTTCGGACAGGAAAGGTGGAATCGTTGTTTCGAAATTTTCTGTAACGGTTGTATTTATTAAAGGGTTAGGAAATTTCGGAAAGGAGGAGATATTCTTACGCATGAAAGAAAACTTAGGAGGTCTTTTACTATTCCCATTTTGATATGATTCTAATATAACATGGGCATTTGTTCCTCCAAAACCGAATGATGATACTCCTGCCAAAAGGTTTCCTTCTTTTTTCAATGGCGTGACCTGTTTGGGAAAGACAACATCAAACCCATTGGTGTTGATTTCAGAATTAATATTCTTTAGGTGTAATATTTTTGGAGCACTGCGATGCTTTAATATTGTAACGGTCTTTATCAATCCTACTATTCCAGCAGCACCTTCAAGGTGACCAATGTTTGATTTGGTTGCACCCAGCACTAATGGATGATTCCTATCCTTACCGAGTATGTTTTTTAATGCTTCGATTTCGATTGGATCTCCTAGTGGGGTTCCAGTTCCATGGCATTCTACATAATCAATCTGTTTCCCTATCACTCCCGCTCGTTTGAGTGCTTTAGTAATGACTTTTTCCTGCGCCAGTCCATTAGGAGCTGTCAGAGTGGCACTATGCCCGTCTTGGTTTACAGCGGTACCTCTGATTATTGCCAAAATGGAATTATTGTCAGTTACTGCATCACTGGCTTTCTTTAATACTACTACACCTACTCCCTCTCCCCGACAGTAACCATCAGCAGCCTCGTCAAATGTTGCACATCTTCCTTTAGGCGAAAGAGCCCTAGTTGAACATGCGCTAATAAACATCCTCTTGTCTAACATCACATTTACACCGCCTACAATAGCAATATCGCAATCGCCATTCTGTAATTTGTTCACCGCCAAATCTAACGCTACCAATGAAGATGAACAGGCGGTATCTACAGTTATACTTGGCCCACTGAGCCCAAATATGTAAGATATTCGATTTGAGGTAATTGAGTTTGATGTTCCGGCAGCGAAGTAGGGATTGTGAGACATTTCATCACCAGCTAATTTCCAGTCATCATTAGCTTGACCTATAAAAACCCCTATATTTTGCCCTTTTAGTGTTTCCTTACTGTAACCTGCATCGTGACACGCTTCGTAAGCTACTTCAAGCAGTAACCTCTGCTGCGGGTCCATTACTTTGGCTTCGCCTAGAGATATACCAAAAAATTCATAATCAAAGCTATCTACCTCTGACATGAATCCCCCTTCTTTTGTATAACTTTTTCCAATTGTACCCGGAGTTGGATCGTAAACTTCTTCTATATTAAATCTTGTTTTTGGAACATGGGATATGCCATTTGTCTCGTTCATCATCATATTGTACAACTCCTTTGGCGAATTCACATTTCCAGGAGTTCTACAGGACATTCCGATTATTGCGACAGAATCAATCTGTGTTGTGTTTATTTGTAATAGGTGTTTATTGTTCAGATACTCAGCAATTCCGTGATAGTGCTTATATAGGAAATTAAAATGATGCCCTGTTGTTGTGATAATCTCGACATTTGGAATAATGTTGATTAAGCTGTTCAAGATGGTTTCATTTTTTTGAAATGAACGGCTAGCTTCCCTCATCATTTCTGACTGCTGTTCAAATGGAGGAATTTTACATTGAAATAATACTGATGGGGATTTCAATGTGAAATTCGGGGAATATCTTTCCACTAGTAACTCAAAAGGGGCAGCATCTATTGGAGCCTTGAATGGTGAAAGGTGCCTAGGGTCAAGAAGTACTAATTGCTTTAAAAGATTTCTTTTTTCTAGTTGCATTGCAGCTTCAATTGCTAAAGTTCCTCCAAATGACATTCCTCCAATTATACACTTCTTTCTTGGGCATATTTTGGAAATTTCAGCAATTAAGTCTATCACTATGGACGGAATGGACATACCATTGGGTATTTCTGAAGGAATGGCAGGAGTAGTCGCATAAACTGGAAGTGACAGAGCTTTTGCCAAGGAGCCATATGTTTTATCTTCATTTCCCATTACTCCTCCTATGAGAAAAACCGGAACACCATCCTCTATATCGTTTAGTTTCTTCCATGCGTCTAATTTTTTATTAGAAACAGTCTTCGGTTGAAGTAATATCAATTTATCGTGAATGTACTCTGCTATATCTTGTATTGTGGGATAGTTAAAAGCGAAGTGTAAGGGAATTTCAATATCATAGGGTAGCTGCTCAAGAATGCTTTTCCTAAATTCTACCAAGTCTAAAGAGCTTAATCCTGATTCCATAAAAGAAACTTCTTCATCAAAATTCTTACTGCCTGTAAATTTTATAAAAGAATCGCGAATCAAGTTGTAAACCTTCTTGATGTTCCAGTTCTCATGATTTTGCTCCTTTGTTTCTTGTTGTTCTGTTGTAGAGGTTGTTGTTTCTTTAAGCTCTGACAAGAGGATATTTTTAATCGTTAATCGCTCCCAATCTATCGGACAAACGCAAACTTCAGGGGTCGTTTCTTCAAATATGAGGTGATTGAGTGTTTCCTTCCCCATTTGGTTATCTATTTTGCCAAAACCTTGACTGACAACCCTCTCTACTGCATTGTTCTCTACCGCCATTCCTACCTCTGACCATACGCCCCATTGTATTGATTTGACATTGTGTCCCTTGCCTCGCAAGTCTCGTGCATAGCTATCCAGCATGCCATTCGCTGCTGCATAGCTAGATTGAGCCATTGTACCCAAAACAGCGGCTGCCGAAGAATAGAGAAGCAGAAAGTCCGAGGGTTGAAGTATGTTGAAAAGGTTTACAGCTCCGTCGTACTTAACAGAAATGACTTTTTTGAATTTCTCTCGGTTTTGGTTGATGAGCAAGCCGTCAGACAATATGCCTGCCGTGTGGATTATCCCGGCAACAGTTGTATATCCTTGAGATTCGAGGCAAGTCCTTACGTATTCTACGTCTTTCTCATTTGATACATCGCAACTCAAGTGCTGTATCTGAGCCTTCCCATACAATTTTTTGATACCTGCGGGAAGGGCTTCTTTTGTGTGTGGTGTGCGAGAAAGAAGTATGATATTCTTTGCTCCTTTTTCAACAAGAAATTCAGCCGCTACAATTCCAAGACCTCCTGTACCACCAGTAATTACATAGACCCCCTCCTCTTTGATTTTTGCGGTAACATCCTCCGTCGTTTGAGGTTTAAAAGTTTTTAGGCGAGGAATGGTATAGTTTCCTTCTTCTGTAAGCTGAAATTCGGGTTCCTCCGTTTCGATTTGAGAAATATGTAGTGCTTTTTGCAGATGCTGCCTACTACTGGCTATGGTCTTTAGTTTTAAAGTCGGATATTCTACCCTTGTGGAGCGCACCAAACCCCATATACCAGAATCTTCAACCGAATTAATATCGGTGACGAACACTATCTTTTTATGGCGCAGACTATGGTTGGTAATGAATAGTTTAATTAGTTCTAGTGAGGTATATAGGTCTTCTAGTTCTCCTTTGCTGACATAACAGAACGTGTTCCAGTCTGAATCGTTTAATACGGGGAGTACTGATTCCGTCGAAATTGGGCTTGTTAAGACCATATGACGGAATATTTGATCGTCCGTATTCAATTCAAGTTGTTCTCTTGAAAACACTAGCGTTCTTTGACTCGCAGACGAAGCGGATACGTCAAAAAAGTGTTTTCTCCAGTCAATTTGGTAAGAGTAATCCGAGGTCGTTGATGTGGTAAAATCCGTGATGTTAGTGGTAGTTTCTTTGCCGACCTTAGGGTATCGATTAATTGGGCTTCCCCAAGGAACAATCGTTTTTTTATAGTTAATTTGTGTCTTATACTTTTCCTCTAGAATTGTATCAATAGACAACCAATTAATGTCTTGGTCATTATTTATTTTTTTTGCCATATTTGTCAAAACAAGGCTTGGGCTGACTTCAATTACGTTGCTTATATTCCCTTGCTTGAAGAGTGTTTCAATTCCTTTTTTAAATCGAACGGGATTCACTATTTGGTCTCCCCAATACTTCGGGCTTAACAATTGCTCATTTTCTATTTCGCCCGTCATGGTCGAGATAAACTTGATATCCTTTGTTTTTGGTGAAAAAACCATGGTCTTTAAGGTTGTAGTAAACAAATCTCTTGCCTCCTCCATCATGGGAGAGTGAAAAGCATGAGAAACATTTAAGAATTTGTGTGCATACTTGAAGTTACTTTCTAAGTACTTTTTTAGCACAGAGGTAGGACCAGATATTACTATACTTTTTTCTCCATTTTCTGCGGCAATAGCAATTTCATTAGGTAAATTAACAAGATCTTTTTCTGATGCTAGAACAGCTGCCATTCCTCCGGGGTTACATCTACCCATAAAATTACCTCTCAGGACAGTAAGTTTTAGAGCTGATTCTACAGATAAGATGCCTATAGCTACTGCTGCTGAAATTTCACCAATTGAGTGTCCTAGTACATACGATGGGGTAGAGTGTAAATTTAGGTACTCAAGTTGTGCTAGCTGAACAGCTACAATTGCAGGTTGTTGGAATTGAGTTTTCTGAAGTTCTAAGGTGTTTTCTTGACTTTCATTGAGCAACCAATCTAGCAAAGGAGCTTCTAAAAGCTCCGACAGTATCTTAATATTTTTGTCCAAGGCATTTCTAAAAATAGAATTACTTTCATATCTATCCTTTACCATTCCAGATTTGATTGATCCTTGACCAGAAAAAATCCAAACATCATGAACCGTATCGACATGATTAGAATAGGCAACAGATTGTAATATCACATGAGCATTGGTTCCTCCAAATCCAAATGATGATACACCGGCGTGTAAAGTTCCGGTTTGTTTTAATGCTGTTTTCTTTTTCGGGAAAATGACATTGAAATCAAGAATATCAATTTTAGAATTTATTGCTTTTAGATGTAGTAGTTTTGGAGCAATCCTCTGCTTTAATACCTCAATAGTCTTAATAAAGCCCATAATACCGGCTGCTCCTTCTAAGTGACCAATATTAGTTTTTATGGAACCTAAAACAAGCGCATCTTTTCTGTCCTTTCCCAATACTTTACTCAATGCTTCAATTTCAATGGGGTCGCCGAGAGAGGTTCCCGTTCCATGACATTCCATATAATCTATTTGCCCCCCGCTTAAATTCGCTTTTTGGAGAGCTCTGGCAATTACTTTTTCTTGTGCAAGTCCATTAGGGGCTGTTAAACTGGCACTACGCCCATCTTGGTTTACAGCGGTACCGACTACGAGAGCAGCAATAACATTTTTATCGTTGATAGCGTCATTGACTCTTTTTAGGACAACAATTCCTACTCCTTCCCCCCGTGCAATACCGTCTGCTGCCTCATCAAATGTCGCACATCGACTATTCGGTGAAAGCATTCTTGCCTGTGAGGTGAAGATATAAGACTCTTGGGATAGCATGATGTTAATTCCTCCAACAATAGCGACGTCACAGTCTCCACTTTGAAGTTTGTTAACGGCTAAATCGACAGCAACCAACGAAGAAGAACATGCAGTATCTACCGTCATGCTAGGTCCTGTCAATCCTAAAACATAGGAAATTCGATTAGATGAAATTGAAGGAGCAACTCCAGTACTGGCATAATCCCTGCTGTATGGAAAATCCATCATCCAGTCATAATTCATTTGTCCTATGAACACACCGACATTTTTTCCTTTCAGACTTTCTTTGTCGTACCCAGCACTATGGCAGGCTTCATAGGCAACCTCTAAAAGCATTCGTTGTTGGGGATCCATGATTTTCGCCTCGCTTAGTGGTATTCCAAAGAACTCATAGTCAAAGCTATTTACTTCCGACATGAAAGCACCCTGTTTCGTATAGCTTTTACCTAAAGCTCCTTGCGAGGGATTATATATTTCCTCTATATTAAATCTTGATTTCGGCACTTCTGAAACGCAATCAATTCCACCATACATCATATCTTTAAATTCCCCAGAATTAGTAATTCCATTAGGAAGGCGATAGGCATATGCTATTACTGCGATAGGTTCATTTTTAGGTATAAATATTTTTTCATTAGACTCATCTAAAGAAACTTTATCGTCTTGTATTAGATTTGAAGCAAACTCACTTAGCAGTTTTGCAGTTGGGAAATTGAACACGGATGTATAAGGAATATCTACTTGCCAAAGGGTTCTTAATTCATTAATCAGCATAACAGAATACAAAGATGTTAGTCCTTGTTCTATAAGGCTAGTCGTAGGTGACAGTACATTCTTTGATATATTCAGTATTTTAGCAGTAGTTTCTAGTATCTGTGACAGGTAATCATCTGAAGCGTTTTGCTCGTGTGAATTTTCTCTATTAATGGGTGTGTTTTTCTTTGCCATTTCATGTAAACGCTTATAGTTTACTTTGTTGTTTTGAGTTAGTGGTAACTTATCTAGGAAATGCCAGTTCCTAGGTATCATGTAATCGGGAAGGTTTTGAGTAGCATGAAGATAGACCTTTTGTTTAAGATGCTCATAATCGTAATTTTCAGAAACTATAAATCCTATTAGCTTATCTCTTTGTTCTTTATTGTAAATTACAATTGCATGCTTGACACCTTCAACTTCTTTAATGCAGTTTTCTATTTCCCCTATTTCAATTCTATATCCTAAGATTTTTACTTGATTGTCGCTACGACCAATTATTTCAATCTCTCCATTAGGCAAATATCTACCAATATCTCCGGTGTCGTATATTCTGCCCAATTTTTTCTCATTGATAAATTTCTCATTGGTCAGTGTTGGGCTGTTAAGATAGCCCATTGCTAAACCAATACCCCCAATATAGATATTCCCGATGACTCCAGAAGGCGTATAATTGAAATCTTTATCCAATACGAACATTGTTTGGTTGGGAAGTGGTTTCCCATAAGGGATTAAGTATGTATTAAGGTTGAAAGTATCATCTGTAACTATGTGATAATTCGACCAAATTGACGCTTCAGTTGCACCTCCTAATGCAATAATATTTGTATTAGTGAATACGGATACCGCATCCTTAATCATTTCCGTTCGAATTGCATCGCCACTAAGCAATACGGATTCCAATGTTATTTCTTTAATCTGGTTGGGCTTAGCCAATAACAGCATTTCAAATGATGTTGGAACAGTATTCCATACTGTTATCTTATGTTCCAATATTTGTTTCCACCAATAATCAGGATCTTTTTCTCCATCTTGTTTGCAAATCACCAAGATTCCTCCAGAATAGAATGTTCCAAATATATCCCATACTGATAAATCAAAATTTAAAGCAGAGATACCAAAAGTAACCGGTTCGCAAATTTTAAATTTTTCATTAATACTTATACATGTGTTGACTGCGCCTCTGTGTGATATTTTTACCCCTTTAGGCTCTCCCGTGGAGCCTGATGTAAATATTATATAAGCCAGAGAATCGGGACTAACAAGCTCAGTAGGGATATGAATTGCTTGATTTGGTTGAGGTTTAGAAGGGCAAATTATTTGGGTTATATCGCTGTCTTTGACTAATGATTCTGTTAAATCATCAAGGATTACGACTTTACTTCCTGATAATTTTATTAATTTGTTTATCCTTGGCTGTGGGTACTTCGAATCAATTGGTACATATACTGCTCCTGCAAACAAAATACCCAAAGCACTTGCTACTTGTTTCCAACTTTTTGTAATCAAGATTGCCACTATATCACCAGATTCAACCCCATGAAGTTTTAATTTTGTTGCAATATCTACGGCTAAATTGTATAATTCTTCGTAAGTAATTTTTACTTCCTGATCGATTATCGCAATATTTGTAGGCTGTTCTTTAGCTTTTTTTAAAAATAACTCATGCAAGAGAAGGTCTTTGTCTTTGTAGTTCGCCTTAGTCATATTAATTGAACTTCTTTGAGACCTTATATCGGGATGTAATTTACCAATAGAGTGGGTTTGATTGGTCGCTAACTGTTTTAAAATGTGGAGATTGTTAGATAAAATTTCCTGAATTATGTCTCCATTATATACTTCTGAGTTATAATCCCAATTGATTATCAAATCCCCTCCTAACTCTATCACTTGACAATCTAAAGAAATTTGTGGTGTCTGAGTTTGTTGATATACAATTTTTGACGAAGCACCATTTAGCCCTTGTTCAAAATTTACAATACCTACAAAAGATGTAAAGACAACAGGAAATGCTAAATGAGGAGTGTTATGAAATTCTCTTAAGCTGCGAATATAAGAGATGCCATCAATATCTTTATAATCAAATGATTCAATAAGATATTGATTAACTTCTTTAGATAGGTCAATAATTCCACTTTGTACTTTGGAAGAAAAAAGAATCACATTCGTGAATTCTCCTATTACATCTACAAAATCTTTGTCTATAGTAGATGGTCTCTCTGACTGTGTTATTGCAATAGTAAAGTTAGACGTTTCAGAGTACAGCTTTAATGCCTCATAAAAAGAGGCTATTAGAAGCGAATTAGGAGTGACGCTAAGTTTAGAAGCAATTTTTTTTATTTTTTGCCAGTATATTCCATCTAATGAAGAGGATTTTCTCTCAAAGTTTACAGTCTCTGTTAGCTCGTGGCTTTTTTTGGGTAGCTGCGGGTGAGATGTAAAGTTGCTTTTTAAATTATTCCAATAATCAATGGAAGAAACTGAAGGTTCAACTTGCCTAATAGTCTCACAATATTCAAAAAACATAGGTTTCCTGTTGTTATCCTTTATATTGCTAGTAGACCCTTCTAGGATATTATTATATTCATCAACAACTCTCTTATAAAGAATCATTAAGCTTGTCGCATCAACAAATAACATATTAACAGAAATATGTAAACGAGTTGTCTGAGTATCAATTTTTGTAAACTGAACATCCCAATATTTATTATAATCTCTCTTTAATGTGTTACTGCATTCAACGCGCCTTGCCTCCAAGTCATTAACCGTCTCAGTTTCTTGACCAAAATAAGTTGAATCAATTTCATTTTTGATTTCAACACATTGGAATATCTCATCAATTATTCTAGTATTCAGTAGAGGCTCATTATTGATGATTTTTACAAGAGCTTTCTTGAAGACATCTATCTGAAGGTCAGTTATATCTATCTCAGAATAGACAATGCAAGGACAATTGTTATTCATTCCAAACAAATATGACTCTTGCATCGGAGAAAGTGGATATTTTGTTTTGAGTTCCTTTTTTTTATGTTCTACTTCAGTTGGTCTATTATGTCGCAAAACATACTCGTTTCCTTTATCCATTCTTTCGACTATTTGGGATATTGTCATTCCTTGCATGACTTGAAAAGTTGGTGTTGGATATAGTTTACCTCTTATAGTTGATAATACAATAGAATCAAGTCCTAGAGTACTCAATAGTGTATTAGACACTATTTTAAGTTCTTCTACAGGAACATTTGTCAATCGTGCCAAGCTAACATAACTATACTTCATAAGTCACATTTTTTTTGAATTTATAAAATATTTTTTATTTGTGTGTTGGCAAATGTAGTATTTTTTTTAGAAGTTATTTGAAATAATATAAAAAAATAAATACAAAAAAAAATAAAAGAAGAAGTTTCCGTATTTTCTATGCAACAAAACACTTAAGCCGAAATAATATTATGAATTTATCGTAAATTTCAGCGCAATACTTTGCTTTAATTTTTTGTTAAAATATAATTAAATAATATTCATAAACGACATCACAAGTAGATAAGTATAAATAATCGACATCATTATTGGGTTAAGTCTTTACGCTAAATGCAAAATTTCTTGGATGAAAAAGGGCTAATCGCAATGAAAAGACATGTTAATCATATTGAAAAATAGTTTGATTGTTTGATTTAGTCGTCTTGAAGTTCCTCTATATATTCAACAAATTCCCTATCATGGAACTGTTTAATTTCGCTCCAAACAGCCGCTTGAAGTGGAAAATTCAAAAATCGCTTGATGTCGTTTTCAATGCCTTCAAAGTAATCGAACTGCCCTAATTTTGTGGCAGTATAAACCAAGTACATTTGCATAATGACTTGTTGAATATAATTGCGTTCAACTGTGGTGATTTTTGAAGGATCTTTGCCTTTAGTGAAAATGCCGTTGAGTTGAGGTTTTTCGATAAGTGTGTTGATGATTTTCTGGTAGCTATCTCCTAACTGTATCAGGTGTCCGACTTGCCGGGAACGGTCGTCATCCTGATAAGACTTTGCAGCCAACCCAAAACCAAGCACAAGGAAAATAGTCTGGATGATATCAAATAAGTGCTGTTGGAGCAGTTGCCAAAACATACTCCAACAGTATAGCAGTTTTTGGGTGTCTATACTATCCCTCGTAATCAGGAATATCTCGCTTGGCATTGGTAAGCACGTAGCGTGGTACATAGACAATTTCCTCATCATTACCACATCCGGCAGATTCGGGAAGATTGGCTTTGAGCGCACTCGTCACACGCACCCCGATGATTGCAAAGTCACCGTTTTCTAATTCAAAGACATCCGGACAGCCATTAGCCGCAATGCTCTTTTTACCTTCGGGCAATGTATGAGGGTCAACGCCACAACGCTTTTTGATTTTTAATGTATCCATATTTTTATAAATTTACTGATGATTATAAAATGGGACAGTAGAAAAGCTGTACCTTTATGTGGCTAAAGTCAGGATAATTTTTGAGAGTTAGCCGCTTAAAAATTGCTAATCTTTGCATATAATTACTAACTTAGCAATTCATAAAAATAGGTTAAGATATGTCAGTAAAAACAACATTCGAAATTGGTGAGAATATCAAGAGATTGCGTGAGTTCAGAGGGTATTCTCAGGAATATATGGCTACAGAATTAAATGTCAGTCAGAGAACGTATGGTAATATTGAATCAGATAAAGGAAAGGTCAATAAAAGTCAAATTGAGCATATTGCCAAGATTTTAGACGTTGACCCAATCTACCTTATGACTTATGATGATAAGATTGTATTTAGGCATGATAACTCTGGTCATGCAGGAGTCTATACAACTGGCATGTTTAATACCAATTACAATGTAGCCTCCGAATTAGAGCGTGAACTTTACGACAAACGTATTGAAGAACTGAAAGAACGAATAAACGAATTGAAAACTCACATGGATGAAATGAAAAAAGACAATGCGTTTCTCCGTTCTCTCGTTAAACAGCAATACGATGAAAAATAGTATGTTGTGTTGCTTCAAGGATTATCATTCAACGTTATCCTCTAAGGGATTATAACCCAATAAGCGTAGTATGCCACCTACCTTACTATTCTCCGGCACCGTTCGGTTCGCCTCCCAGCGTGGTATCACGTCCTTTACTGTACCTATGATAGCGGCAGTTTCTTTGATGGATAGGTTGCGTTCCCGTCTTACTTTCTTAATGTGTTTTCTTAACTTTGCTCTCTCGTTACGCGAATATTGATAACACATTGATTTAGAGGCTTTAAGACTCAATGGCAATTTGGGTAACAACCGTGACGGTTGCTTTTAGAGCTTTTGGACTTTTTAAGGTATAGGAACAATTTAGAACTGTACCCTACATTTTCAACATTCATAAAACCAATTTCCATGAAAAATATCATTCAAATTACACTCGCAATCG
>Ga0209093_1000051_pt1 | contig 63528 bp, 59 predicted proteins | sample SidtaG_4_FD_187450 | JGI IMG/M metagenome (GOLD analysis project Ga0209093, IMG submission 187450) | Marine algal microbial communities from Sidmouth, United Kingdom - Sidmouth_Male1 metaG (SPAdes) (version 2) | ecosystem: Host-associated > Algae > Red algae > Unclassified | place: Sidmouth...
GCCTTTGCTTGGGCGAAGCTTTTTTACTGCTTCTACGAGTTATCCTTTCACGGATATGCTTTAAATCCTCTAATCCAATCAGAGTGTTAGGAGAAACTATTTGTTTGCTAATCGAATGATTAACATCCACTATTTTAATTAGAAATCTATTTATTTAGTAAGATTATCATTTCTTATAAGTTACAAAATAGTCGAGAGTAAATCGAGCAGTTTATCCTATCAAATCCAATGGGATTATTTTCCAGGATGAAGTCTGCCAACATGGCAATTCACTGTGCCTGATCCTCTAATGATAATTTAAAAATCTTCATATTATGTCTTGTCTATCCTCTACTATTCCATAGGATAATAAAACATCATTGACTTTATATGTCTTTTCTAAAACTCATATCTTTAAAATATAAAGATACACACTCACACACTCACATAATTAAAGGGGACAATATTGGTTTCTACAACTTCCTTTAAAACAGCTAAATCAGAAGAAATTTTTAGTGCTGCACAAAAACTAATGCCTGGTGGCGTTAGTTCTCCAGTAAGAGCTTTTAAATCTGTTGGTGGTGGTCCCATCGTATTTGACCGTGTAAAAGATGCCTATATTTGGGATGTCGATGGCAACCAATATATCGACTATGTTGGCACTTGGGGTCCTGCAATTTGCGGTCATGCTAATCCTATCGTTATCAAAGCCTTGCACGATGCTTTAGAAAAAGGTACTAGCTTTGGTGCGCCCTGTGCTTTGGAAAACGTCTTGGCAGAAATGGTCATAGATGCTGTTCCTAGCATTGACGTAGTACGCTTTGTCAACTCAGGTACAGAAGCTTGTATGTCTGTTTTGCGCTTAATGCGTGCCTTTACTGGTAGAGACAAAATCATCAAGTTTGAAGGCTGCTATCACGGACACGCAGATATGTTCTTGGTCAAAGCAGGTTCGGGTGTGGCAACTCTTGGTTTGCCCGATTCCCCTGGAGTACCAAAATCCACTACTGCCAATACTTTGACTGCTCCCTATAACGATTTAGAGACAGTCAAAAAACTCTTTGCCGAAAACCCAGACCAAATATCTGGAGTTATTTTAGAACCTGTAGTCGGTAATTCTGGCTTTGTTACCCCCGATGCTGGCTTCTTGGAAGGTTTGAGAGAAATTACCAAAGAACACGGCGCATTACTGGTTTTTGATGAGGTCATGACTGGTTTTCGTATCGCCTATGGTGGCGCACAGGCAAAATTTGGTGTAACTCCCGATCTAACTACTTTGGGTAAAGTAATTGGTGGCGGTTTGCCTGTAGGTGCTTATGGTGGACGTGCAGATATTATGTCGATGGTTGCTCCAGCAGGGCCTATGTATCAGGCAGGTACTCTCTCTGGTAATCCTTTGGCGATGACTGCAGGTATTAAAACTTTAGAAATACTCAACAAACCAGGTACTTACGAACAATTGGATCGTATTACCCAAAAATTATCTCAAGGTCTATTAGCAGCAGCGACTGAAGCAGGTCATGAAGTGACTGGCGGTAGTATTAGTGCCATGTTTGGTATGTTCTTCACTAACCAAGAAGTTCACAACTACGATGATGCCAAAACTTCAGATATGAAAAAATTTGCTCGTTTCCATCGCGGAATGTTGGAAAAAGGTATTTATCTTGCTCCTTCGCAATTTGAGGCTGGTTTCACGTCTTTAGCTCACACTGATGAAGATGTAGATCAAACTATTACAGCAGCCAAAGAAGTTTTGGCTCAAATCTAATTTGCTACTATTTTTCTAAAATAAACGCAATTACTTGTACTACAGCGGAGCTATATCCGCTTTTTTTTGTACTAATTGAATATTTATTTGTGTCATAACAATCAAAAGTAATTTAGGGTAAATGATAAAATCTAGAATTGTTTGGATTTATATCGATTTTAATAAACATAATTAATTATTGCAGGTATTTTGTTGGTCAAATAATTATGATTATCTCCGATTCTAAAAAGTTTATGTACGTTCACATATACAAAACAGGAGGCTCTAGCACGACTGATTTATTAATTCCCTACGTAGATCAGAAATTTCGCAAAAGAAAAACGAGGAAAGAGGGAATAAACTGGCAACAGACATGGCATTTAGAAAAACAGCATGCCACATTAGCAGAATCTTTACCAAAACTAGAAAAGATGGGAGTAAATCCGTCAGACTATTTTCTGTTTACTTTTGTGAGAAATCCTTATGCGTGGATTTTATCCGTCTGGAATAATTTTTATAGTAAACCATACCAAAAAAAATCAGGTGGGTTGTCAGGAAATCTCAAATTTATCGCCAAAAAAATTTTTAAAAATCAAACGCAAGATTTACTCCAAAATGAAACTTTTTATGAGCAATTTCCTGATGCCAGCTTCAAGGATTTTATCGTATTTATTAATAGAATTTATGAATCAGGTAGCGATCGCGAAAAAGGTTTTTGGGGTACCTACGATCAATACAGTTTCTTAGAAAATCATCGCGGTATTGAATTTGATTTTATCGGCAGATTAGAAAATCTTGAAGAAGATATGAGCTATTTAGCCGACAAATTAGACTTGCCTGAGTATTCCCAGATGCCTCACCGCACTCTCAAAGGTAATAAGGTAATCCGCAAAAAATATCTTGACTTCTACGATAGCGAATCAATCGAAATTGTTAATAAAATATTTTCCAGAGACTTTGAGAAGTTTGATTATAGTCAAGTTGAGCCTAGTCGTCTTTCTAATTTAGTTTAAAAGAATTTAAGAACTAACGGCAGTTTTAGCTTTTGACAATTTATTGCGATCTGGTAATTCTGTTTCTAGATATCGCAATCTCGGCTCCCGATAAGCGATCGCTACTACGGTTAAATTAATGATTCCTAGCAGCACCAAAAGTAAAGTAACGCCTTGTCCCATTCCTGTATTAATGATGCGACTGATACTTTGAGCAATAATGCCTCCCTCTGCCATTAAGGGATTAAGAACGTTGTCTACTAATGGACCAGCTAACATATAAGCGCAAATAGCCAGAGAACGCTCAAGAGTTTGTTGAAGCGCAAATACCCTGCCTTGTAAACGACTTGGTACTTTACTTTGCCAAATTGCTTGATTGCAGCTAACTATAATTGGCTGAGAAAATAAATAGCCAAAGATTCCGACAGCCAAAACGAAAGTCGATATCTTTAGACCACCGACTAAGATAATTACTCCCTGCAAGCCGACAAAACCAATAATCGCTCTGACACGGTTTTTGGGGCCAGACCAAATACTCATTAGTACACTACCCAACAACATCCCACAGCCACCTACAGACAAGACAAATCCCAACTGCTCGGTAGAATTAGGCTGGTATAGTAAAGGCCATAAAACAACTTCTAGCATTCCCATCGAAAAGTAGCTAGTAGCGATAAAACAGACCAAACGCACTAAGCCTGGTCTAAGAGCAATATAGTTCCAACCCGCTACTGCATCAGATATCACTATGTCGATAACTTTTTTATTCTTGCGATTGAATCTTCTGAAATTAGGAAATTTGACGCTGAGTAAAGTTGCGATCGCCGCGAGAAAGGTAGCAATATCAATACATAAAATTGTTTCTAAACCAAAAAACTTCATCAACAAACCTGCGATCGCAGGAGCCGCAATTTTGGCGATCGCAAATGAAGCCTGCACCATACCGTTAGCCCGACTGAGATTTTCTCCTGGCACTAATTGAGCGATCGCTGCTATGTAGGCTGGTTGTTGGAAAGCATTCAAGCTTGATGAAATAGTCAGTGCCAGATAAATATGCCAAACTGCTAAATTATTTGAACCGACTAAAGCTAATATAACTATCGTCACAATTCCAGTTCCCAGATCGCTTAAAATCATAGCGGAACGACGATTCCAACGATCTATTAGTACCCCCGCCAAAGGTGAAATAAGTACTTTCGGCAGATACATAAACAAAATTGTCAGAGCAAACTGGGTAATTGTTCCTGTATCTTGATAAGTCTGGTCTAAAATCCAAAATCCTAAAGCGAACTCTGTTAGTTTAGAACCTAATAGAGAAATAACTTGTCCAATCCAGACAATAAAAAAAGTTTGCATAAAGTTTCAAATATAAAATAATTAATTGCGTTGCACCAACGCTTGATAGACAAAGCTTGGCAAGCAATTACATCTACAGACAAGCTTTAAAGTTTTAATAGTATACTCTAGAGAATTTTCTCTGCCAAAAGTACTTATTTCATTTGGTCAGTTAATTTTATAAATATTGTTACGTATTATTACTTAAAATACAAAATATTGTAAACATACTTCATTGATTCATATTGTAAACAAAATTCAATAATAGTTCGGACAGTTTTTGGTGAAGCAAAGTTTCTCAAACAATTGAATAAAAAATGTAATCTGCTTTACGCTAAATAGCGGATGTCATTTTATTGAGGATTTAGTTATTAAGGTTACATATCTTTCTTCCGTTGTAATTATAAGTAGCTTCAAACTGCTTACAAATGCTGATGAAACTAAAGTTTCTTTTATCCTCTACTCAATACATTCCTCATGGGCATTGCTATCTTTGGCAAACACCTTTAGTGGGACTTCATGTAACTTCTGATGCTTTTATTGCGATCGCTTACTATCTAATTCCGATATTTATTATTTATTTCGTTCGTCAAATAGATGAACTACCTTTCGGAAATATTTTTATTCTTTTTGGAGCGTTTATTCTCTCGTGTGGTACAACTCATGTGGTAGAAATCTGGACTCTTTGGCATCCTAACTATTGGGTTTATGGAGTGCTAAAAGCAATTACAGCCTTAATTTCTTTGTATACTGCATTTTCTTTGCTGCCCGTCATTCCTGTAATTATCAATCTTCCCTCACCAAAACAACTAGAAAAATTAAATCGGGAACTCAATGAAAAAGTTGTTTCCGAATCAGCAGCTACCAAACAGCTGGCACTGCTTAATCGAGAATTAGAACAAAGAGTAGAAAATAAAACCGCAGCTTTAACCAAAAGTAATTTGGAACTAACAAAGAGTAAAAAATTTATTGAAAAAATTGCCAATACAACTCCTAATCTCATTTATATCTACGACTTAATAACTAAGCGCAATATTTTCTGTAATGCTTATATCAGTGAGTTATTGGGTTATTCTGCAGTAGCAATCCGAGAGTTCAAAAATAATATTTTGAGTGAATTGATCCATCCCGAAGACTTAGAAATAATTGTAGAACATCACGCTCAATTTTTGTCTTTAGAAGATGATGAATATTTAGAAACAGAATATCGAATCAGAAACATTGATAATCAATGGCATTGGCTACAGGACAAAGGTACTATTTTTGCTCGTAATTTTAAAGGTCAACCAACACAAATAATAGGTATTGCCCGAGATATAACCGAAAAGAAAAAAGCTGAAGCTAAAACCAAATTATTAAACCAACAATTGTTTGAGCAAGTAAAGATCCTGGAGGTAAGAGATAAATCGAGGTTGGCGATATCTCAAATCAATAAACAAATTCAAGCCTGCGGTAGCCTAGAAGAAGCAAACGGAATTATAGCTGAGTTGCTACAACCCTTATTTCCTAATACTAAAGGAATAATTTACCTGATGAGTAATAGTAAAAATATTGTTAATGCTGTTGCTGCATGGGGAGATGTGCAAAGCGATCGTCAATTTAATCCCAAAGAATGTTGGGGGATACGTTTGACTAACCCCTATTTGGTACATTCACCTGCTACTCAACTATACTGTTCTCATTTAGATAAGACTCAAGTACTGACAAGTTTGTGTCTGCCAATGTTTGCTGAAGGAGAAGTAATTGGCGTAATAAATATACAGTTTAATAATCCCGCAGAAGTTGATCAGTCAATCCTAGATTTAGCTGAGACGGTATCCCAAAATATGGCGATGGCTTTTGCTAATTTAAAACTTCAGCAAAAACTAGAAAATCAAAGCTTTCGCGACTCCTTGACTGGTTTATACAATCGTCGCTATCTAGAAGAATCTCTCAAACAGGAACTTGAGCGTGCACGTCGCCAACAACAGTTTCTCAGTATTATGATGCTAGATGTAGATTATTTTAAGCAGTTTAATGATACATATGGTCATCAAGCAGGAGATTTAGTATTAAATCAAGTAGGTACTTATTTACAAGGAACAATACGAGAATACGATCTAGCATGCCGTTATGGAGGAGAGGAAATCATAATTGTCATGGCTAATATGTCTATTGAGGACGCATTAGTTCGGGCAGAAAAAATAAGATTTGATCTTAAAGCAATTGATTTGGTACATAATAATGTGCGATTAAAATCTATTAGCGTATCAATTGGAGTTAGCTGTTTTCCAAACGACGGCGACGATCCTCAACATCTGATCCAGAAAGCAGACAAAGCCCTCTATCAAGCAAAAAAAGAAGGTAGAGATTGTGTTAGGCGATACCAATCTTGAGCAACGCTTTTTTGTAGCGTCAACCCAACTGCCTAACCTCGATCTAAACCAATAGCAAAATTTGTCAATTTGGCAAATTTTAATTTTTGACTTTATTTTGTTATGGTGAAGTTTGAAATTTCGCCTTTCTCTCAAGGATTTATTACTTTATGATTAAGAAAAAAATAAACTTGTTAAATTACGGTTGATTTACAATCAATACCCACAAACTTTAACTATATATGTGTTGAAGTTAATTTAAGAATGTTTGGTTCGTTCAAACCAAACAGCATCAATCAAAAGTAAGTGGCGATCAAAAAATAAAAATCAATGACAAGGGTGGAGAATTACGCAAATAATCATTATTTGACTTTGGGAGTATCCCAAAATGCGAATTTAAAAGAAATTAAGACAGCTTTTCGTCGTTTAGCTCGTCAGTATCATCCTGACCTAAATCCAGACGATCCTATTTCGGCTGAAAAATTCAAGCAAATATCCCAAGCCTATGACGTTTTGTCTGATACAACTAAACGCCGTCGTTATGATCGCGATGTTTCTTTTGAAAACAAAAAGGCAACCAATCCTCAAAAAACCAAGAAAAATAAGACCACTAGTTATTCTACTCCTCGCACTGCTCAAGATTTTTACCACCGAGGTGGTTTGCGTACTCAACAAAAAGAATACCGTCAGGCGATCGAAGACTATACTAAAGCTATTAAACTAGATGCTCAATTTGTAGATGCCTATCTAAAAAGATGCGAAATGCGCTACAAAATGGGCGAAAATCAAGGTGTTTTAGATGATTGCTACCATATATTTCAAATAAATCCCAATGTTGCCAAGGCGTACTATTATCAAGGTAGAGCGCGCTATAGCTTGGGTTATACTCAACCAGCAATTGAATCTTACAATCAAGCAATTCATAAAGATAGTAACTATCCTCAAGCTTATTATTATCGAGGTATTGCCCACAAAGAAATGCTAGCGAAGACTTCTGCTGTTCGGGATTTAAAAAAAGCAGCACAATTATTTCAACTCCAAAAAAACTACGAAGCTTATCGTCGTAGTCAAGAAATTATCAACGAACTTACCAAAAGCGCTCGGGGAATGGGATGGCTTGATAGCTTAATTCATAATTCCCTAATGACTTTGACTCTTTCCTTTTTTAATCCTGAAGGAGGATTGTTACCCGCTTATGCTCGTCTCAATATAAAGCAATCAAAACAAGTTGGAGTTGTTTACGGTTTATTTTCCTGTTTGTGCTTTGTTTGCGCTTATTTTATGACTGGATTGCCCCTAGAGGCATTAGTTTGGCAGATATTTTTAATAGCCACAATTCCTTTTCTGAGTTTTGTGATTACTGGTAGCCTGATGCGCTTTTCGGTTCATCAACGTGGGGGCTTTTCTACTGATGTTTTTATTGCTGGAGTGGCGGTCGCACCTATCGCTTTTGTCAGTATTTTAATCGGCTTTATTCCCATTACCATCTTTTCACTCAATATACCTTTGTTTCTTTTCGGCTTTTCTTATTGCACTCTTACTCTCCACGCTAGCTATACTCAACTACTAAACATTAATGAATCAAAAGCTGCCTTGACTGTAGCCTTAATGCTGGTTCTCAATAGTTATCTGTGTATATCTCTAATATCTAGCCTGATTATCTAAACCAAACTTTGAGATAATGTGGCGAACATATTGGGTACATTATCTCCTGTTTTAGCGGAGGTAGGATAGGCTTGTAATATTTGTTGTCGATTGTAAGAGCTATGTAACTCAATCAATTTATCTAGTTTTTCTTGAGGAACTAAATCCGCTTTGTTAAGAGCGATCGCAATAGTTCCTTGAGGATTAATCTGCAAAAAAAGATTAATATGTTGACTAATACTGCTTAGGGTATTGGTACGAGACAAGTCGGCGACAATAATTGCACCGCTTGCACCTTTTAGATAGCTAGGAGTAATAGATTTGAATTTAGTATTACCTTCGAGATCCCAAATCAATAAATTTAGTAAATGAACGCTTAATTTTGCCTTAACTTTGAGAGATTTACGAGATACTTTAACTCCGACTGTAGACAAATATTGATCGCTAAATTTATCTTCAACAAAACGCCTAATCAAACTTGTCTTACCGACGTTGAAATCTCCTAATAAACAAATTTTCTGGGTAATTACTGACATTGGTTGGGTTTTTGTGGGACTATTGCGTGGGAATAAATGGCTCAAAACCCACATAGCGAGATGAGCGTAAATTTGGATTCGCAGCAATACGATACTCCTTACCTTCACTAATCACTCTAGTTGGAGCAACTCCTTGAGCTACTAGTGCAGATTTAACTTTAGAACAGCGTTCTTGAGCTAATTTTTGATTAATTATCTTTGAACCTTGTCCATCGCTATAGACAACTAGCTTTAAGTGTAGCTGAGGATACCGATTTAAAAATGCACTTACGGATTTAATTTTACTAGAATTATTAGTAAAGTTTAAGTTTTTTGAACCTATTTCAAAGTAAATACTCTCTTGTATTATAGGTAGTTGTTCGGCGACATTAAGGATTATTTGGTCAATTCCTGGGACTTGATCAAAGGCATCGGCGACATTTTCTTGCTGAAATTTATCCAAAATAAAACCAGATATAGATAAAGTACCAGACTGATAATTTGACTCAATCGAAACTTCTGAGTGTTGATTAAATAATTTAGTAAGTCTTTTTACTTCACCAAGAATCAAACTAGGATCTGTAGGAACATCAACGGCAATAATCCGATTATCAAGCTGAAGATTATTGTGTTGGGCAATTTCTTGAGTAATGACGGTAGCGCGATCGCGTAAATAGTTACTTGGTACTCTACCTGTGACTATCAGCTTTCCTTTTTCTACTTTAGGATCTAGGCGATATACCGATAGTTCTGGAGCAGCATCCAACTGAACTGCCGTAAATTGCTCAATATTTCGGGCTATTTTAGAACGGTAGCTTACTATTGCCCACGGGACAAAAAATATCGACAAGATCAAGGCTAACAAGCACAATAATATTAGAGGCGAGCCAGATTTTTCAGTGGATTTGGATCTCAGAACGTTTTCTGGCTCAATTAACTGCTCTAATTTAGCTTTAATAACTATGGGAACAGTTTCATAGTCACCATCAAACTGTTCAATCGCTTCACCATGATTTAGAACAATCTCCCCAAACGTACTGCGGACTTTCTGCAAAAAGTCTTGATTCGGTTCGCCTTTAACTACTACCGCCAGATAACAATATCCCGCTACTTCCAAATGAATTTGCCAGTTACCATAATCAATACTGTCCAATTCTGAATCGGAAACGATACAGTCATTAGCAAAACTACGAATAGCAGTAAGCATACCTGCTACCATATCCGAATCTAATTCTTGTTCTCCCGTTTTCTGTACCTTCTCAATTACTATGCCCGAATTTTTGTCAATCAAAAATACAGCCTGAATATAACAACCAATCGCTTCTTGTAAAATTAGTTCCGCTTCGGATACGCCTTGGAGTCTGGCTTGAAATTTGCGTTTTAATCCTTCTGGACTCAGGGTATTTTCGACCTTACTATTAATTTCTTTGACTACTTCGACCATATATTTAGAAATAGTGTCGCCAATGACAGGGTAGAGCGCATCTACCATGGCATCTTTTTCTAGCTCGATTTGTGTTTTGATCGCTTTACCCATTTCAGGACCTAAAACTTGAGCCATTACCTTTTCATCTAACAAAATTTGTTCTTCAATTGCCAAAGCAATTTCTGGTGCGATCGCTTTGGCAATAGTTTTGGGATTGAGATTAATTTTTTCGGTAATAGCAGCCGGTAAAATTGAGGAAATAGCGGCTGCCATTTTTTCTGGTTCTTCACTAGCTCGTCTCTCGATTAAACGCTCTACTGTAGGAGCTACTGCTTCAAAGATTGACTCTTGAGAGTTGTCAATTTTGTATTTGAGCAATTCTACGATTAGGGGAATTAATGTATTTACACAGTCAACTAGTTCGGTGGAAGATGCGGACTCTGTATCTATGTTTAAAGCTACATCATATTGTTCTATAGAGCCATTATCAGACTGTTTAAAGATTGGATATTCTTCTATTTTAGGTTCGATAGTTTGTCGCAAAAATGCCTCATATTCAACTGCTGCTTCTAAGGTTATTTTTGCTTTTGGCTCTTCTACATCCGTCTCAATCTCGGAGCAATCAAACCTATCTTTCTCGGTATTTTCTAACTCTGCGGTTAACTCGTCAGGATTTGGTTGGGTATCTGCTATTTCTGATACTTCCTCGGCTAACTCATGGCGATCTTCTACCATATCGGCAGAAGTATTACTATTTGCTGAATAATCGGAATCTAATAAGAAATCTACCAAGCCATCAATCGGCTGAAGATTTGATGGAGAGTTATTAGAAGCGTTCTTAGAAGAGTTGTTAGAAGAGTCATTCATTAGCGTTATTTTTAAAAATTATATTTATCTAAAATATTTAGCTGGTTTTAGGAGTTATCTCCGTAATTTCTAGATTATTTCGACCTTTTTCTAAACTCAAGTCTAAATTTTGTTCTGCCTGCTGAAGAATGCTACGACTGTCAACCATGTCAGTCGGATCGACAATTACACCGCCAATGTTTACCTTAATTGGTAGTGTTGTTCCATCCGCTTTTTGTAAAGGAAACTCGATAATTTTATCTCGTAAATAAGTAGCATAATCTGCAACTTCTGTACCTGTTAAACCCAAAGTTAGACTTATAAAACGTTTGCGGTCTGTAATACCCAAAAAACTATCAGGGATGATTATCTTGTTAAATCGGGTTGCGATCGCTTTGTAAACTGCGTTAGTACTGCCCAAGTCGGCAAACTTGACCTTCGACTTATCAGGTGCAACACTCAGCAGCATAGCTGTCAAAGATGTGTAGCGAGAGTTACGACCCTGGGCTTGCATTTGCTGCAAAAAATACTTGGTCATCTCTACCGTAGCTTCTTTGGTGAGTAATCCCGTAACTGTGTCTGCTAAATTAAACGCCTCTAATAACTGTTGAATCCCATCTTGTTTTGCCAGATTTTCTTGCTTTATCTCTTGATAACTTTGAGCTTGAGATTTGATTTGAGCTTCTAATTGGACATTTTTTTTCTGTAGGTTCGAGTTTTGCCAACCCCGTTTGAGAATAGTCGGTACTGATAGCAATAGGCTAATGATTATGCCGATGCCTAAAGTAATAATTAAAATAATCGCTAAAGATTGTTCAAATTGCCAACTACCAAAATCAATCGTCACTATCTCTGCATTTTGGAAAGCAAATAGCACTGCCAAGATTGCCATGAGTAAACCAGCAATTACCAAAAAGATCATAAATTTAAGAGCGCATTTTTCTAGATTTATTTCTCAATTTTATTAGACAGGGGAAAGAGTAAAAATAAAGTAGCAGGGAGTAAAAATTAATTAGTGATTTACATCAGAAATTCAATAGATACAGGAAATCAGGATATAATTATAATTTGTTACTGAAGCCTTAAGGAAACTTGATATAGATGAGTAGTAACCCCGTAACCGATGCCTTTTTCTTTGGTCGAGCTTTGGCAGAGGTAATTAGCGAAAAGCTTGAAGAATCATTTACCAACGCGATGAGCGATTTGGGAAAATTTGATGCCGAACAACGTGAGAATCTAAGAAAAATAGTTGAAGAAGTAGAACTACGCGCAGAAAGAGCAGCAGGAAATACCACTACTTATCCTAGTGCCTCGACTACTCCTACTACTCCTGCCAGTAGTATCAATATTGATATTGATACTACTAATTCAGAGGATCTACAGGCAATGTTGGATCAGCTAAGAGCAGAAATAGCTACTTTGCGATCGCAACTAAAAAAGTATCGTGACTAACAAAATATTGCTTAAGCAGATTTGTACTAATGCAGTCTGCTTTGCCAGTCAGGGTTTTGGCTCTAAAATCTGCATTACCCCTAAGTCGATACCGCTTCGCATCACAAACGCATATGGGATTGTTCCTCCATTTCAGCCGTCCGTAATATTACGACCCATAAAGACGTAACGAAGTAGGAAGGGTCTCATGCCATCTTAGCTTGGACATATTCTGCTGTAATTCTAGAGAATTTAATAAAACTTTAGTTCTATGTAACAGTTTGTGGCAATAAGTCGCTACTATTTAAGTTAGTTTAAGTTAGTTTAAATTACTTAACCAGATAATATTACTCTTTAATTTTTGTTATAAATCTCTGTGTCTCCTGCTTTTCCCGAACACAATCGAACCAATTCCTTAGATGCGAGTCAATCGCACGATGAATTGTCACCCAAACCGATAAATTATGAACCTCATCAGCTTAATCCAGTGTCAGCCGAGTTAAGTGTTGTTGGCTCGACTGACAAAAAAAAACGGCCTAGGGTAGTAGCGTCTGATAAGTCTTATCGCTGGAATCGTCGCAAATATTCTCGTAATCGTCGCCGACTTGATATTTGGCTGTTTGTTTTTGCCTTTTTGTATAAAAACTGGCGAAACAAGCGTAAATGGACTTATGTAGGTGGTTTTACTGTAGAAAAGCAGGCAGCAAGACGCAAAGAACAAGCAGTCTGGATTCGAGAAAATTTCTTGGAATTAGGTCCGACGTTTATCAAGCTAGGTCAGTTATTTTCAACTAGGGCGGATTTGTTTCCTGCTGAGTATGTTGAAGAACTCTCTAAACTCCAAGACCGCGTTCCCGCTTTTCCTTATCAGCAAATTGAAGAAATTGTCGAGTCAGAATTTGGCAAATCAATTAAGCAACTTTTTTCTAGCTTTGACCCGATTCCCCTAGCAGCAGCTAGTCTAGGACAGGTACACAAAGCCACGCTTTATAACGGAGAAGAAGTTGTAGTTAAGGTACAAAGACCAGGCTTAAAGCAACTATTTACCGTAGACCTGGCAATACTCAAACAAATTGCTCGCTATTTTCAAAATCATAAAGAATGGGGCAAAAATCGCGATTGGATGGGTATTTATGCTGAATGCTGCCGAATTTTGTGGGAGGAGATTGATTATCTTCTAGAAGGACGTAATGCAGATACTTTTCGTCGTAATTTTCGCGATGAAGACTGGGTACGTGTTCCACGAGTGTACTGGAAATATGCTTCACCCAAAGTTTTGACCTTAGAATATATGCCTGGCATCAAAATTAGCCATTATGAAGCCATTGAAGCGGCGGGACTCGATCGCAAAATGTTAGCCAGATTGGGTGCGAAGGCTTATTTGCAGCAAATACTCAACGGCGGATTTTTTCATGCCGATCCTCACCCTGGTAATATTGCGGTCAATACTGATGGAGCCTTGATTTTTTATGATTTTGGCATGATGGGTCAAATTGAGAGCAACATTCGTGAAGGATTGATTGATACCTTAGTCGGAATTAGTCAAAAAAATTCTGAAAAAGTAGTAAAGTCTTTGGTCAACTTAGGTGCGTTAGTCCCGACAGGAGATATGACCTCAGTACGGCGTTCAATTCAGTTTATGCTCGATAATTTTATGGATAAGCCCTTTGAGGAGCAGTCTGTAGATGCGATCAGCGAAGATCTATATGACATAGCCTATGGTCAGCCATTTCGCTTTCCTGCTACCTTTACCTTCGTCATGCGCGCATTTTCTACTTTAGAAGGTGTGGGTAAAGGCTTAGATCCCGAATTTAACTTTATGGAAGTCGCACAACCTTATGCAACAAAGCTTATGACTAGTAGTGATTCTAACGGTAAAACAATCTTTGATGAATTAGGCAGACAAGCAGCGCAAGTAGGCACAACTGCTTTGGGGCTGCCTGGACGAATCGACGATACAATAGATAAATTAGAACGAGGAGATTTGCGAGTCCGTGTCCGTTCCATAGAATCGGAACGAGTTATGCGTCGTTTAAGTGCAATTCAACTAGGTACAAACTATACTGTGTTGTTGAGTGCATTATTAATTTGTGCGACTCTCCTTTTGGTCAGTGGTTATCAGATTGTGGCAGCAGTTGCTGCGGTAATTGCCATTATCCCTGGTTGGGCTTTATTGCGATTACTCAAGCGTCTTGATCGCATTGACCGAATGTACTAAAAAAGATCATAGGCTACAGCTACTTTGAGGTAGTGTTTTCTATATCTTTAGTCTTTCTCAGTTTACTGACTAACTGTTTATGAAGCGTCACTTTATAGGTCTTACAGATACAGGGGTTGTGAGAACAGCCAACCAAGATAATTACTTTGTCGATGAAGAATTGGGGCGTTTTTTCATAGTAGCCGATGGTATGGGCGGTCACGCTGGCGGACAAGAAGCCAGTCGGATCGCCACCGAAATAATCAAAAGCTACTTGGAACAACATTGGGATTCCCCCCTCGATTCGGAAATATTGCTCAAAGAAGCGATCGAGAAAGCGAATCGGGGTATTATCGAAGACCAACAAAACAATCCCGAACGGCGAGATATGGGAACTACTGCAGTAGTGGTAATATTTCGCGATGAAAATCCCTGGTGTGCCCATGTAGGTGATTCTCGTTTGTATCGCATGCGTGAATCTGGTTTGGAGCAAATCACCGACGATCATACTTGGGTAGGAATGGCTCTCAAAAAAGGAGAAATCAACGCTGAACAAGCAAAATTTCATCCTTGGAGGCACGTTTTATCTCAGTGTTTGGGAAGAGAAGATCTACAGCAAATTGATGTTCAAGAATTTGAAGTTCAGCCAGGCGATCGCCTTTTAATTTGCAGTGATGGTTTAACTGAAGAAGTTTCAGACGAGCAAATCCAAGAAGCTTTAGCTAATTCAGTATCTTACGATACTACAGCTCAAGAATTAATTGATACAGCTAAGATAGCTGGGGGTTCTGATAATATTACAGTAGTGATAGTAGAACAAGAATAAAGTTCTCAATATATTTTTAAATATAAAAGGAACAAAGGCAATTGCCTTTGGGATTAGATGCTCTCAGAAATCAAAAAAACTGCTCAAAACTTTGCCCCACGCCTGATAGAAATCCGTCGCCACATCCATGCTCATCCAGAATTAAGTGGCGAAGAGTATCAAACCTCTGCCTATATCGCGGGGGTTTTATCTTCTTGTGGTTTGAGCGTAACCGAATCGGTGGGTAAAACTGGAGTGGTAGGAGAACTAACGGGTTCGGGAAGCGATCGCCGTACTCTAGCAATTCGTACTGATATGGATGCCCTACCAATCCACGAATTAGCTGAGTTGGATTTTGCTTCGCGCAACCAAGGAATAATGCACGCTTGCGGACATGATGTTCATTCTACTTTGGGTTTAGGTACGGCAATGGTACTTTCCCAACTGTCGAATCAGTTACCAGGTAATATTCGCTTTTTGTTCCAGCCAGCCGAAGAAATTGCTCAAGGAGCAAAATGGATGGTCAAGGATGGAGTAATGGAAGGGGTAGATGCTATTTATGGCGTTCATGTTTTTCCTTCTATTCCTGCCCGAAAGGTTGGTATACGATATGGTGCGCTCACTTCAGCTGCAGATGAATTGGAAATTGTCATTCAGGGAGAATCAGGGCATGGAGCGCGTCCCCATCAGGCAATTGATGCAATTTGGATTGCTGCTCAGGTAATTACGGGGCTACAGCAGGCTCTCAGTCGCACGCAAAATCCTCTGCATCCTATTGTGCTATCAATTGGTCAAATAGAAGGGGGTAGGGCGCACAACGTAATTGCTGACCGAGTAAAAATGGTAGGGACTGTGCGATCGCTTCATCCCGATAGTCATGCCAGTCTACCTCAATGGATCGAAAATATAGTCAAGGGAATCTGCCAAACTTTTGGTGCTAAGTATCAAGTAGATTATCGTCGTGGCGTTCCCTCGGTACATAATGATGAAACTCTGACTCAGGTATTAGAAGCAGCAACTCGCGAAGCTTGGGGAGACCAAAGCGTTCAGTTATTACCAGAACCATCTCTAGGTGCGGAAGATTTTTCGGTTTATTTGAATAAAGCTCCTGGCTGTATGTTTCGTTTGGGAGTGGGACACGATCGCCAAACTAATTATCCTCTCCATCATCCTAAATTTGAAGTAGATGAAGATGCCATTATCACTGGAGTAGTGACAATGGCTTATGCTGCCTACAAATATTGGGAATTAAATTTGAAGGAAAAATAATTAGGATTGATCACAGCTATTATTGCGGTGTTTTTTGCAAGTCTGGTCTTTCATCGGGAATAATTGCCCCCTCTACTGGACATACCTGCAGGCAAATACCGCAGTCAATACAGGTGTCAAAATCAATCCAATACCATTGTGTTCCTTTCGTGTTTTTTCCTGGTCCATCATGGATACAAGCAACAGGACAAGCATCAACGCAATCTGCAACCCCTTCACAGATATCAGTAGCAATAGTGTGAGACAAAGTAAATTCTCCTTGAAGTTTTGTTAAGAACTGTCTGTGATTGAAATTTTATCAGAATTTTTTTCTACAAACTTAGAGTTTGGAGCTTTTTATTTATCTGCCGTCTTTTAGTTTCAGTTTATCAGGATTAACTATTGCAAACAACGTACTGATTTTGTATTCAGTAAAATAAAAACTAAAAGCACTTTGCGGTTGTCGATCGCAAATATTTAGTACCCCTACTTGGTTATTGACCAAAACAATTTCCGAAGAAAACTTGGGTATCAACAAACTGCTTTTAATTGCTAACAAAAAACGAGCTATTTTTAGATGTCCGATGCCAATAAAACTAAAGAGCGATCGCAAATAAGTTTCGCAAAAATTCATCGTTCCCAAAGGTGTCCCAGGAGTAAAGTCTCCCGCACTAGGAGTAATAATTAGAGCTTTTTTATTTTTGACTAATCCTTGAAAAGAATGAGTTTGCGGATCGAAGGTAAAAGTACGGTTAATCCTAACAATATTATCAATATAAGCTTTTAAAGTGGCAGGAACGCTAAAGTTGTACATCGGAACGCCCAGCACTAAACGATCTGCCCAAAATAACTCTTTTATGAGATCTTCGGACTCGCTTAATACTGCTACCATTTCTAAACTGCGTTGTTGTGGATCGAGATAATTAGCTTTTGTCCAAAGTTCCGTAATGTAGGCAGGGGGATAATTTCCGACATCTCTTTTTTGGTGTTGTACTGTCGAATAACTGGTTTGCCAAGCCTTAATAAATTCTTGACTGAGAAGACGAGAGATCGAGCCTTGCTGGCGCGCACTTGACTGTATTTCTAGCAGATTCATAAATCGTTAGTTGTTCTAATTGCAATTATTAATTGAGACGAACAACTACTTCAATTTGTGACAGTTCAACATCAACTGTGCAAGCCAAGGGAGGGATTTCTGTTTCTATTTCCAGGCTAACCAACCCGTATCGCCATTGAGTTGCACTAACTGTCCCACTGGTAACACAGCATTTACCCCATCGTGACCAAAGGGTAAATCATAAACTAAGGGGATATTCAAATCACTCAAGCGATCGCGCAGTACTTCAGATATTGTCCAGCTTTTTGTACCAGGATAGGGTTCACAACGGCTAAAGCGACCCAAGGCAATACCTTTTATTTGTTTTAATGCCCCTGTCATACGCCATTGAGTCAACATTCGATCAATTCGGTAGGGATACTCTGTTACATCCTCTAAAGCTATAATTACGTTCTTCAAATTAGGTTGGAGAGGTGTATTGAGTAAGTGAGTAGCAACGGTTAAATTAGCTGGTAACAATACTCCCGTAGCGGTGCCTCTTCCTCCTGGTTTTCCTTGTAATGGTTTAATCTTTCCCGTTTCTAAATAATCAAAGATTCTAGCGATCGCCCAATCTGGCTCTGTTGCTAAAGTAGTTAACACTGGTGCGTGAAGACTGGTAATATTTACCGTTGCCAAACTCCACAACAGACTTGTGATATCAGAAAAACCAATTAACCATTTTTGATATTTTAAATCCCAACTCCAGTCTTCTAATAGTCTGGCACTACCGTAGCCACCCCTAACCGCGACGATCGCTTTACATTCTGGATTTTGCCAAGCGGATGCTAAATCTACTCGACGTTGGCGATCGCTTCCTGCTAAATAACCACACTCAGCCAAATAGTTAGTTCCCAATTCAACTCGATAACCCCGCTGTTGCCAGATTGAAACGCCCTGGGATAAAGCATCTATCGTCTTAACTGCACCACTAGGTGCGATCGCCATAATTAAATCTCCAGGTTGAAGCAGAGGAGGTCTTTTGCAGGGTTTGATCGGTAAGTTTGGTGGTATTTGCATGAGCGAAACTATTAACCTCCTACTCTTAGAGAGATCGAGAATATCAATCTATGTTAAGTTAATTTTTATAAAGTTTTTAGATTTTCAAAAGTTAGAGAGGAGAACAAAAACATCATGGCATTAATCATGGCATTAGAAATTCCCGAAGGAATAAAAACCTGGTCGCAATTTGGTCATCCCATATTAATGTGGGCATTACTTGGTACTACAATTTATGCCTTATATTTAGGAATCAAAAGCTCCAAGGTTCGTAGTGCAGACAAAGAAACTAGAAAAGAATTAATCAAACAGAATTTTGGACAACGACATCATAGAACAGGTTCAATTCTGCTTGCTCTGATGGTCGTAGGTAATATTGGTGGTATGGCAATTACCTATATCAATAACGGTAAGTTATTTGTTGGACCTCACCTATTAGCAGGATTGGGCATGACTGGCTTGATTGCTGTATCTGCTTCTTTAGTTCCTTATATGCAAAAAGGTAACGATTTGGCTCGTACTACCCATGTTTCCCTCAATGTTTTATTACTCGGACTATTTGGTTGGCAAGCAATTACGGGAATGCAAATCGTACAGAAAATTGTCGATCGCATGATGTCATAGCGAGCCTAATAGATCTTCAGATTTCAAATCTGAAGTTTCTACAATTTATCGCAAAATTCAAAAATAGGAGTGGCGTGGATTCACTCTACTCCCTTTGATAATTGCCAATTTAAAATAGCCAAAATTCACCAATCTGCTCTTTCGATATAACGTAGGAGCAAATAAATGATTATCACAAAAACCCCAATTCCCAGAAAAATACAACCAACCAAAAAGTTTCCAGCCAAAAAGCTGCCAACTACCGCAATCAAGTAAGGAAGAGATAATAAAGTCACAGTAATTGTTAACTTACTACGAGTCCATTTAATCTCCTTGAGATTGGTACGGATGCTTCCTGGTCCTCCTGCTGCTACAGGGGGTTTTGCTTCTTTAGATTGTCCTCCTTTACCCAGACGAAACTCCTTAGGGATATTGTGTTTATTATTAGGCATAGTATCAGTGTTATTTGCTATAAATAATCATCGAGAACAAGGAAAAGATTAAGAGGTGAATCTTCACAATCGATCTTAACTACCTAAATATAGATCGATAAATTAAAAATTGTTTTGAGCAAATTTATTCTCAAGCTCGACTATTTAGTTGATAAGCTAAACATAAACAAGCGTAGGCGATAGACTTTATAACGACGATGATGATTTTACCTGGTGCAACAGTCAAAGTGACCAATTCAGATGATATTTACCACAACTTTCAAGGTTTAGTGCAGCGCATAGACGATGGTAGAGTTGCCGTACTTTTTGAAGGAGGCAACTGGGATAAGCTGGTTACGTTCAATTTATCCGAACTAGAGGCAGTAGATTTAACCAAGAAGAAAAAATAACGCTATCATAGTTCCAATAAAATTTACCCATCAGACATTTTTACAAACCAATGGACTTTAAAGAAATAAAGAAATTTGGCAAACGATCAATGTCTAATGTTCAATCAAACAATGCGTCTTCCTTTACCTCAGTTTACCGTTGACGATCGCAATCCCCAGCATATTGGCGAAGTAATCGAAACTTCGACCACTCAATATTTAGCCCAATGTCTTGAGCCAGAAGATTTGAAGTTTCCCGTCATGCCTCCTTTTGGTAGCTGGATCAAGTCTTTTGATGAAGAGTCTGGTAACAAGATTTTTGCTGTGGTTACTTACGTTACCACTAGCCCGATCGATTCTGTGCATCGTGCTAGAGCATTGGGCTTGTCCCTAGAAGAATTGCGGGAACAACAACCTCAGATCTTTGCCATGCTCAAGACTGAATTCAAAGCTGCGATCGTTGGTTTTGAAACACCAGGCGATCGCAACGGTAACGGTAACGGTAACAATGTTGGACAAGTTTACCAATATCTACCCCCTCGTCCTCCTCAAATACATCAGTCAGTTTATCATTGCGATTCTGCAGAAATAGTTCATTTTACCGAGAACTTAGATTTTTTGAGGACTCTATTACAGGTTAGCGATATACCAGTAGAATCATTAGTTGCTGCTTCGGTGCGCGAAGTATACCGACAGCGTCAAGCAAATCGAGATTGGCTGGTTAATGTTGGTCGCACTCTCAGTACTCTTTTAAAAGATGATTACGATCGCCTGCGTTATATTTTGAGTCAGATTCACTGGTAAAGATCTAATTCAATAATCATTCATTATAGATAAAATCTATCGTGACTATTGTCGTGATCGTATTTTCTTGGGGTAAATAAAAAACTATAATAATCGAGCAAGATTTAAAGAATAAAGAGAGAAATTCTTATGGCGCGGATGTATTACGACGAGGATGCCAATCTAGATCTGTTGAAAGACAAGACAGTCGCAATTATTGGCTATGGTTCTCAGGGACACGCTCACGCTCTTAACCTCAAAGATAGTGGTGTAAACGTAATTGTTGGTTTGTATCCTGGTAGTAAATCAAAAGCGATCGCCGAAGGGGAAGGCTTAACCGTACATCCTGTAGATGAAGCAGCCAAAGCAGCAGATCTAATCATGATTCTGCTTCCAGATGAAGTTCAAAAGAAAGTTTATACCGAACAGATTGCACCTCATCTAACTGACGGTAAAATATTAGCTTTTGCTCACGGATTTAATATTCACTTTGGTCAAATCATTCCTCCCAGTACGGTGGATGTAATGATGGTTGCACCAAAAGGACCTGGGCATTTAGTTCGACGTACCTACACTCAAGGACAAGGCGTACCTTGTTTGTTTGCCGTGTATCAAGATGCCACTGGCAAAGCACGCGATCGCGCTATGGCTTACGCTAAAGGTGTAGGTGGTACGAGAGCGGGTATTTTGGAAACTTCCTTTAGAGAAGAAACTGAAACCGATCTCTTTGGTGAACAGGCAGTACTCTGTGGTGGTTTGAGTGCTTTGATTAAAACAGGTTTTGAAACCTTAGTCGAGGCGGGCTATCAACCAGAACTAGCTTATTTTGAATGTTTGCACGAAGTTAAACTAATCGTCGATCTAATCGTTGAAGGTGGTTTGGCAAAAATGCGCGACAGTATTTCTACTACTGCTGAATATGGTGACTATACTCGTGGACCAAGAATAGTTAACGAGCAAACTCGCGCCGAAATGCGTAAAATTTTGCGAGAGATTCAACAGGGAGATTTTGCCAGAGACTTTATTTTGGAAAACCAAGCTGGTAAGCCAGGATTTACCGCTACTCGTCGTTTAGAAGCAGAACATCCGATTGAAGAAGTTGGTAAAGATGTGCGCGCTCACTTTAGCTGGCTCAAAAACGAATAATTCATTTTTGAATAAATAAATAAAAAAGGAGAGATTTAGCTCTTCTTTTTTTTTAGAAAAAATAGAGATAATAACTGATTCATCTTGACTCGCGATCGGAGTCAATTATTGAGTCTACTTCGAGTCTTTTTTCATCAGTGAATAAACTAACTAAAAATTGGTTAATATTAGTTTTTAGCTGTTGGCTTTCGCTGCGGTAAGGTTGTGGAAGTAAGATATCTCCTGCTACAACAAAGATAATTAAGATAGTCAAACAAAATTCCACAAACAATTTCCAGCGCATCACTCTGATTACCAAGTATCGAATAGTTAATAAAGCCCTAAGTTTTTGATTTGACTATTACTTCTTTAGTTATCAATCAATTACTAAAGCTTGTAAAGACTGAATAAATTTAGGTATATTCAACTCCTAGTTTAATTCAATACTAATTTAATAACTTCAGTATTCACACGAGTCTAATTAAAGTTTGATACTATATTTCAAAGTTTTCTCTACAACAATTATCGTATATATATCTAATTTTGAAGACGCTGGAAGTTACAAAATAGGACGGGTTAGTTTGATAGTAGCGAAAAAATTACTTAAAACAAAGTTCAAACATCCTAAAGAGAAAACTAGCTCAATTGCCTCTTGAAAAGTAGCGATGCTTGCATTCCAAGTTTGCACATACTCTATTAAATAGAAGAACACAAAAACTATTAGAAAGAAAGATGTTAAAAACCAGCGAGGGATTATATATTTAATCCGATAATTATTCTTAGATTTACTGATTAACCTATAAGCAATCCAGCTAACTCCTGCAATCAAGGCTACAAACATAAGTCCTTTATCCATATATTCATTAACCCAAACCAAATTATGCAGCGTAATTTCTGCTTGAGAATTATAGGTTTCAAAAAAATCAGAGGATTTAAGACCGATGAGTTTTTGCCCCCAACTGATTTCTTCCATACTAACCAAAAAGAAACCAGCAGATATTAAATAATAAAAGTATCCTAAAAACTTTTCACCATTTTTTAATAGATCTTGCCCAGTGGTAAAAGTAAAAAGAGCAGAGAGTAAGAATGCCAAACTAGTACCATATTCAATAAATCCACCTTCTGTATTCATACTTCGCCAGGGTTGATAACCCAAGAATACTCGAAGTAAAACAAAGATAGAGCAGAGAATAAAGGGAAAAACAAAAATAACTATCTTAGTATTTTTGGGGTGAGTCAGGGCAAGGTTGACCAATCTAGTTAAGACTTTTTTTGTACCCAAAATAACCAGAAAAATACTCACAATAAAAGCCAATACTGTAGTGACTCTAGCTTCAGGCTCTAAAAAAAATTTAGCAACTTGCGCGATCGCACAAATGATTCCAAAAACCATTAAGGTTGTACCAATGACCTTCGTAAAAAACTTGATTTGTCTATTTATCACTTCTAAACCTAATTTTCGATCTATCTATATTAATTTAGACTGAAGATAATCTTCAAAAAAATATCTTCTATGATCAGTAAGCTTACTGTTTCAAAATCAAATTAAACAGGCTAAGAAAGTATAGAGCTTGTCATCAATTAGAGAGAGAAATAGTAAAAATCATGCGATCGCCAAATAATGTTTGTCGGTATTTACTGTGCTGGTGCTTATTAGTTTCCGTTACAACTATAGAGTTAGGAACAGATCTTAAAACCGTTGTAGCGCAACCAGTAAATAAACAGACAGCAGATCGCGACTACCAAGCAGCCAGGAAAATCATAGCTTCAGGTAGTCTATTTGCTGCTACTTCCAAGTTGCAAAATGCTTTGAGGACATATAAAGCTCTCAAAGATCGTCTGGGACAATATAATTGCTTGATAGAGTTAGCTCGTATTGATTATAAGCAAGCGGACTATCAACAGGCGCGAATCAAACAAAGGCAAGCATCTCAAGTTATTGGTCATCATAGCCCAGATGGTAGGGATAAAACCTTAGAAGGTCTAATTTTCCTAGAATTGGGGGACTATCTCGACGCTTTGAGCCGGCTTAGGGTAGGAGTTCATCAATTACAGGTATCTGGGTTGAGAGATCGCCTGAGTAGACAAGAATTAAACGAAGCAAAAATTGCTTTGGGGGAAGTATATGCCCACCAAGGGCTGTACAAACAAGCAGAGAATTATTTATATCAAACAGTTAACTCGCCCTACAGCGATTTTAGTTTGAGACAGCGTACATACAATGCTCTTGGCTCAATTCAATTAGAGATCGGACAATACTCAGAAGCTCTCAAAACATTTGAGCAAGCCTATTCTTTAGCTAATAAAACAGGCGATCGCGTTGGTAGGGCAAAAACCCTCGAAAACTTGGGAAGAGTATATCAGCTTCAAGGCGATCACAACCAGGCTCTTAAGCAATACAAGCAAGCATTGGGAGAGTTGCGGGCTGCTGGGGCTTGGAGTAGACAGGTATATGTCTTAAATAATTTGGGTTTATTAGCCACCGATTTAAACCTGAATAATCGCGCCTTAGAATATTTTCAGTTAGCCGAAGGTACGCTATCTAATTCTGGAGGAGTAGGACGAGTTATTACCTACGTTAATCTAGGTTACTATTATAGCGAGCGAAAAAAATACGACCTCGCTTTAGACTATTTAGGGCGAGCCTTGGGTTGGGCGCAGAGTAATGGCGATCGCATTGGCGAAGCTAAAGCTCTTAGTGGTATCGGCGCGATCGAGATGAAGCAGAAAGATTATCAACGTGCAGCCAATAGTTTAAAAAAAAGTGTCGCAGTCTATGAGTTCCTGCGCCCTGGCTTGCGAGACGAACATAAAATATCACTTATAGAGAGTCAAAGACAAACTTTCGATCTATTGCAACAGGCTTATATTGCCCTAAATAAACCAGACAAAGCCTTAACCATAGCCGAGCGCAGCCGAGCTAGAGCATTTATTGAAATGCTGGCTCAACGAACCTATAGCAAATCTAAAATCGAAGTTGATATTACACCTCCTGATGTCAAAACTATTAAAGCGATCGCCAAAAATCGTCAGGCAACTATCGTCAACTATTCTATTATTAAAAACGAACGAGCAGAGGAATCAGAATTTTATATCTGGGTGATAAATCCTCAGGGTAAAATTGATTTCCGTCAAATAGATTTAGCAACTATAAAAGACAAATTTAAAACTTCGATCGCCAGTGTTTCTAGCGATTCCCGCGAAGCTGTATCGGGAGGATTAGATCTGAGAAAACCCCGTCTCCAAGATTATGTGATTTCCTATCGTGGAGATAATCGAGCCGATTCTGGAGAAAAACGACGTAAACTGAGTTTTCCTAGAGATGCCTACAAATTATTAATTGAACCAATCAAGGATCTATTACCGACAGATCCAGATGAATTAGTGGTATTGGTTCCCCAAGACTCTTTATTCCTGGTTCCTTTTCCTGCATTACAAAATAACGCAGGAGAATTCTTGATCGAGCAACATACGATTCAAATCGCTCCTTCTATACAAACCCTGGCGATGAAATCTTCACCCTCTAACTTTGATGGCTCTCAAGCTCTTATTGTGGGCAATCCCGCTCCCATGCCCAAATCATTAACAAGTTTACCAGGAGCAGAAACCGAAGCTAAAGCGATCGCCAATATTCTCAACACTACCCCCATCATTGGTCAGACAGCTACCGAAACAGAAGTAATTAATCAGATGCAGCAGTCAAAGCTGATTCACTTAGCTACTCATGGTTTATTTGACGAACACCAAGGTTTGCAGAGTTCTTTGGCATTTGCTACTAGCGATCATAGTGAAGGATTTTTGACTGCAGCCGAAATTCTCGATCTCAAATTAGATGCAGAACTAGTCGTCTTAAGTGCCTGTAATACTGGCAGGGGAAAAATTACGGGAGATGGTGTAGTTGGCTTATCTCGTTCGTTTCTCTTGGCAGGAGCGCAAAATACGATGGTATCTCTATGGTATGTTCCCGATTTGGCTACATCTACCCTGATGACCAATTTTTATCAATATTTACAAGAAAACCCTAGCAAACCTCAAGCTCTACGTCAGGCAATGTTGAGTACTATGAAAGAATACCCCAACCCTTATGAGTGGGCAGCTTTTATGCTGGTAGGACAGTAAAACATTCCCCAACTCCAAATAATAAGTGGCTGTAGCAGATCTAAAATCTTGACTACAGCCACCAGCTTTATTTTTCTTTCTATATTTAAGGTCTTTATATTCGCTGACCTCATTTAGTATATGTATATAATCTCAGGTGTTGATGACATTCTTTTATTTCGTAATGTTTTCTTTATATTTTAATAAATCAAGAGTTATTACTTTTTGTTAAGTTACTTCGATTGGCTTTTAAAGATACTCCCACCAGTTGAGAAAGCCAGATTTCAAAGTCACGAATCGGATGAGAGCGAACTGCAACCAAAGGGTCGATCATTGGTTCTACTAAAATAGTAAACATTCCTAAGCGATTTCCTGCCAAAACATCAGTAAATAAGCGGTCGCCCACCATCGCTACTTTTTCAAAGGATAAATTCATCGCTTCTGCTGCTTCTCTAAGTCCACGACGAGAGGGTTTTTGGGCAGCAGAAATAAAAGGTAAATCTACAGAACGAGCGATATTACCAATGCGGGTGTGACTAATATTATTGCTGACTAACCAGATCGGGGTATTCTGTCTGATTTGAGCGATCCACTGCTGTAATTCGGCGGAAGTTTCTTTTTGTTTGAAAGGAACTAATGTTTCGTCTACGTCCAAAATCAAACCCTCAATATTGTATTGTGCGAGTAATTGAGGGGTTAAATCAAAAATAGTTTCGCCTAAAATTAAATTTGGTTGTAATAAGTTAATCATAGACATGGTATAAGGGGAGGGAACATCAAAATGTTACTTATAAAAGACGATTTTAGAGATTTATAAGATAGTCTTGCATAATTCTTGTATAAAATGCTGCCAAATAACAGCTAAAAGCGATCGAATGCATAATAAAGTCATGGATTAAGTTCTGTGTACTGCAAACAATGAAACATAAAGAAAAGATATATTGTTAAAATTAGTAAAGAAACTGAAAATATAAATAAGCTATTAGAACTATGGGTCGTATTGGGGTTTTATTACTCAACTTAGGTGGGCCAGACAAAATAGAAGATGTCCGTCCTTTTTTATACAATTTGTTTTCCGATCCAGAAATCATCAGATTGCCAATCAAAGCATTTCAAAAGCCTTTAGCATGGTTGATTTCAACATTAAGAGCCAAAAAATCTCAGGAAAACTACTTAGAAATTGGTGGAGGGTCTCCATTAAGAGAAATCACAGAAGCGCAGGCATCTGCCCTAGAAGATAAGCTAAAAGAGATGGGTCATGATGCCAAAATTTATATTGGAATGCGCTACTGGCATCCCTTTACCGAAGAAGCGATCGCTCAAATAAAACAAGATGATGTAGATCGAGTGGTTATTCTGCCCTTATATCCTCAATTTTCCATTAGTACCAGTGGTTCTAGTTTCCGTGTTTTAGAGGAAATGTGGGCAACAGACAGCGTTTTAAACAAGATTGATTATACTTTAATCCCTTCTTGGTATGAGCATCCAGGTTACTTGCGATCGATGGCAGATTTGATCGAACAAGAGTTGGATAAGTTTCCTAATCCCGAACAGGCTCACGTTTTCTTTAGCGCACATGGTGTTCCCGTTAGCTATGTAGAAGAAGCAGGAGATCCCTATCAAAAAGAGATCGAAGAATGTACTCGTTTGATTATGCAGACATTAGGACGAGGAAATGATTATACTTTGGCATACCAGAGCAAAGTAGGGCCTGTTGAATGGTTACAACCTTATACTGATGATGCTCTAGAAGAATTGGGTGAAAAGGGAATCAAAGATTTAGCAGTCGTCCCGATTAGCTTTGTTTCAGAACATATTGAGACACTGCAAGAAATTGACATGGAGTATCGCGAGGTAGCAGAATCAGCAGGAATTGAAAATTTCCATCGCGTCCCTGCATTAAACGTGCATCCTGGCTTTATTGATTCTTTAGCAGATTTAGTAGTTAGCTCAATTGATGATAAGCCCTGTACTTTTGAGTCAGTAACTCATCCTAATGAGAACATGAAAATGTATCCCCAAGAAAAATGGCAATGGGGTCTAACAAGTGCTGCCGAAGTATGGAATGGTCGCTTGGCGATGATTGGTTTCTTTGGCTTGTTGGTTGAGATTATTAGCGGTAGTGGTCCTCTACACATGGTAGGTATTTTGTAGAAGTCAGTTTTCAGATACTACACTAGTTCAAATTTAATTTAACCAAAAAACGATTATAAGAAAATTTGCGATCGCTTTTTGGCGCTCGCCTGATTCACATAATAAGCAAAAAAAAGATTCATTATCGCATTTGGTAATGAATCTTTTTTGTAGATAAATATATTGTGAGAAAACTATCGAACTTACGCAGTAGCCAACTCAGGTTGAGAACGTTTACTGTTGCGAATACCTTCAATTGCTTCTGCATAGTCGTCTGCTTTAAATACCGCAGAACCAGCAACGATCGCATTTGCACCAGCTTCTAGTACTTGCCAAGTGTTATTGGGTTTGAGTCCACCATCAACTTCGATCCAGGGATCTAATCCTTTGTCATCACACATTTTGCGAAGATCGGCTACTTTGTCTACCATCTCAGCAATAAAGCTTTGACCGCCAAAACCAGGGTTAACGCTCATGATCAAAATCAAGTCACATAAGGGTAAAACGTGTTCGATCAAAGATAGAGGCGTACCAGGATTTAAAACTACACCAGCCTGCTTACCCAATTCGCGAATTTGACCCAAAGTACGGTGTAAGTGAGGAGAAGCATTATGTTCTGCGTGTACAGAAATAATGTCTGCGCCAGCATTGGCAAAATCTTCGACATACTTTTCTGGTTCAACGATCATCAAATGTACGTCCAAAGGTTTGTCAGTTAGAGGACGAACTGCTTTAACGATCATTGGACCAATAGTGATGTTGGGAACGAATCTACCATCCATGACATCAATATGAATCCAGTCTGCACCAGCTTTGTCTACAGCTTTGATTTCTTCACCCAAACGGCTAAAATCTGCTGACAAAATTGAGGGGGAAATAACAGTTTTCTTATTAGTCATATTTATTTCTCTAATTTTTTGTATCGAGAGTAACAAAAGTTTATCTAGTTAACTAATAAGATATCATGTTTTTAAAATTTGCGAACTTTTATAGCAATTTTGATTGAATAATAACCATCAAATTTCATGGTCGAAAGTTAAGGTTTCAAAGGATAAAAAAAAAGCTAATTACTTTAGTAAGGCTAATATGTTTTATTGACTGGGATTATGAATTAAATTTTGTTGGTAATGTCAATCAAAATAGAGTCATTAAACTATAGTAGTCATAAATTAATAAAATCGCTATATGTATGTTTAAAACTCAACTTGTGCCAACCTTTTTTGTAACATTTCTGGAAAGGCAGCATAGTATTTTTGGTTAAGTGGTGAGGGGTGGGGTAAAGGTAATATAGTTATGGCTTTGGTATGAGTCATGCCAGCATCATCAATAGCAGTAAGATTGACTGTTATCTTATTTTCATAGCGATCGCTTGTTTTAAAAAAACTATCTAATTCTCCTTTACCGCCATAGGGAGCAAACCATTTAAACGCTTCTGTACCCAAAGTAATAAACTGATTACCTTGCCAATGAAAGACGAATAACTGCTCTAAAAAAGGACGAAATCTTTTCTTGACCTTCATTAAATAAGCTTTATTTCCTGGTGGTTTATAAGGTACAGTATTCGATAATAAAACGCGATCAATAGTTGTATTGTCTAAATCTTTTCTAGTGGGTGCTTTTTGTTGATAAATCGAATAATAAAAACCTTTTCTCACTAATGTTCCCGATGCACCTATTAATGGCTGACGAGCTAAAACCTCATCTTTACCAAGATCGCGACCAAAAAAACACAGAGGACTTTGCAAGTTACCCGCATACATAATCGGCTGAGTCGGTTCTAAATTTGCAGATTTGTATATAGGTACATCTATCGGAAATTCTGCTCGCTCTGCTTCGTGTTGTACCTGCGCGATTAAAGTATCAAGATCGGGCATAATTCAAATGTATTAGTCTCTATGAATTTCAATTATCTCATCTTTTGAGGCTTGTTTAAAATTGAACGGTTATTCCTCGCTTTTAATTGATTTACTAGGTGGAATACCTTCAATGTTAATAATCCCTTGAATGATTGAGCCAACTATCGGTGCAGCTACGGTAGAGCCATAGGTATGTTCGCCATTAGGTTCGTCTACTACCGCCAATACTGCATAGCGGGGCGCTTCAACAGGAAAAATGCCAACAAAGCTGGTAATCTTAGCTGTTTCGTCATAACCGCCTTCGGTAATCGCCTTTTGAGATGTTCCTGTTTTTCCAGCAATGCGATAGCCAGGAATTTTGGCTGCGACACCACTACCATCTTCTACGACTGTTTCCATCATCTCTAAAACAGTAGTGGCAGTTTTAGGAGAAAAAACTTGTTTGCTGTGGGGTGGTTGAGAATAGTGTAAATAGCCTTTATAGTCCGATAAACCTTTTACTACATGAGGAGTGATTAATTTACCCTTGTTTGCCAGGGCAGCGTGAAGTTGAATCAATTTAAGAGGTGTTAAAGAAAAGCCTTGACCAAAAGCAGTTGTCGCTGGTTCAATTTCTCTAACGGTAAATTCCACCTCGTTTTTAAGTCTACCCGTAGTATATCCTGGGATATCAAACTCTACTTTGTCTTCGACGCCCAGTTTTTGCAGATCTTGATAGTAGTCTAGGGGATCGAGGCGTCGCATTATTTTAATCATGCCCACGTTGCTGGAATATTGCAGAATCTCGGGTAAGCTTAGTTCCCCCCTGGCACCCTTTTTCTCAAAATCATGGTTGCGTACTACCGCATCCTTAATTTTTATTTCCCCCGTATCATTAAAAGTATCGTGGGGAGAAATAACCCCTGCATCTAAAGCAAGAGCAATATTAATCGGTTTGAAAGTAGATCCAGGCTCGTAAAGATCCGTAACAGCCCAGTTTTTAAAGACGCTAAAGTCACTATATTGATAGTAGGTATTGGGATCGTAAGTCGGTTCGGATACTAAAGCTGCGATCGCACCATCGCGCACGTCCATCACGATCGCCGTACCTCGTTTTGCTTTAAATGCTTTCATCTGTTTATTCAAGGCATTACGAGCAATTTGCTGTAGCCGCAAATCGATCGTTAACTGCAACCGTAGATCGTCAAAATTAAATAGCTTTTGCGATCGCTCTAATTCTCCTGGATGAAACACTGCTTGATTTTTGCTAAAACTACGCTTCATCTTCCAGCTAATTGGCTGGCGTTCTAATAATTTATTTTGTGTGTATTCTACTCCTGCTTGGGGTGTACGACTACTGTCTAAGTTTACATATCCTGTAACTTCTGCTGCCATCTCGCGGTGAGGATAAAAGCGAGTATAGTTTTGCTTGAGATCTAAGCCATCGATCTGCATCGCTGCAATTTTATCTCTGGCTGATTCTGGAAGATCTCCAGATAAACGAATACCCCATTCTTGTTTTTGAAATAAAGCTAGCAATTGTTTGGAAGTGCGATTGCCAATTATATCTGCTAGTTTTTCCGCAATTTCTGATGCGGGTACAGGTTCAGAGTTTCTTTTAAACAGATGAGGATGAACGTAGAGAGTGTAGGTAATACGATCTGTGGCTAAGACATTTTGATCTCGATCTACAATCTGGCGACGAGGAATATAAAAACTTAGTTTAGTAGTCTGTTGATCCTGGGCAATTTGGGTTAGAGTTTTTCCCTTAGGTGCTTGTTCGTAAACAATTACAGGATTGACCACCTGCAAATAATATAGTTTGGCAGCTAATCCCACTGTACCTATGACCAAAACGCCCCAGATAAAAAACAATCTTAACAATAAATGTTGTTTAGATTGTTGGGATTTATTTTTTTTATTGATCCCAGTCGCTCGATTTTTTTGGACTTGTCTTGAAAGTTTTGACTTAGATTTGGTCATGATTAAGCCAGAGGCTATTTGGCATAATAATTTTTGGGTGTCATCAATAACCCAAATTATCGTATTTAATCTTAACTACTTCTTGATTGTTGGAGGAGGTTTTTAGCTGAGCTTTAGAATCAACTTTAGCAGGAGCAATAAATACTGCTGATTCTGGTTGTGAAATTGATAGATTACGATCTCTTCGTGCGTCGTGAGCAATCTGATACTTAATTTTTTCGTTGATAGTAATTAATTGTCTTTCTTGACGTTGTAAATCTTCTAGGTTGCGATATTCCTGACTCCATTGCCCTGGTATTTGTACGGTAGAGATATACAATCCAGTACTAGCCAACATTGATGCTAAAGCCAAACCAAAAGAAGTTTTCTGGATTGCAGATAATAATTTTAGGTTTTGGGGTAGTCTGTTTTGTTGCGGAAAACTACCTTGCTTGACTACTTTTTTTCTCTGTATAGTAGTAGACTTTGCTCGATGGCGTTCGTGAGTTATTAAGCCTGTAAATTCTGGTTGGGGAGAATAATAGCGATCGAAGTCGGGCTGAGGTTGGGCAGACATATTAGTTATCTCCATTTCTAGCAGGAAGTCGTTGGGCGCATCATAGCCTATTTCTTAAAAAATGATAAGAGTAAAGTGAAAATATTAATCGTTAAATTACAAAAAACCATAAAGTTTTAACAAAATAATTTGCAATGTTTTTGTAGCATGAAAAAGAATGAAACTATCTGTTTGTAAAATTAAGCGTGGAATTAAAACGGGCGATCGTTGCGTACAAAGCAGGGGATAAAAATAGCGAAAAATGGGCGCAAAAGTGCGTTCGCGAATTGGAAACTCTCGGTTGCAAAGTGATGATGGGTCCAAGCGGTTTTAAAGATAATCCTTATCCTGTATTTTTGTCATCTTCAAGCATCAAAATAGACTTGGCTATAGTCTTGGGAGGAGACGGCACAATTTTGGCAGCAGCCAGAAACTTAGCCCCCCATAATATTCCCATGCTGGCAGTAAATGTTGGTGGACACTTGGGTTTTTTGACCGAGCCTTTTGAATTATTTCAAGATACTGAGGCAATTTGGCAGCGGTTAAGCTTAGATCGCTATGCAGTTCAGAAACGGATGATGCTCCAGGCTCAACTGTATGAAGGCGAACCTAATCAATTGAAGCCAGTAGGAGATAAGTTTTATTGTCTCAACGAGATGTGTATTAAACCTGCCAGTATCGATCGCATGCCAACTTCAATTCTAGAATTAGAGGCAGATGGACAGGTGGTCGATCAATACAGTGGTGATGGTCTGCTGGTATCTACGCCGACTGGTTCAACTGGTTATACGGTTTCTGCCAATGGTCCCATCTTACACCCTGGGATGTGGGCGATCGCTATTACTCCGATATGTCCTCTCTCCTTATCTGGTCGCCCTTTGGTATTACCTCCTGGTAGCATTGTTGGAGTATTCCCCATTAGAGATCGCGAACTAAATACCAAGCTTTGGACGGACGGTGCATTGGGAACAACTATTTGGCCTGGTCAAAGAGTGATTATCAAAATGGCAAACTGTCAGGCACACTTTATTATTCTGCGCGACGGCTACTCTTTTTACGAAACCCTACGAGAAAAGCTACAGTGGGCGGGAACTAGAGTACATTATGAGGACAACTAAATTATTAATTATTAATTATTAATTATCAAGCGATGTGGTGGACAAAACTTTCTAAAATAGCTCTGGCAATTTTCGCGATCGTTGTAGTTTTGCTAGGGAATACAAATTCAGGATTGACTCAATTAGAATATAATGGGTTCCCTTATGATGCAAGCTTTCAAAATCTTAATATCTATAGCGATCCCGATCTTCCCACAGCTTATGTAGTCATTGATGGTCAAGAAATATTATCTGTCGGTAAAGTTGACGGTAATTCTGCGGGAGAAAGAGCCAAGGCAATTCGTGAAGAATTATTAGATGCAATTAAAAGTGAAGATTTTCAAAGAGTGGTGGTGGAAGAAAAGGGACAACTTCCAGTACTATACTTAAACTTTCAAAAATCTTCGGGAGAATTAAATACTGATGTTATCGACGATCGACGCTATCTCTTTACCGTTACTCAAGAAGACACTATTGGTCGAAAGTCTAATCGCGAAACCGCAGTAGATTTGAAACAGGAAATTGAAACGGCGATCGCCAATGCTAAAGAAGCAAGATCCCCTAGACATATCCAGCGTCAATTAATTATTACAGGAGTCCTGTTATTACTCACCATATTTGGTACCAGACTCCTCGAACAACTGCAAACTTATCCCTTCAGAAAAGCAATTCAAAAAGTTATTCCTGGTTTACCCAGTAACACTAGTTCTCAACCTTCCAATCTCACTACTCTGTTTCGTCTGAAGTTGGGTTTTGCCAAATTTGCCCTTTGGGTAGTGACAATCTTTATTATCTTTAGTCTCTTTCCTTGGACAAGAGATTGGCTATATCTAATCTACAGTATTGTCGTTTTAACTTTTAATAAATCAGTATTTAGCTTTGGTGATAATGATTTTTCGATTATTCAGCTATTACTGTTCTTAGGCTTGCTGATTGCTTCAATTATTGGCAGTAATTATGTAGCCCAGTTACTTCGCACCAATGTTTTACAAGCTACCAGAATGACCAGAGGTTCGCAAGAAATTATTTCGATTATAACTAAATATGGTCTGATTTGTTTGGCGGTAGTAATTTTGCTCCAGGCTTATGGTTTAAATCTTAGTTCTTTGGCACTGATTGGTAGTGCTTTAGGTGTAGGTATTGGTTTTGGTTTACAAGATATTGCCCGTAACTTTGCTAGCGGAATTGTCTTGCTATTTGAACGTTCGATTCAGGTAGGAGACTTTATTCAAGTCGGCACTCACTTAGGAGTAGTAGAAGAAGTACGCACCCGTAGCGTCGTTCTCAAGACCCTAGATCGCATTTCAATTATCGTGCCTAATTCTCGCTTTCTCAGTGAAGAAGTAATCAACTGGAATCATCGCCGTAGCGTTTCGCGGATACATCTACCAGTGGGAGTAGCTTATGGTTCTGATGTACCTAAGGTTAAAGCAGCTTTGTTGCAAGCAGCAGAAGAACATTTAGAAGTATTACGTAACCCACCTCCCCAAGTATTTTTTACGGGATTTGGAGATAGTTCCCTCGATTTTGAGCTACTAATCTGGACATCCGATCCTAGTCGTCAAGCACCCCTCAAAAGCGATCTTTGCTTTCGTATTGAAGAGATCTTTAGCGAACAACAGATCGATATTCCCTTCCCTCAAAGAGACATTAATCTTGAATCAGAAGGTTTACCGATCAAACTAACACCGCAACTCGAAGGACATTTGCTTTATTTGTTAAAAGGCTTAGTCTCTCAGCAATATACCAATAACTCTAAGTTCCCTAACAAAAAACCAGCCAACAAAAAGAATGAACAATTTCCAAAATAGAGCGTAGATTTTACTGATTGTTCCTTGATAGGCTTTTGGTTGAGAGCCTTTAAATTATTACTAGTGAAGGTACGGTTATTTCTAACTATAGCTAGAACAAAAACTAAATAAATCACTGTAAAATCGATAATAAAGATAGTAAAAGGTAATTTAATGGACAAGATTCAACAGCTAAAAAAACTAAAGAAAATTCGTAAAATAGCTAGACTCTTGGACAGTGCAATTAGCATTCCAGGTACTAAAATCCGCTTTGGAATAGAGCCAATATTAGGGTTGATTCCTGGTGGTGGAGATTTAATTACCGCACTCATTTCTGCCTATACAATCTATTTAGCTACTAGTTTTGGCTTAGAAAAACCAGAAATATTTAAAATGATTAAAAACGTAGTAATCGATACTGCTGTTGGCTCTATTCCCATTGCTGGCGATCTTTTTGATGCTTATTTTAAATCTAATATTCGTAATTTAGAAATATTAGAAAAACATCTTGCTAAAACTGGAATTGAAACCGAAGTAGAAAATGATCTAAGCCAACAACAAAAAGTAAGCGTTTTAATTAAATAATTAATGGTACGCTCTAAAATTATTTTCAAGATATATCATCTGAAGGATGATTTTTCCTGAGATTTATGCAATCATAGCAGCGATAATTAAAATGAATTTGTAAATATGCTTCAGGGAATAGAATTGATTAACTGCGCCAAGGCTAATGCGAAACAAGGATCGGCGATCGCAGCCAAACTTTGTGGTTATGAAGAGAATATTGGTTTATTTATCGAAAATTTAAACAAAGCCTGCCAACAAATTGGTATTGATATTAACGAACTCAACGATTTAATCACCGACCAACAAATAGCCAAAGAAAGTAGAAACTTTATCGAAGTATCTCCCGATACCAATAAAGATCTTTAGTTTAATTTTTAGTTGAAATAATAGTAATACAATTAGCGTTGCATCAATCGATGCAACGCTTTTAAATTCTATAATTTATTCCCAATTTGTATTGCTAACATAATTGTTTTTGCCCTCATCATTATTGACCGGATCGCGACTAGGCATATCGTCTTGATAGCGATCTTGGTTATAAAAATAAAGTGTACGTATGGGATAAGGGATACCGATATCAGCAGCATCTAAAGCTTTTTTAATTGCTAAGATTGCTCTAGTTTGTACCTGTCTAACTTGATGCTGTCGGGGGTATGTCCAGTAGCGCACGATAAAATCAATAGAGCTATCGCCAAAAGCGACTAAATCTATTTCTGCTTGCTTGCTGTCTAACACCCCATCTACTCCTTCAATAGTCTTTTGTAGAATATTTTTGGCTTCAGGCAAAGAGGTATTGTAATCCACTCCTACGGCCAAATCTGTACGACGATATTCAAAAGCAGTTTTAACTCTAACTGGACTGGTAAATACCTCCGAATTGGGCATCAATACTCTTTCACCACCATAGGTGCGAAGTTTAGTCGTACGAATATCAATTTTTTCTACCGTTCCTTCATATTCACCAATAACAATTTGGTCGTCAATGCGGAATGGTCTTTGAATCAAGATTAAAATTCCTGACAGGAAATTTTTAAAAATGTCTTGAAATGCAAAACCAACAGCGACTGAACCTAATCCTAAGGTAGCAACAATATCGCCTAAGCTCAAACCAGGAAAAGCAACTATACAAGCTAGGACAACTCCAAAAATCCAGGTGCTAATATTAGCAGTTTTGGCAAGTAGAAATTGTAAGGACTTGCTATCTAAAGCTTTTTCGCCTATTTCGTGAGCAATTTTTCTAGCAAATTGAGCAGCGTAGCGAGTCAGCATAATAATTACCAGTGCCGTGATTACTCCTGGTAATATTTTTACAGCGCTACTCAGCAAATCTTTTAAGCTGTTGATGACTGTATCTATCACTTGATTCATGTAAAAAGAAAGAAGCTATTGTTATTCAGTACTTAAATTTAACTACTCTTTTATTCTTTGGCAATTATCCAGACTGCATGAACTATGCCAGGGAGATATCCCAACAAAGTCAGTAAGATATTAATTAATAACTGCTTGCTAACGCCCGTTTGTAGAAAAACTCCCAAAGGTGGTAAGAATATAGCGCAAATAATTCTGATTAAATCCATGTTTTTATTGAATTGGTTAATTGAATTGAGCTTTAATTTGAGATAAATTAAAACTGTTTAGTAGTAGTTTATCGTTTTTGATTGATAAAACTTTTTAATAAAAGCCAATAATACCCCAAAGCTACCAAAAAGTAGTAAATCAGGAATCTAACTTTGGGTAGATATACAATTCGACTCATGTCGATATTTATATCGACTCTTTTCAAGAAATAACAACGTATAGAAGGTAATTTAGTTGATTTTCCCCCTACTATAGTCGTTCTAATTAATTTCCTAATGGTCTAAGTTATTGTTTTGAGGGAATAGGCAATAGGCAATAGGGAACAAGAAACAGTACATTTTTCCGATGGGTTCTATTTAGAATGACTATATACGCTGAATTTTGAGATCAATTTGCCAATAAAATCAATACAGCCGTTAATTCTTGAAGATTTGGAGAAGAATAAACTTAATGCTCATCGATCGCATCTCCTAACCCAGAAACTAACTAAGTAACTCGACTGCCCCATTCTCTACAGCCAAGGCATCAGAGCCGATCTTGAAACTATTTTTACCTTCTTCCAACTCTAAAAATACATTTGTCGAATCAGCAAATTTGAATTGAATTGCATCCTCGCCAAGACCGTAAACATTAAATTCAAAATCAATTTGGTTGGGATTACTGGTGCCAACAGAATCGTCATTGGGTTCTAGGCTATCGGACTCAAAAAGTTCTAATTCCGTATCTCCAGAGATTGTACCCGAAAAACTATCTTCCGTTCCTCCTGCAACAGCCTGTAAATTCCAGATATCGTTTTCATCTTGCCATAGATATAAACCAGTATCTCTACGCACATCGATATTGGGTTGACCTTGATAATCTTCTGCTGTGAATTCCTCAACAGTAGCCGAACTATCCACCAAAGATTCAACAGTAGAATCTGTCGTCGCAGAGTCTTGTGATGATTCAACAACTTCAATAATTTGGTCTGTTGAAACATTTTCAATTTTTTGCTCGATTCCACTAGGCCATTGAATGACTATCTCATCTACTTCAGTACTGTCTCCTAGCCCAAAATGAATCCGTTGTTGATTTTGGGAATGGCGATGAACGCCACCAGATTGCTCTCTAACTTGAGTTACCCCATCAGAAGTAACAAAGACTTTTGCCCCAATGCCATCTTGATTAGAAGTTGTTCCTTCTAAGTCAATTTGTAGCCAATGATTATCATTACCCTCATTGCGGAAAAGTTGACTAGGTCCATCGCTAAAAGGCTTGACCCCTTCTCCATTCATCACGAACAGGTCGAGGAAACCATCATTGTTGTAATCAGCAGTAATCGCCGAATCGCCGATTCCTGCCTCACTTCCTAATGCACCACCAGCGCTTTCAACTGCGACAAAAGTTCCATCTCCTTGATTGTCATACAGAATATTGGGCTGATTTCTAGAACTTTTTGTCGCAACGATATAAATATCTACATCGCGATCATTATCAAAGTCTCCTGTAACAACGCTTCCCGCATCCCGACTGATATCATTAATTCCTGAACTATCACTTCGATCTTCAAATCCTTCGTCACTACTAAATAACAGTTGATTGGGATCTGGTGCTGCAGAATCATCAAAGCCAATACTAGTTAGTTCCGTAATTGGTTCTGTAGAAGTAACTACAGAACTAACTCTCAGAAAATTAGGACTCGAGGCAAGTATCTGCCAAGTTTGAGTAGTAGAATCATAACTGATATAAATTCCGCGATCTTCTCCCGCACTGTGGTTGAAAATTCCCTCTACATTGGTATTTTCAGAAGACAAGGTAAATGTATTATCGGTAGGATTGAATCCACTAGAACCGATAAAAATATCTTCAGGAGGAATCTCAAGAGCAGAAAGATCGATGGTTACATCGCCAGAGGAATTAAATTGGAAACCTTCTTCTTTACCCTCAAGATCAATTAGTCCTTCAACGGTGTTTGTGTTTGCCCGATTGATATCGCTACCACCTACACCATCAACCAAAAGAATGTCGGATTTTAAATCTCCGTTAAAGTCGGCAGCTACTATGTCACTAGGCTTCGCTTCGCCAAAAGGTATTTCATCTGTGACATCCACAAACTGACCAGAACTGGTATCGTAAACCGTTGTCTTCAAGCCACCACCCATAATTAACTCTAGGGTGCCATCTCCACTAACATCTGCTAATGTGCCTGTAGTGCTACCTTCAACAGAGAATCCTGTTGTATCGCGAACTCCTTCAAAAGTTCCGTTGCTATTCTGGCGAAAAATATTCGATGGTGCTTGACCATCAGACCTGGCGATCGCTGCTACTACTAAATCGAGTCGTCCATCATTGTCATAGTCAAGCCAAATCGGTGTCCGAGAACGACCATTAGGATAGCTAATACGAACTTCAGTAGCACTATTCTCTAATGTACCGTTTTCATTAATATAAAAATTGTTTGGGCCAGTTCCAGATCCCGATCCACCCCCCACAACTTCGATTAAATCGCGATCGCCATCATTGTCAAAATCTGCCCATGCTGTTCCATGGGTATCTCCACCACCACCTTCGACTGTTTGATCGCTAACATCAGTAAACTGACCATTACCGTCATTAACAAAAAGAGTACTCTTAAGGGCATGATTAGTTACCCATAAGTCGATAAAACCATCGTCGTTGAAATCACCCCAAGAACCGCCAAAACTCTGCCCCGAATAATCTAATCCAGCCGAATCAGTAACTTCAGTAAAATTAGTTGATGCCATAAAACAACCTTAAGTATTAATTGCAGTATTTATACAAGAAAATTAGATTTAAAAATCTAATTTTGTTTATTTTTTTAATAATGCTTGGTTGAACAATATCATCATCACATAGCATTTGTGAAGCAAAGGTAGAGACAATATTACAATGTAAAAAAATAGAGAAATATTTCAGTTATTCTCAAGGAAAATGTTTAGTATTACTTATCTTTTTAATTTTAATAATAAGCCTATATCATAAAACCCCTACATTGGTAGAAAAGCTTAATTTAATATTATCAAAAAATTAACTATTGTAAGTTGTGGTAGTGGACAAAAACACAAGCTAATCAATCTAAAAGAAAGATTTTCTTAACTTCCAAATCCGATTCTCTATAACGAAGAAATAGTTATTCGAGAATATCAAAAACCAGAACCAGGTTGATTTAAAAATTCTGTTTCCTCTGGAGTATTGGTTCTTCCTAATAGTCGATTGCGATGAGGAAATCTACCAAATCTTTGAATGACTTTCCAATGACGATCAGCATAATCAATAGAACTTTGACTATCGGGGTGAGTTTTTAAACGATTAAATAGTTTGAGGGATGTTTCTTGGTCTTCTAAATCTTCACTATATTTTTGATAAACCAAAACTTACGGGGCTTACCATAATTTGTATCTTCTGGCTTACCAAACCAGAAATCCAAGACTTTTTTATATTCCATATTTTCTATTTGAAGATAAAAATATTATTAGCTTTTTTTACTGCCCCATAAATTAAATCTTTGCTAATAGTTGGCGATAAACTTCTCTATGTTCTGCCAAAAAAGTATCTTGAGTAAATAATTTCAAAGAACGGGCTAAAGCCTTTTTACCATATTGCGATCGCTCGTCTTCGCTCATCAATAATAATTTTAATATTGCCTCAGCCATCTGTTCGGGTTGACTAGCACGTACCAACAAACCCGTATCGGCGATCGCTTCACGGACTCCCCCGACATCTGTCGAAACAATAGTTGCACTACTGAGCATGGCTTCAATAATGGCAAAAGGAAAACCCTCAGAAATACTTGCCATAGCTACTACATCGGCTTCACTATAGGCTCGCCAGGGTTCGCTAGTAAAGCCTGCAAAATTAATCGTATTTTCTAGTTGGTGTTCTTTAACTAATGCTTGGCATTGGGCAAAATAGTTTTCGTCACTAGGTTTGCCATAAAAAATAAACTCTACGTCAGGAATTTGTTCGCGAACGATTATGGAGGCTTTGATTAAGTCTAGTTGACCCTTGAGGGGAAAGATTAGCCCCATACTCATAACTTGAGGGCGTTCTTTTTTGGTTGGGGGGGTAGGATGAAATTTTTCGGGATCGGCACCGTTGTAAATCACCTTAATTTTTTCTGAAGGTACTCCCCACCAACGTTCCCAGCGGGCATTAAACTCACACACAGGAGAGACAATATCTGCATAGTAGAAATTCACCTTGACCACTGCACCCATCAAGCAATACAAAAATTTTCGCACAAACAAAGAAGGAATACTTTGATTTAGATTAAGATATTGCTCGCGAATATTAATACCGTGTTCGGTAAGTAAATAGGGCGTACCTCGTTGTAGCTTGGCAATGACGCAGGGAAGTCCACAAAAAGCTGCTGCAGAAGAATGAGTCAGATCTGTCTGAGGGACAGGAATCTGAATGGTAATTAAAAAGCGATATAGTAAGCGCATCGCTTCGGTTAATTCGGTGAGCGTTACCCTCGTTAGTTTTTCTCGCTGACAATAATCCCAAGCAATATGTTTAAAACTCCTCCATACTTGAGAAGAATTCATAGTTTTGTGGTAATCGTAACGCAAAAAATATTTGTGTAAAGATAAAATGATTTTCCCTAAAGATTCTGGTTCTACTTTTGGTGAAAGTATACTCTGGAGAAATGACGACCACAGGGGCAGAAAATTAGTCTTAATCAGCTCTGGGTTAACTTCTTGTTTGCTATTGAGAGCAGCAGAAAAAGGCGAGCGCCAGCTATACTCTACAGGATCGTCGATTCCCCATAAAGGAATTTTCAAGATATCTAGAACATTGGAACTCATGTCGTAGCGTAGTTCCTGATAGGGATTAGCTACAATTGCCAGCAGTTTAAAGTCGATTTCGGGTAACTGTTGAGTCAAGACATGACACCAAGTACTAACTCCTCCTTTAGCAAAAGGATAAGTCCCTTCTGTAGTGAGCAGTACTGATGTGCGAACCAAATTTATTCTCCTTCTGCAATAGTTTGGGGCATAAACTGTACCTGAGCCAATTGACCAACCAACAAAGAGTTTGTTTCATTAGTGAATTCTACCTCCACTAAATAGTTCAATTTTTCTGTAGGCAATGGATTAACAGTCGCAATCTTACCCTCAAATTTTTGTGCTGTCACGCCCGATCCTAATTGAACTATTGCGATTTGCTCTGGGGTCAGAGCATTAATTAGACGAGCGTTTACCGCTACTTGGATCTTGAGCCGATCTAATTTGGCTAATTCTACTACTGAATTGCCACTATAAATTTGTTCTCCCGTAGCCACGGGTAAGTTAGCCACAATTCCTGCTTCAGTAGCGGTGATGATTTTATAAATTTCTGGTACTTGGTATTTATTTAGCTGTGCTGATTGCTCTCGCAATAAAGCTAGTTTTTCAGTAGATTGCTGATATTGCAGATTAGCAGTTTGTTTTTGCTTTGCTAAAAGTGCGATCGCATCTTGTTGTTCTTGTCGTGCCAATTGTTCTTGTAGCTGAGACAATTGTTGTTGATTTTGGGCTAACTTGCTGCTGACTGCGGATGCGGCGATCGCCATCTCATAATCTACTTTAGCAATATCAAATTCTGAGCGAGCTTGCTCTAGCTTATCCAAAGAAATTGCTCCTTGGCTGTGTAGTTTTGACAAACGATTAAAACTTGCTTGGGCGCGATCGTAGAGTGCTTTGGTGCGGGGTACAGAATCTTGACGCTGAGAGGTTGGTAGTTTTTCTGCCTGGCTTTTTGCCAGGGATACTTGTAAATTAGCGGCTGCGATTCGCGCTTTGAGAGGAGCTAAATTATATTTGAGACGGTTAATTTGTTGGTCTAATTCTAATAATTGTTGTTTGGCAGTTTGTTGTTGTTGCAGTACAGTTTGCTGTTGCTGTCTGGTTAACTGCTGTTCTTTGATGATTTGTTTTTTCTCAGCTTCTGCCTCAAGATTTTTCAGACTTAATAAAGGTTCTCCCGCTTCTACGCGATCGCCAATTTCCACATGAACTTTTTCCACTACTCCTGGAGCAATCGCTGCAATTTTAAAGGTTTTAGCAGGTTTTAATTTACCATTGAATTTGGTATCCGATAGAGTGGCTGACTGCTGAGAATAGCTCAAAGCAGGTAAGGGTTTTGTCAGCCACTGACGAAAAGCATAAATTCCTGTGGTAAGACTTAAGATAATAATTAACCAGGCAAAGATTTGTTTTTTTTGCGAACCCGATTTGTTTTCGGGAGAATCTAAAATCGCTAACGAAGATGAAGTAACAGGCAATTCTAACTCATTCTCAGTTGGTAAACTATCCCATAGAGAGTTGACATCAGTGACATTATCATTTGCTACAGGCAAAATTTTGGATAGTAAACCCGCACCTAGATGAGTGCAACCTTTATCGACAAATCGGATCGCCTGCTCGATTTCTTCATCAGATGAACCCTTGAGTAAATACCCTGTCGCACCTGCTGACACCGACTGAGCTACATATTCTTGTTTGTCATGACTACTGAGAACTAAGATTTTGATGTTGGGAAAATCTTTAGAAATTAGTTTGGTAACCATCAAACCGCTAATTTCTGGCATTTCCATATCCAATAGGACAATATCTGGTTGCAGCAACTGCACCTGAGCGATCGCATCTGAGCCATTTTCAGCGATACCAATGACATTAAAGTCCGTAATCGATTGTATTAGGTATTCTAGTCTGGCACGAACGCTTTTTTGATCGTCAACAATTAAAATATTAATCATCACTATTGTCTTAAATTAGCTTGGGGAAACTGGATTTATCAATTTTTTTATTAAATCGCTTCGAGATTCATCAAAATGTAATGAATAATTTTTAAATATGTTCACTTACAAGATTTCACTGAAGCTAATACTAATGTGGCTCAAGCTTCAGGAATTTGCATCAAGCACTAATAAAATATTGATGAAGTTTTAAATAATATTAATTTAAGCTAATGATTAATTATCTAAACATATCTATTTAAAGATACTATTTGCTTTTGGGAATTGAACCAGGATTACGTACTGTTGGTGGCTGCTTGAGAGTAATAATTGCACCAGTCTGATTGGTTTTAAAAGTAGAATCAAACAGGATATCTTCTACCTCAATACCTAATATTTCTTCTACTAATATTTTTAATTTAGATTTTATCGATTCATTGATAGCTTCATTTAGTTTTCTAACAGTATCACTATTGCCTTCTAGATCAGCTAAAGTTTTTTCGACTGCTGTTAGGGCATCTTCGATCACAATTGCTAGTCTGTTACCAAAAAGCTGACAAGTAACTTTATGCGGGGAATGTTCTAGTTCTTGACGGTATAGTTTTTGAACTTTTTGAGAAATGTCTCGTTCTAATTGTCCGCTAGTAGGCAAATTTTTGCTCATCTTTTTTTACTAAAATAGATCATTGGTAACAAGCTGTTTTTACCAAAATTGGGTCGTTACTAATGATAAACAGATATTTTTACCTAAAACTCGGTTAATATAAAACAATATTAATTTCTGATTAAGAGTTGTATCACCGGTCAAAAGTAGTATATGTAAGAGTAAGTCAAAAGACCTATGCCTTTTGATGGATAAGCTTAACTTTATTGTTCGCTTTAACCTTATAACTATTAATATATTTAGAGACTTTACTTTCGATAGAAGCAATCTTAGATTGTTTTCTCTATAGTTTTATTTAGATAAATGTTTAGGAGAAAATAATGCAAAGCTTAATTAGAATTATTAAGTCTATAAGAATCAAACAAGTATTAACAATATTTTTAGTTAGTAGTTTATTATTTGTCAGTACTGCCTGTGGTCAAGATAATCTAGCTCAAACTGGTGGACAAGCAGATACTGAAACAGCCAAAAGAGCGATGTCGGATACCTACGACGAGTACGATGCCAATCAAAGCTTTAAAGGTGGCATGAATGGATATAATGACGATCGCAGATACGATACAGAAACCTCAGCTAAAGCCAAAAGACTAATAGATGCAGCAAAAAGTCGTCAAAAAAACAACACGATGGAGTCTCCTGAGGAAATTGTAGATCGTGTAGGTAATGAAGTCGACAAGGCACAAAGTCAAATTCCCCGTACTCTCAACAACAAAAGAGAACAGGCAGTAGACTACATTCAAGATAAATCCGAAAACCTCAAAAACAATTTGAGCAAAGTTCCAGGAGAAGCGAAAGAAGTATTTGATGAAGCTACAGATACTGCTCAAGGTGCGATTCAAGATGCTACCAAAGCAACTACCAGCACTACTAGAAGAGTTAAAGATAACTTTGAAGATTTAACCTAGAATAAAAAATATTGAGACGCCAGCGAGGTTTCTTTTTACCTAGCTTCGCTATGCGTCTTTGATTTTCTTTTGTAATGAACAAGTTTGATTATTCTTTAGATTTTGCCAACCTAAATTTTCGCCAAAATCCAGAACTCTATTGTGTTGGTAGAGGAGAGCAAGGAGTTTTGTTAGTCGAGCCTTATAAATCAGAGATCTTACCCCATTGGCGATTTAAAAATCCCGAAATTGCGACAAAATCTAGCGACACAATTTACCAAATGTTCTTAGATTATCTAGAAGATGATGATTTTGTAGGTGCAGATATGGCTCGCAAATTCCTCCAAATGGGATATACCAGATCCAGACGCTACGCCAACCACAAAAGCGGTAAGAAATATCGCGCTAACCCTCAAAAAGCAGAGTCAAAAGCAGCCGAAAAAAAGGCTCGACAAGAAATACTACCCTTAGATGTTGACCCGATTAAAGCTAAATCAGCCGAAATATTTAAAGCTAAATGGCAATCGGCAAAAAACAATCTTAAATATCAACAACTTTTGAAGATACATAAGCAAAAATATCAAAAGCATCATGGGACAAAAGCAAATTAGAACTGGTTCTCCTGTATCTTGGAATTGGGGAAACGGTACGGCGCAAGGGAAAGTGAAAGAAATACATCGAGAAGAAATAACTAAAGAAATTAAAGATAATGAAGTTAGCCGCAACGGTACGCCAGATAATCCTGCATATCTTATAGAACAAGAAGATGGCACAGAAGTCATAAAACTCAGAAGTGAGCTAAATGAAGGGTAAGTGAATTAATCAGATTAATTTAATATTTATCGTTCTTTTGCTAGATTGCAATCGCTCTCAAAATCTGCAAAATTGTCGGGAAGTATCAAATTTATGATTATTTATGCAGATTAGAATTAAATCTACTTTCAAATTATTAAAAGAAGCATTTCAAGAATGGCAAGCAGATAAAGCATCTTTGTTGGCTGCTGCTTTAGCTTACTATACAGTATTTTCCATCACACCTTTATTGGTAATTGCGATCGCCATAGCTGGTGCAGTTTTTGGTCAGGAAGCTGCTCAAGGTGAAATATTAGAGCAAATTAATGGGCTTATTGGTGAACAAGGCGCACAGATCATTGAAACGGGATTGGCTAACGCTGATAAACCTAAAGCCAGTAGTATAGCATCGATAATTAGTATAGTAGTCTTGTTTGTTGGTGCATCGGGGGTATTTGCTCAACTCCAGTCAGCCTTAAATACTGTTTGGAATGTCAAAGTCAAACCAAATGCAGGAATTGGAGAATTTATTCGTAAACGATTACTATCTTTTGGAATGGTACTAACGATCGGTTTTTTGCTATTAGTGTCATTAATTTTTAGTGCTATGCTATCGGGAATTAGCAAACTGCAAATCGATTTTCTTCCAGGCTTTGTTCCTTTTTGGCAATTTCTCAACTTTGGTATTTCCTTTAGTTTTGTCACCCTACTGTTTGCCCTAATTTATAAATACCTCCCTGATGTACATATCCGCTGGAAAGATGTTTGGGTAGGGGCAATCATTACTGCATTGTTATTTACCTTGGGCAAGTTGGTGATTGGCTTGTATCTTGGTCGCGGTAGCCTGGGTTCAGCTTATGGTGCAGCAGGTTCTTTAATTGTCTTCTTGGCGTGGGTGTTTTATTCGGCTCAAATTCTTTTGTTTGGTGCAGAATTTACTCAGGTATATGCTCGCAAGTATGGTAAGAAAATTCGTCCCAACAGCCATGCAGAAATCTCTAACTCTATTTAACTATGTCTCAAGGAAGAGATCTCAAAAAAGATCTCAAAAGAAACTTATTTCCTTTTGCAGATGTGCCAGCAGGTGATAAATTGCTCTAATAAAAATATTATACAGTCTACATTTTTCTATAATTTCATGCCTCAAGTAAACATTGGATTAAGCGAAGAACAACGTCATGGCGTAATTGAATTGTTAAACCGTAATGTTGCAGATCTTTATCTACTCCTCATCAAAACCAAGAAATATCACTGGGATGTAATTGGACCTCAATTTAGAACTCTACATACTCTTTGGGAAGAACACTACAACGCTTTAACCATTAGCATCGACGAAACAGCAGAAAGAGTTCGTATGCTAGGTGGCTATCCTTTGGGTACAGCAGCAGGATTTATTGAATATGGTTCTCTCAAAGAACATCCCAACGATTTACCCTCTGCCAATGAAATGGTAGCGCGTCTAGTACAAGATCACGAACAAGTCATTCGTAACCTTAGACAAGATATTGATAAGTGCAGCGAATTTCACGACGAAGGTACAGCAGACTTTCTAACAGCAAAAATGGAAGCCCATGAAGAAATGGCTTGGATGCTACGCTCTTTCCTAGAAGGTGAAAGTTTAGATGCCAGCGGAAATCGTTTTGGTACAGATAGCAAACCTACTGTAAATGTTTAATTAAATTTGAGCTAGCTGTGTCAAAAACACAACTTAAAAACTAAATAATTTTAATCAAAAAAGCGATCGCTGATATTATTAAATAGCGATCGCTTTTTGGTTACTGTGCTACAAGAAGTAATTGAATATCTTAAGGAAGAAGTAGAAAAGTTAAAATATTAAAGAAAAATTGGATTGATAATCAATGCCTGAATGATAATTTGTAGCGATCGCATTTATTGAGGAATATTTACTGAAGAATAAAACTCAACACACACAAACCAGGCAAACCTGAGATAATGAACAGCGATTAAGATAAATAGAGTAAAGTACAACCAATATATTGCCGACATATACAGATATGCTTTTCGCTGCTTTTCAATCCCCTGGTCCTATTCTTGTTGAAATTGGTCCTATTGTTATTCGTTGGTATGGTTTACTCATCGCCTGTGCGGTTTTAATCGGTTTGACTCTCTCGCAGTACTTGGCAAAACGTCGCCAAGTCAATCCCGATTTATTAGGAGATTTAGCTATTTGGTTGGTCTTGGGGGCTATTCCTGCTGCTAGAATCTATTACGTTTTATTCCAATGGCAAGAATACGCTCAACGTCCAGAGGATATTTTGGCGATTTGGAAAGGAGGAATCGCTATTCATGGGGCAATTATTGGTGGTACATTAGCCACAATTATCTTTGCTCGTCTTAATCGTGTTTCTTTCTGGCAATTATTAGACTTAGTTGTACCTTCGCTAATATTGGGTCAAGCAATTGGTAGATGGGGGAATTTCTTTAACTCCGAAGCCTATGGCAAACCGACAGATTTACCTTGGAAGCTATATATTGCACCTCGCTATCGTCCCTTGGATTTAATAAATTCAGAATATTTTCATCCGACTTTCTTATATGAATCTCTGTGGAATGTGGGAGTGTTGGCGATCTTGCTATTTATCTTTTTCTGGGGTCTAAAAAATCGCAACCGCCTCAGAACAGGAACCTTAGCAGGAGTATATTTAATTTCCTACAGTTTGGGGCGGGTTTGGATTGAATGGTTGCGTACTGATAGTCTAATGTTAGGTCCATTAAAAGTTGCTCAAGTAGTTAGCTTAAGTGCGATTGCTTTAGGTCTTTTAATCTTAGCTTGGCTATATATATTCAAACGTCCTCTACCCGATGTTGTTTCTCCTCGAAAACAACCAAGAACTACTAAGTAAACAAAATACTTGAAGTAGAAAAATTAGGAGCAATAATCGACGATCAATGGTAAATAATTAATGATTAATGAAATGACTCTCAAACCCGCAGTATATATCATTGGTGCAGGACCAGGAGATCCCGAACTATTAACCCTCAAAGCCTACAAAATTTTGGCTCAAGCCGATGTGATTCTTTATGCTGATTCTTTAGTACCCAAACAGATCTTACAGGATGTCAAAGATGATGCAGAGTTAGTCCCGACAGGAAACAAAACCCTAGAACAAATTATCCCTCTAGCTATTACTAGAGTCAGAGGCGGTAAATCGGTTGCACGTCTTCATTCTGGGGATCTTACCTTGTATAGTGCGATCGGCGAACAAATGCAGGCTTTCTCTGAGGCTGACATTCCTTTTGAGCTTGTTCCTGGTATCAGTGCCTTTCAAGCTGCTGCTGCCAAACTCAGTACAGAATTAACTATTCCAGAGCTAGTCCAGACAATTATTTTAACCAGAATTAGTGGAAAAGCTTCTGCAGTACCCGATGCTGAAGAATTATCTTCTCTAGCTGCCCATCAAGCTAGTTTATGCCTCTATTTAGCTGCCCGTCATATAGAAAAAGCTCAGGAGCAATTACTCCAGCATTATCCCCCAGATACCCCCGTAGCGGTATGTTATCGCGTCGGTTGGCAAGATGAACAAATTTGGCTCGTACCTTTAGAAAAAATGGCTGCTGTTACTAGGGAAAAGGATCTGATTCGTACTACCCTATATTTAATTAGTCCTGCTCTACGAGAAGGAATTAATACGCGATCGCGTTTATATCATCCCGAACATTCACATTTATTTAGACCATGACGAAAAAATCAAAAAATAGCGATCGCCTATTTTATCTGATTAACCGTTTTCATTTCTAATTTGACGTACATATTCTCTGATCTCATTGCTATTTTCCGCCGTGACAATTCCTGCAACTAATCCTTCTAAACCTACCCGAATAAATAGTAAATAAACTATTGCTACGATAGTTGAAATCACTATTGTTCCTACAAGCCGAATTAAGCCGAAGAAAAAACCACCATAAAATCCATTGAATAAACTGGCTGTGATTATACCTAGAAGTGCTAGAACAACTCCTACTATGGACAGACCATAGATTATACCAACTATACGTGGTGCAATAAAGTTGGAAAATGAAAAATCAAATAAGGAAGCAAAAAAACTTTTCTTAGTCGTCATCGTCTAAATTTAAACTTGTAAACAATAAAATACTAGCTAGTTCTTCATGGTTATAACTTAGAAAACTTTAAACGTGTTGTGTATTAACACCGATAATATTTGAAGATAAAAAACTAGTAACACTAACTTAGGATATAGTTATTGTTTAGTATTGTTAAGGAATAACAAAAGAGATCATTAGGAGATAACTTTGGATAGTAATCAAACTCAAAAAATAGCAGACGCTTTAAAAGTAGCTCGCTCTGTAGCATGGGGTGCAGCAGATATTCTTAGCTCGTTTTATCATAAGGATACTTCAGACTTAGATATCAAAGATAAAAAAGATGGTCCTGTTACCGAAGCTGACATGGCAGCCAATAAGTATATTGTTGGTAGACTAAAAGAAGAATTAGGTACAGAAGAGTTTGGTTATTTATCCGAAGAAACTTTTGATGTTAAAAAAGCTGAACCTGTAGATCACGATTGGGTTTGGATCATCGATCCCCTCGATGGTACTAGAGATTTTATTGATAAAACTGGCGAATACGGAATGCACATTGCCTTAGCTTATCAAGGTCGTCCTGTAATTGGGATTGTCGCTATCCCCGAATCCCAAAAGATTTATTTTGCTTCTAAAGACCAAGGTACTTTTGTTGAAAGCAAAGATGGTACGGTTACTGCGATCAAAGTAAGCGATCGCCATAAGATTGAAGATTTATATCTCATTGTAAGTCGTTCCCACCGCGACGATCGCTTTCAAAAGTTAATCGATGGTTTGCCTTTTGCTGGTAAGAAATACATGGGCGGTGTCGGGGGCAAGATTTCGACTCTACTCGAACAAGAATCTGACGTTTATATTTCCTTGTCGGGTAAATCTGCTGCTAAAGATTGGGATTTCGCTGCACCAGAATTAATTTTGACTGAAGCTGGCGGCAAGTTTACTTATGTTGATGGTAAGCCTGTTTTTTATAACCAGGGTGATGTTAAACGCTGGGGTTGTATTGTCGCTACCAACGGTCATTGCCACGAAGATCTTTGTGCTAAAGCCACTGTAATGTTAGAAGAGATTGATCGGGCTTAATTTAACCGTTGATTTCTCCAAATAATAATTTTATTAGCAAGCTGAATTAAGTAATTACTTAGTTTGGCTTTTTTTGGTTTTCCAACAAACTATCAAATAAAAATACTGCCATACCCAAAAGAATAATTAATCCTCCCAGTAATAAATTCCAACTAGGTATTTCTGCAAAAACGATCGCGCCAACACAACTAGCTATTACAGGTTCAAACAACAAACTCAAGCTAACTACCGTAGGAGAAATCCAACGCACCGACCAATTTAAACTAGTATGTCCAATCGCTTGAGACATAACTGCCATCAACAAAATATAGAGATAAACTGGCTGGGGATAACCGAGATAGGAAGTTTGAAACAACAAAGGCAGAGGAAATAAACACAATGCCGAAACAGAATAGGCGATCGCAATATAATTACCCGTACTCAATCCCTGACGTTGGGCTTGCGAACCAAAAATGATATATAAACTAGACATCACAGCCCCCAGTAAAGCTAAAATATCTCCGAGGATGGGGTTGCTATAATTAGCACCGACTTCTCGATCGGCGATCGCAATTATGATTCCTCCCACTAAAGCGATCGTAATTCCTATGATATTTTGTTTACTAAGTTTTTCTTGGTACCACCACCAGTTAAATAACCCTACCCAGATCGGATTAGTAGTTACCAACACCGTCGATGCAGCGATCGAAGTATAAGCCAAAGAAGTAACCCAGGTAGCAAAATGTATTGCTAAACAAATCCCTGCTGCGATCGCATAATATAAGGTAGCAGGTATTGTATTTTTCCGTTGAAAATTTTTTTGGATTGGTAACAAAATTAAAGCAGCCACAATCAGACGAGATGCTGCTAAAAATAAACTAAAGCCGACTCGATTATTTGAAGCTACTACATCATTTGCCAGACGTATCCAAATTGCTGCTAGAGAAACCCCAACAATACCAACAATTAAAACTATTCCAATTTGCCATTGAGTAGGCTTTTTCATTGATCGTTAAACATTTATCATTGATCTAGTTACGTCATTTTAGGCAAAAAGTACAATGTCTGATTTACCACCGTTGAACACCGATACTATTTGGGCAATTCTCAATGAGGAATTGAACGATGATACTGTTAATCAGTTAGTTTGGCATTATTTAGGTTATCGTTTTGAGCAAAATAGTCAAACTTGGGACAATAGCCAAACAGTAGATGATTGGGCAGAAAAATATCCCGAACCTCCAGACTTTATCGAAAATCGTCCCCCCACGGTAAAATTGACTCGCTCAATTCCTAAGGCTAACAAACAATTGCTTAAGGAAAAATTGGGTTTTAAAGGCTATAAACTAGGAGAATTTGGCCCCAGACAAACCCGTCGAGCAACAATGGCTAGCTGGTTATTAAGCTATTTGACCACGAATGAGGATTGCGACTCTCACTCAATAGAATAAAAAGAAAGCCTACCTGCATTTACTAACCCTATTTTTTACAGTTACAATTAACATTAGGGTGTAAATAATCTCTTAAATCAACCTTGTCATAAACTAAGAGATACAAAAGTTTCACCCTTTTTTTATCTTTGCCCCTTTCCCTTTACAGAACACTATAAATTACAGCAAAAAAAATTACAGCAAAAAGCTGCCTCGTAAATTTACAAGGCAGCTTTGAACTAAAAGTAGTTAATAATTAACTAACAACTTTAGGATTAATAATCAAAGTCACCAGCACCAGCACCAGCACCTTTGTCTTTTTCAGGTTTGTCTACAACAATACATTCAGTAGTCAAAACCATTCCTGCGATCGAAGCTGCATTTTGTAGAGCAGAACGGGTTACTTTTGCTGGGTCAACAATACCAGCATCAAACATGTTTACATATTCGTTAGTAGCTGCATTGAAACCAATGCTCAAGTCTTTCTCTTTAACTCTTTCTGCAACGACAGCACCATTTTGACCTGCATTTTCAGCAATTCTTCTTAGAGGAGCAGTTAAAGCACGAGCAACAATAGTCGCACCAGTTAAACCTTCCTCCTTCAGATTGGCTTTAGCCCACTCTTCTAAACCAGGAGCTAAGTGAGCTAGAGTAGTGCCGCCACCAGGGACGATACCTTCTTCTACTGCAGCTTTAGTAGCGTTGATCGCATCTTCTAAACGAAGTTTGCGGTCTTTCATTTCGGTTTCGGTTGCAGCACCAACTTTGATTACTGCTACACCACCCGAAAGTTTTGCCAAACGCTCTTGTAACTTCTCTTGGTCGTAGGAAGAGTCGCTAGCTTCAATTTGACGGCGAATTTGTTCGCAACGTTTTTTGACACCATCTTCATTACCTTCAGCTACGATAGTAGTGCTGTCTTTAGTAATGTTGATGCGACGAGCAGTACCAAGCATCTCAACGGTAGCTGTTTCTAGTTTTAGACCAGCATCTTCAGAGATTACTTGACCGCCAGTTAAAACCGCAATATCTTCAAGCATTTGTTTACGGCGATCGCCAAAACCAGGAGCTTTGATAGCAGCAACGTTTAGTACACCGCGCAAACGGTTGACTACCAAAGTAGCTAAAGCTTCTTTTTCAATGTCTTCAGCCACAATCACTAGAGGTTTACCAGCCCGTGCAACTTGTTCTAGTACGGGGACTAAATCCTGTACTAAGTTGATTTTCTTATCGGTAATCAGAATGTAAGGCTCTTCTAAAGCAGCTTCCATGCGCTCAGTATCAGTTACGAAGTAAGGAGAGATGTAACCTTTATCAAAACGCATCCCTTCAGTAATTTCTAGTTCGGTAGTCATAGACTTACCTTCTTCTAGAGAAATTACACCTTCTTTACCAACTTTGTCCATCGCTAAAGCGATCATGTCACCAACTTCTTGGTCGTTACCAGCCGAAATTGTTCCTACTTGAGCGATCGCTTTGCTATCACCTACAGGTTGAGCTTGTTCTTGAATTTTACCAATCAAAAATTCAATTGCTTTGTCGATCCCACGCTTAATAGCAATGGGGTTTGCCCCTGCTGCTACGTTGCGCAAGCCTTCTTTGACAATGGCGTGAGCTAATACTGTAGCGGTAGTAGTACCGTCTCCTGCAACATCATTAGTTTTGGATGCAGCTTGACGAATTAAGGATACGCCTGTATTCTCGATGTGATCTTCTAATTCAATTTCTTTGGCGATTGTTACCCCATCATTGACGATTTGGGGCGCGCCAAATTTTTTTTCGAGGACTACATTACGACCTTTAGGGCCAAGGGTAACGGCTACTGCCTCTGCTAATAAATCAATTCCTTTTTCTAAAGCGCGACGAGCTTCGTCGTTATAAATAATAGATTTAGCCATAAAATTTGGTCTGCTTGTGGTGAAATTAACGAAGTGTGAATAGTTTAAATGCTTGATGTTATGGGGTTTGACATCAATTATTAATCAATCTACGGCGTAGGCTTAAGCAACTGCTGCTAGAATGTCTTTTTCTGATAGCAGTACGTAGTCTTCTCCACCTAGTTTGATGTCAGTACCAGCATATTTGGAGTAAAGGACTTGATCTCCTACTTTTACTTCTAAAGGTGTGTGACCACCACCATCTTTGGGTTTGCCAGGTCCAACGCCTACTACTTCACCAACTTGGGGTTTTTCTTTGGCTGCATCAGGTAAAATAATTCCGCCAGCGGTTTGTTCTTCGGCTGCACTAACTTTGATGAATACGCGATCGCCTAATGGTTTTACAGTTGTAACGTTGATACTAATAGCTGCCATGTAAAATTCTCCAGATAACTAGACGCTTATGGTTGAGTATTTTTCTTCGAGGCGTGAAAGTCGTCTTTTTTAGATTAGCACTCTCACCGTCCGACTGCTAATTTAGCTAAAGTTTGTCACCTATGGCAACGGTTTGATTAGTGTGGGTTACCGTACAATTTTAGGAAAGGAAGTTTAAAAAAACAAAAGCGATCGCTTTATGGTTAAAAAGCGATCGCTTTTGTTTACTTATGCAAGTTTTATCTATAGCTAAAAGCCAACAGCTAAAAGCTAATAGTTGTTACACAGAAATATCACTTAGTTGGCTAGTCATATACTCAAAAGGCTCATCGATAAAGCTAGTATCCGCAACTCCACTTTCTGATGCCATTGCTTTGAGCATATCCTTCATAATTTGGATACCTACTACAGTAGGCCCAATAGGTACGCCTAGAGAGTTATAAGTTTCTCTTAGACCTTGCAAGACTCTTTCGTCCAGAACATCCATACTACCTGCTACTAAAGCATAGCTAGCATAACGCAGATAGTAGTCCATATCCCGCAAACAAGCAGAATAACGACGAGTTGTATAGGCATTGCCACCAGGTCGAATTAGTTCTGGAACATCTTCAAATAGTTGTAGACCCGCATCTTTGACTATTGTGGCTGCACTACCACTAATCATTGTTGCTACCGCGACTCTAGCTGTGCCAGAGGTAAAATAGTCTTGCAGACTATCCATGGCATTGCGGTCTAAATAACGACCCGAAATATCATAATTTTTAATTAGGTTGGTAACTGCGTCTCGCATCTTTCTTGATTTCTCCCAACAGCATTTTTATTTAATTTATTTAGCTAGATATACTAGCCTGTTTTTTTAAGCTATGTCTTAAGCTACTCTAATTTATAATCCCATATCCCGCGACCAGACCATGCTCTGCTTCAAACTTTGACATCTTAATCAAGATTCAAACAACCCATAGACTCAAAATTTAGGCTTTATTTTGAGCGTATTCCTTATACTATGGTTAATTTAGTCACATCTTTTTAAAGTTTGTAGATTTGAAACCGCAATTTAAAGTCAGAATTCTGTAACATCGATTACAAATTGTGACACTCTAAAATCTATATAATTTGATAAATATATAAAGAATCAAGGCGATCGCCTATTTCAGTTTCAAACTAAAACCAAATAGACGATCCTCAATTAATTACCGATTCTAAAATTTTTGGGAAGTTTTGAGGATGTAGCATAATTCTGTTGCATATCTTACATTTTCCAGAATCGTTACTAAGATAGGATTGATCGGCATTCAATACATAAATATAAAGAAATTTAATTGTCATGGGATACGAATCTCGCACGCAAGCGATCTACGAAATCAATAACCGCGAACCGATTGTAGTAGGACCTCCTAGTAGATTAGAAGATATCTGGGCAGCGGACGTTTTCAGCTTGAGCAAAATGAAGCAATGTTTGCCCAAAACTGTTTTCAAATCTTTGAAAAAAACCATTCAAACAGGTGAACAACTAGATGTTTCTGTTGCTGATACTGTAGCATCGGCAATGAAAGATTGGGCGATCGCTAGAGGTGCATCCTACTACGCTCACGTCTTTTATCCCATGACTAATCTAACTGCAGAAAAGCATGATGGATTTATCTCGACTCAAGGCGACGGCACTGCGATTTCCGAATTTGCAGGAAAGCTATTAGTACAGGGTGAGCCTGACGGCTCTTCTTTTCCTAACGGTGGCATCCGCTCTACTTTTGAAGCTAGGGGCTACACTGCCTGGGATGTAACTAGTCCTGCTTACCTCATGGAAACTGATAATGGGGTAACTCTTTGTATCCCCACTGTGTTTGTTTCTTGGACGGGAGAAGCTTTAGATAAGAAAACCCCTTTGTTACGCTCTATTGCTGCAATGAATAAGGCAGCTACTAGAGTTCTTAAGCTGTTAGGTCACAGTGATATTGCTCCTGTGAACTCTAGCTGTGGTGCAGAACAAGAATATTTCTTGGTTGATGCCCATTTTGCCAATGCCCGTCCCGATTTACTGTTGGCTGGTAGAACTTTATTTGGTAAGCCTCCAGCAAAAGGTCAACAGTTTGATGACCATTACTTTGGCGCAATTCCAGAGCGCGTCCAGGTATTTATGCAGGACCTTGAGAAGAAAATGTATCGTCTGGGTATCCCTGCCAAAACCAGACACAATGAAGTTGCTCCTGGACAGTTTGAAATTGCTCCCTATTTTGAAGCAGCTAACGTGGCTTCGGATCATCAGCAGTTAACTATGACTTTAATGCGTCAAACTGCTAAAAAACACGGTTTTGCCTGTTTGCTACATGAGAAACCTTTTGCTGGAATTAATGGCTCTGGTAAGCACGTTAACTGGTCTGTGGGGAATGCTACTCAAGGAAACTTGCTCGATCCTGGTGACTCTCCTCACGAAAATGCTCAATTTTTAGTATTCTGCGCTGCGGTAATTCGCGGAGTCCATAAGTATGGACCGTTAATGCGAGCAGTAATTGCCAATGCCAGCAACGATCACCGTTTAGGTGCAAATGAAGCGCCTCCTGCAATTATGTCAGTTTATTTAGGTTCTCAATTAGAAGAACTATTTAACCAAATTGCTAATGGAAGCATGAGCGATAATTACAGCCATAGCGGAAAGTTGGAGTTTGGGGTAGATACTCTACCACCTTTATCAAAAGACGCAGGCGATCGCAATAGAACTTCTCCCTTCGCCTTTACTGGTAATCGTTTTGAGTTTCGTGCCGTAGGTTCAAGTCAATCTGTTTCTGGCCCATTAATTGCCCTCAACACCATGTTGGCAGATTCCTTAAGCTCTATTGGAGATCTTTTGGAAAGCGAATTAGGAAAAGGTGCAGACCAAAATACTGCTATCTTAACCGTGTTAAAAGATGTCATGAATAAACACAGTGCAGTAATTTTTGGTGGTGATGGCTATTCTGATGAATGGCACAAAATGGCAGTGGAAGAACGAGGTTTACTAAACTTACCCACAACTGCCGATGCTCTACCTACTCTTAAAGAAAAATATGTCGAAGAATTATTTGAGAGAACTGGAGTACTTTCACCAGTAGAGCTTGAGAGTCGCTATGAGGTATACGCAGAACAGTATGTTCTTTCGATTGAAGTAGAAGCTAAGTTGGTGATAGACATGGCAAAAACTTCAATTTATCCTGCTGCGATGAGACATTTAACTGATATTTCTCAAACGATAGCTGTAGTTGGCGATCTAGGAATTGAACTTGACAAAGGTAATGTCCAAAAGGTTGTGGAGTTGACTAATTCTATGATGTCTAAAGTATCTAAACTAGCTAGCGCGATCGCCAAAGAAGATTTTGGTAGCAGCGAAGAACACATGAAATACTGTGCTAGTACTATTCGTCCTGTGATGGATGATGTCAGAGCAGATGCCGATGCCCTCGAAGCAGAAATAGCTGACGATCTTTGGCCTCTGCCAACTTATCAAGAAATGTTGTTTATCAAGTAATTGACCGCGAAAAGCGGTGCTTACCTGTAACTATTTGACATAGTTTAATAAACTACCCCAACTTAGCTGAAGCTTGTCGAACAAGTATACCTTCAGATCAAGTTGGGGTTTTCCTTATTGAATGAGAGACTGTTTGTAAAAAGAAAACAAGGAAAAGTATTTGGCGGAAGAGAGGGTTGTAATTTAGACAATTCAAAAGCTAAAAGCAGGGTAAGCTTCCAACAAAGCTAATTCACATTAAGCGTCAAGATATCCATGAAATTTACGTTAAAAAAATCAATTTAATGTAATAACAAGTTAGTCATGTGAGGGTATAAACTCGATCCCATGGTGTTCGGGGCAGAATGAGGGTATGACCCTTAAAATTTACCCACTAAAGATGTGTCAAAGTAATTAAAATTGAAATATTCTAAGTTTGATGTCGTAGTAGTAGGTTCTGGTGCAGCAGGGCTTTATGGTGCTTTGTGTTTGCCACCAGAATTAAAGGTTGCTCTCATTACCAAAGATCAAATTAATACAGGGGCAAGTGACTGGGCGCAGGGAGGAATTGCAGCTGCGATTAGTCAAGATGATTCTCCCAAGTTACATCTAGAAGATACTTTAAAAGCTGGTGCGGGTTTGTGCGATCGCGATGCCGTCCAATTTTTAGTCGATTATGCTGCCGAATCAATTAAGTCACTGGTAGAGATGGGGGTTGCTTTTGATCGACACCAAAGTCAACTAGCTATGACTTTGGAGGCTGCTCATTCTCGTCCAAGGGTGCTTCATGCTGCGGATACGACAGGTAGAGCAATCGTTGCTACTTTAGCCCAACAGGTGCTGCAGCGCGATAATATTCAGGTATTGTCCCAAGCCTTTGCTCTACAACTTTGGTTAAACCAAGACACGGGTCATTGCCAGGGGCTAAGTGTTTTACAGTCGGCAAAAATAACTTGGATACATTCGGCTGCCGTAATTCTGGCAACAGGAGGTGGAGGACAAGTCTTTTCTCAAACAACCAATCCAGAAGTCAGTACTGGAGATGGTGTGGCAATCGCCTGGCGTAGTGGTGCCATAATTCGAGATACGGAGTTTGTCCAATTTCACCCCACAGCCTTAACCGTACCTGGCGCACCACGGTTTTTAATTAGCGAAGCAGTCAGAGGGGAAGGGGCGCACTTAGTAGATAAAACAGGACGACGTTTTGCTTTTGATTATCATCCCCAAGGAGAATTAGCACCCAGGGATATAGTTAGTCGTGCCATCTTTACTCACCTGCAAAAAACTGGTGACGATAACGTCTATTTGGATCTAAGACCAATTCCTGAAGATCGCATTCGCTATCGTTTTCCCAATATTATTCGCGTCTGTCAACATTGGGACGTAGATCTATTTAGCAAACCGATTCCCGTTGCTCCTGCTGCTCATTATTGGATGGGAGGGATACAGGTAGATACGATGAATCAAACTTCTATCCCTGGACTATTTGCGGTGGGAGAAACCGCTAGTACGGGAGTTCATGGGGCAAATCGTTTGGCGAGTAATTCTTTACTAGAGTGTGTGGTTTATGCTTCTCAACTTGCTAAACTTAAACCAACTTGGGATGCTATTAATTTAATAGAAGCTAAAGATACAATTAAAATCGATACCGATTTCTCACAAAGCAGCAAGTTAATTAATTCTATTAGAAATGAACTACCAGAGCTTATTTGGCAGAGTGCGGGAATATGTCGCGAAGGTAAAATTATGGAACAGGCGATCGCAACTGTCTCTAATTGGCGATCGCAACTAATAGCCTTACCTTTAAGTCAATATGTACTTAATCTATCTCCCCATCAAGAAGTTAAGCTGAATTCCTCTAATGCTCAATTGCAATTAAAACTCTATGCTGAATTACTTAATTTGCTCGATATTGCCTATTTAATTCTAAAGAGTGCTATCTTTCGTACCGAAAGCAGAGGAGGACATTACCGCGCTGACTATCGAGATACTTTGCCTGAATGGGAAGCGCATACGGTAATTAGAGGCGCTTCTATAGAACAGTTGAAAGCAGAACGAGAACACAATTGCGATCGTGAACGATAATCAAGAAGACAAATACCGTCTGAGTTTGCACTGTCAAATTACAAACTAACCCCTAAAAACTTTTCCAACTTTGCTTGGGAAACTCTTCTAGAAGAAATTGTCCCCATCACTAGCATTATTTCGTCATAAGTATCTTCATCTTTAAGATACCCAGCAGGATAGTGTTCAATCCACATAACTTTATAAATTGCTAACCCAAATTGATAACATACCAAATGAATTAAGGCAGAGGCTTCATCGGTAATCGAACGACCAGGGTTATCAAGTAGTTCAGAAACGATAATGACAGCACTATTGAAGGAAAGCTTATAAATCCGCAAGCGGCAATGACAGTTACCTTTAGCGACTTGGGAGTACCAGCTAAACTTCATATCAACGTCTAATGTGGCTGTTGGTTCAAAAGGAGTCAATGACTTTCCCCCCTAAAGAAACAACGCAGACCAGCTCATCATCATATAACTTGACCTAGATCAATTCAACCATAAGCTTGTAATAAAATGCTAATCATCTTCGCAATTATTAAAGAGTTGAGGATTTCTAAGATTATTGGCAAATAGCAAATTTTTATACTATCCTGTTTTACAGACCGATTGGTCTTAGAAATGATGTCCAAAGCCCAAGAAACCAAAGCACATATAATCCATCAAGCAGCAGAATTATTTAACCTCAAAGGTTATGCAGGTTCTTCGATCGCGGATATTATGCAGGCTACAGGATTAAAGAAAGGAGGTATTTATAACCATTTTGTCAGTAAAGATGAATTAGCCCTAGCAGCATTTGATTATGCAGTAAGTCTGTTGAGTGAGCGAGTTTGGAGTGTGGTGAAAACGAAACGGAATGCGATCTCCCGTCTGGATGCTCTAGTATCTAGCTATCTAAGTTATCTAGATGATCCGCCAATTGTAGGAGGTTGTCCAATTTTAAATACGGCGATCGAAACTGATGACACAAATTCTCCGTTACGCGATCGCGCTTTAGCAGCAATTAATGATTGGCGAGGTTTAATTGTTCGCATTATTGAACAGGGAATCAAAAAAGGTGAAGTGAGATCTACCGTAGAACCAGATACTGTAGCAACGATTATTATCTGTAATATTGAGGGTGCAATGATGATGAGTAAATTAGAAAAAAACCCCGTTCATTTGAAAAGAGCGATCGCCCATTTGCAGAATTACATTCAAAGTAGCTTAGTTTAAAATCAAAAATTTTTAACTTAAAAAAGACCGATCGGTTTGTAATATTATCAACAAAAATTACCAGGAAATAAATGCTAAATAATAAACCAATTGCGATCGCCTGTGCAGCAGGTGGTTTTAAGGTAGTTTTCGTACACGGTGTATTGAGTGCTTTTGAATCAGCCAAGGTTAGAGTAGATGCCTATGCTGCTGCTTCTGCTTCAGTATTTGCTACTGCCTGGGCAGCTATAGGTAAAGCCAGGGAAGGAGGAGTTGATTATTGGTTAGAAGGTTTAGAAATTTTTCGCCAAACTAAGAGTATGAGTCAGGTAAGTTTGGGAGGAATCTCATACTTTACGACTAATAGTGACAAAAAGCTGTGGTTATCAAATCAAGCAAAATTTTATATTGCTGCCAGTGCGGTAATTAGTCCTGAAGCTGCCGAACAAACTCAAGGAAAACAAGCCAGAAGGTTAGGTAAGAAACTATTAATATCTGCTGCAAAAGGCGATCGCAGTTGGATAAATCGAAACTTAAGATTAGATTTGTTTAGTAGCGATCGCAATGATGATTTAGCACTCGATCAAGACAATTTTGCAGAAATTGCTTATGCTTCAACCAGGATGCTTCACTCTTACGGTGTCCCTGCCTGGATTAATAATCAGCCTTATATAGATGCTTCATATACCTGCATCTGCCCTGCCATAGAAATGGTCGAACGAGGATACAAGTCGGTAATCGCGATCGCCACTGAACCAGGAAATATTCAACGAGATCTATTTCAGCTAGAAGTAATTCCCAAACAATATCAACAAGCAACCATATATCCTATTCAACCAGATATCAATCTCAAAGAACTAGGGGTAGATGTTTTCCAAGCTATACCACAAGGTATAGCTACTGCTTATCAACATGGTTTTGATAAAGGTAGAGAATTTTTAGCTTTATCAATCAACAAAAATTCCGTCTAATCGCGATCAAGTATGTGTTGCATAATTAATTAAACGTTGGGGCGAACAACCATTCGCCCCAACAAATTACCATTCGCCTCTACGAAGACTTAGAACTGTTGGAAATTTTTATCAGTTAATTGTTCAGGATTAACATTGAGCAAGACAGCAACGCGATCGCCTTCGTGGGAGATGAAGGAGTTAACTTCACCAGTAATTTCTAGAGATCCATAGGATAAGCCATCAGCTAAACCAATACGGTCTGCATCAACTTCAAAGTCCTGAACCCAATCAGTACCTATAACATTTCCTTGAAGATAGAATAGGTCATGACCTGCACCACCATTAAGGATATCAG
>Ga0209093_1000054_pt1 | contig 60271 bp, 53 predicted proteins | sample SidtaG_4_FD_187450 | JGI IMG/M metagenome (GOLD analysis project Ga0209093, IMG submission 187450) | Marine algal microbial communities from Sidmouth, United Kingdom - Sidmouth_Male1 metaG (SPAdes) (version 2) | ecosystem: Host-associated > Algae > Red algae > Unclassified | place: Sidmouth...
AACTTCTAACGATGGTGAAACTGATCTTAAACTAACGTTTAAGTTGAATATTAAGTAAATTATTTTAACATTTAGTTTTTAATAGGTTTGTGAAATGAATTTATCTCAAGAAAAAATGGTTTTGCTGTTGAAAGACAGACAAATTAAAGCAACTTCTAAACGTATGGAAGTACTTACTCTGATTGCGAACTATAATTCTGCAATACCTTATAGTAGCTTGCAAAAAAGCTTACAGGGTTTTGATAGAGTAACTTTATACAGAACCTTAAATACTTTGTTAGATGGTGGTGTAATTCACAAAGCTTCTGTAAGTACAGATGAGGTTTATTACGCAATGTGTAGACATTATTGTACATCAGAAAAACATCATCACAAACATATTCATTTTAAATGTACAGCATGTAAATCTGTTTCTTGTGTAGAGACCACAAGTCCTATTTCTATAGAAGTTCCTAACGCGTCTGTACAAGAAATTGAAATAGAAGTAAAGGGAATTTGTGAAACATGTTTGCAAGTATAAAACAAAATAAGTGATATAAAAAAGAGGATCTAAAATGTTTTAGATCCTCTTTTTATTTTAATAAAATAAAAGATTTTAAGTTACATATCTTTTTTATTGTATTTCCATCAACTCTATATCAAAAATTAAATCATGACCCGCTAAAGGGTGATTGGCATCCAAAGTAATTTCTTCTTCTTCAACTTCAACAATTAATAACATTTGTTTTTGTCCGTCTTCTCTACCAGCTTCTAATTGCATTCCTTTTTGAGGTTCTAAATCTGGTGGTAATTGAGTTTTAGGTAATTTAAAAACAGCTTCTTCATTTCTTTCACCGTAAGCTTCTTTAGCAACAATAGTTACTTGTTTGGTTTCTCCTATATTCATACCATTTACAGCAGTATCAAATCCAGGAATCATTTGCCCCGCTCCAATAGTAAACTCTAAAGGTTCTCTTTCTCTAGAACTATCAAAAACTTGATCGTTATTTAGTTTTCCTGTATAGTGTACTTTTACAGTGTTTCCTTCTGTTGCTTTAGACATATTTTTTGTAATGTTTATATTTTGGTGCGAATTTAAGTTTATTAATATAAATCCGAAGGATGTATTGTTTATTATTTTCCAATTTTCCCTAATTCAATACCTTCTGAGTAAGCTACTTTTATATCGTTATTGTTAAAAGCATTTTTAATTGCTTGATGTGTATCAAATTTTGCTTGCCAAAAATTATCAGGCTCTGTAAAAGGTCTTACTGCTAAAACAATACTGTGCGAATCAAAACTTTCAATTCCTATTTCAGGTGCAATATCATGATGTAAAGAAGTAATTCCTTTTAATTCTTTTAAAATAATATCTTTTACTTTTGGGAAATCTTCGCTATAGGGTATGTGTATGTTTAATTCCAACCTCACAATTCCTTTTTTAGATAAGTTGGTTACCACAGCATCCGTTATTTTAGAATTGGGAACAATTAAAGTTTTGTTTCCGGGAGTTACCAAAACGGTGTTAAAAATACCTATTTCTTCTACTTTTCCAAATTTATCATCAACTTGAATCCAATCGTTTACCTTGTATGGGTTTAAAAATAAAATAAGAATACCAGAAGCAAAGTTTCCTAAACTTCCTTGTAAAGATATTCCTATAGCAAACCCCATAGCAGCCACAATGGTAACTAGTCCAGAAAGTTGAATTCCAACAATAGAAACTGCTATAAATAGTAAGATTATTTTTAGAAAATTAGAAAGTAAAGAACTTAAAAAAGGTTGCATAGTTTCTGAAATTTGCATTTTTTTCAGACTTTTTGCAATAATGTTATTAATTTTTTTGATGACTTTAAATCCAATCCATAATAAAATACCTGCACCAATTAATTTGGGCATAAATTCTATAACAGTATCGGTTAAGATATTTAAATATTTATCTAAGTTTTCAGAAATGTTCAGTTCGTTCATAGTTCTAAATTAATTTTTATAAAAGTAATCTAATATATAAATATTTATGAACTCTAAAAAATACTCAGTCAAACATGAATATGCAGATTGAATACATTATTAGGTTTTTTATTTAAGAGGAACAGTAGTAAGTTTTAAATTAGCATTATTTATAATGCGCAACGGATTCTATATAATTAAAACAAACAATACAGAATTTAAATTTTATAAATTAAGCTGGTGTTTAAGTTTGGATACTAAAAAAGAGGATGTTTTTTGTTTTATCGATTTCTGCTTTATCTTTAATTTTTTGTAGTAATTTAAGTTCTAATTTACGTTTTTGAATTCTTTATTTTTGGTATGCTATTTGCAAAAAAATCAATCAACAATTGCTTTTTGAATCAAGTGTTGCAAATAGGTTCTTATGTTACTTTTACCTAAAGCATTGTTTTCCATAGAAGGATAAGTTCTGTTAGATAAAAAGACATAAATCAATTCTGACTTTGGGTCTGCCCAAGCAAAAGTTCCTGTAAATCCACTATGACCAAAACTTTGCATAGAAACACAATTACAAGTATTCTCAATTTTGTTTTCAGGATCGGGTTTGTCTAAAACTAAACCTCTTCTGTTGTCTCTATTTACAAAATAAGATTTGTTAAACAAATTAAAAGTAGTAGATCTAAAATAAGTTTCTCCCCCATAACTTCCATTATTTAAATACAACTGCATCATTTTAGCAACATCGTTAGCATTTCCAAACAATCCTGCATTTCCGCTAACTCCTCCCAACATAGCAGCTGCCATATCGTGAACTGTACCTTGTAAAACTTCATTTCTATAATAAGTATCAATTTCAGAGGGTACTATCTGTTTTTTTAAATATTTATTCAAAGGATTGTAAGTCAGTTTGGTGGCTCCTAGTTTTTTAGTAAACTGATCTTCTAAAACTTTATCCATAGGTTTTTGATAATAGTTTTCAAAAATACTTTTAGATAAAATAAAGGTTAAATCGGTATACTTATAGTTTTTTTTTTTTCTAAGTGGTGTTTTTTTTATTACTTGATATATACTATCAGTATATGCTCTTTTTATAAATAGATTGGAAGCCACTTTAGCATCAAACACATTGTTTTTGGTTGAAGAGTACCATTTGGACATTGGCTTTTTTGTAATGCTATCTAAAGTTTTTAAGTAAAAAGGAATCCATGCTTTTAGTCCCGATTGGTGAGCAAACATATCAATCAACATTAAATTTTCTAAATGTGTACTTTTAAAAGTAGGTAATAAGTTTCCTAGTTTATCATCTAATTTATACATATTCTTGTCAAAACCTTTTAAGTACAAAGGCAAAGCTCCTAATATTTTTGTTAATGATGCCAAATCGTACATGGAATTATTATCTACTTTTTGAATAGAATCATACGTATAATATCCGTAAGATTTTTCAAATACAATTTTCCCTTTTCTAGCAACTAGTACTTGTAAACCTGGAGCCATTTTTTCACGAATTACGGAGGTTGCTACCGAATCAATTTTTAACAATTTTTGAGTATCTAAATCCACTTCTTCAGGAAATCCGTAGGACAATCTCTGTATAGATGGTGTTACAATACCACTCCCTTCTTTAAATTTTGTTGATACAGAAACAGGTAATTTACCTTTATAAGGAATAGCCCCAAATATTTGTTGGGCTGCTACCGATTGAAAAGTTTTGTTGTTTTGATATGCTACAACAACGTTTGATGTTTTTTTAAATCCTTTTAACTTTAGCAAAGCATATGGACTTGTAAATAGGGTTACTATTACTTTTTTATACTTGGAAATAGAGCGTATCAAAGCCAATTCATTTGATGTTAGCTGATAAGATTTCCACGGATGTTCACTGGATTTATGAACTCCAATAATGACAAGATTGGAGTTTGCTAATTTTGTTTTGTAATTGGTTAAATTTATTTTTTTAACTACATTGATATTGGTATATTTTTTTAATGTATTTACAAAAGTAGTAGCAGTAGTACCTAAAGAAACAGAAGCAATTTTTAGAGTATCTAATTGTTGTAAAGGCAAAAGATTGTTGTTGTTTTTAACTAAAGTAATAGCATTTTCTACAACTTCTTTATACAGTAAATCATCTTTAATAGTGTGTACTCTTTGTTGAATACTGTCTGTTTTTAATAACTGTACCTCTTGCAAACCAGCCCAATATTTAGCCTGTAAAATTTTGGTTACAGAACTGTCTAATCTTTGTTCTGTTAACACATTCTGTGTTATTGCTTTTTTTATGGTTTGTATTCCTTTTTCTACATCCATAGGAATTAACAACATATCATTTCCTGCCTTTAAGGCTTCTAAAGACACTCTATCTGCAGTTGTATAATTTGCTACACCTTTCATGTTTAAAGCATCTGTAAACACCAAACCTTTAAAACCTATTTTGTTTTTTAACAAATCTGTTACCACTTTTCTAGAAATAGAAGTAGGTTTTCCTTTTACAGTTTTAAAAGTAGGAATGTGTAAGTGAGCTACCATAACACTTGCCAAGTTAGATTTGCTTAACTGTTTGTATGGGTACAACTCTAGAGAATCTAACCTTTCCATGCTAAAATTAACAACGGGTAGTGTTTTATGAGAATCTGAAGCAGTATCACCATGACCCGGAAAATGCTTTGCGTTTGCCAATACTCCTACACTTTGCATTCCCTTTACAAAAGCAATTGCTTTTTGTGTTACCTTTAGTTTGTTTTCTCCAAAAGATCTATTTCCTATTATAGGATTTTTAGGATTTGTATTGATATCTACCACAGGGGCAAAATTAATATGTACACCAACCTCTTTGCAGTGCGTTCCTATTTGCTGTCCAACCTTGTAAATTAAGGAATCGTTTTGTACTGCACCTAAAGTCATGTTCCAAGGATATGCAAACGATGGTTTTATACGCATAGAAAGTCCCCATTCCCCATCAAAACCTATTAGTAAAGGAGTTTTACTATGCTTTTGGTATTGATTATACAATTCTATTTGTTTTTTAGGAGTTCCTTGCATAAATATAAGTCCTCCAATATGTTGATTTTTAATCAACGATTTTATTTCTTGTTCGTGTGCTTTATTTTTATTGGAGTAAGCTTGCACCATAAATAGTTGTCCTATTTTTTCATCTAAAGATAAATTATGTAAAATACTATCTACCCATATTTTTTGAGCTAAACTGTCTTTAGCTATTAAAGGTTTAGATAGTTTTTGTTTTTCTTGAGAAAAACAAAAACACATTGCAAAAATAGAGTATATAAAAGATAATTTATATTTCATAAATAAATTTAGTTAAAAAAACGTGCATGCCAACTCTCTTTAGCAGGCACTTCCCATTCTGTAGTTACCGCTTTTAGTGTAGATACCATATTATTAAAAACAAGGGTGTTTTCTGTTACAACTTCCTCTTTAGCCAGTTGTGCAAAGTTTACTAAAGATGTTACTTTAATTTCTTTATTTTCTTTATAGGCTATAAACAGTTTGTTTAACATATCTACCTTAAATTTTGCTTGTATTTGTTGTACCAACTTTACAGAAGCATCTATAGAACAGCCTGATACTTCTACAAAATCTTGATCCACAGCTATCATCAAAAAACGATTATAAACAATGGTAAAACTCCCTTTTACATTTTCACCATGTCTTGTCCACTGTTCAATAAAATCAGTAGTCATTTTACAAATAACTTCTTGTTCTGCTTCTGTAAATATTCTGTTAGATTGATAGATCCATATTCTTGCGTTTTCTGGCAAGCTACTATAAGGTACATACATAACTATTTTAATTTGTTGTTTAAGGTTTTCAATCTAATACGGGTCAATACTTTTTTAGTATATAAGGGAAAATCAGCATTTATAATCCAATTGTAATAACCAGGGTTTTCTGCCAATACCTCTAAAACAGTTCTATTTTTATACTTTCCAAAAGTAAAAATTTCTTCATCATTGTTGTTAAACTGAATAAATCCTGCAAAATCAGCTCTCTTTTTATGGGAAGAATACACACTCAGATCTGCAACATTTGTTCCAATATCGTTGTATTTCTCTATCTGAGCCAATAAAATCTCATAAGTTGCATTGGTATCAGCCTCAGCAGAATGGGCACCTTCTAAATCTTTTCCACAATAAAACTTATAACCAGCACTTAAAGTTCTTTGCTCTTTTTTATGAAAAATAGTTTGAACATCTATAAATTTTACGTTATCTAAATCAAAATCTACACCCACTCTCAACATTTCTTCAGCCAGTAAAGGAACATCAAACCTGTTAGAGTTAAAACCAGCCAAATCACAACCTTTAATTAGCTCGTGAATACTAGCTGACAATTCCTTAAATGTTGGCTCGTTCTCAATTTTTTGGTTTGTAATACCATGAATTTCAGAAGTTTCTTTTGGAATTTCCATTTCAGGATTGACCAACCAAGTTTTACTCTCTTTATTTCCGTTAGGAAAAACCTTTAAAATTGAAATTTCTACAATTCTGTCTTTTGCTATATTTACTCCCGTAGTTTCTAAATCAAAAAAAGCTATCGGTCTTGTTAGTTCTAAATTCATGTACTATTTATATGTACCGTAAATTTAAAAAAATCAACCTGAAGCCTTAAAAATATAAGCACTAAATCTAAATAGTTATCAACTATTTTGTGAAAAAATACCATTGTGGCGTTTCCTTACAGGTCGTGCTTTTACTACTCGCTTTTTGTTTGGCAGTCTAACACCTAATATAGCCAAACAAAAGAGCTCAAACACACCGTTCAATCACTAACGCATATTTAAAAATTCTCTTTTTTAATCTTTCATCATGTAATATTTTATAAAATTGTATATTTAAACTATGCAATTCGGAAAAGTTAACCATCCAGAAGATATAAATTTTACACTACCTAAAGATCACATCCAAACCCAAAAAGTTTTTAATAAAAAACACATAGGTAAAACCCAGTTTTTTATAGGATGTGCAAAATGGAACAAGCAAGATTTAAAAGGTTTTTATCCAAGAGGAACCAAAGACGAATTAAGGTATTACAGTTCTCAATTTAATAGTATAGAATTAAACGCTACCTTTTATAATTTATATCCTAAAGAGCAATTTAAAAAATGGGCTCACAAAACTCCCGATTCTTTTAAGTTTTATCCTAAAATAACACAAGACATTTCACATTACCATCAACTAAATGAGCAGTGTTATCCTATTACAGAAAATTTTTTAGACAATGTTGCTGTTTTAAAAGATAAATTAGGTGCTGTGTTCTTACAAATGCACGAGAATTTTAGCCCACAAAAATTTAATAGATTAGAGAATTTTGTAAATGCATGGCCGTTAAAAATACCCCTAGCCATAGAATTACGCCATGCAGATTGGTTTCAAAATCCTCACTATGCTAACAAACTTTATACATTATATAAAAAAAATAATTGCAGTAATGTTATAACTGATACTGCTGCAAGAAGAGATTTGTTACACATGTGTCTTACAAACTCAAAAGTATTTATTCGATTTGTAGGATCTAATCATGCTTCAGATTATCAAAGATTGGATCATTGGGTAGATAGAATAGAAAATTGGAGCCAACAAGGACTTGAATCTATTTCCTTTTTTATTCATCAGAATATAGAAATAGAATCGGTATTGTTATCTAGCTATTTTATTAAGAAATTAAATGCTAGACTTTTTTTAAACTTAAAAGTACCCCAAACGCTAGAAGCTATTAAAAATAGACAGCAAACACTGTTTTAGTATGAGTAAATAGTATATGTTTTATTAGTAGTTATTATATAAAATGCTCTATTAAATAAATGTTAAGTAGAGTCTAGCGTTTAAAAAGTAGGAATAAAGCTACTTTAGTCAATCTAAAAAAAGATGTTTATAAAAAATAAGAATCAAACAAATCATTTTAGAACTGCATTCCTAGTTTTACATTTAAAATTCTACCTGTTAATGTATTTGGAACACTATTGTAGTTGTTAGAGTCTACATCATAAATCCAAGTATTGGTAGTGGTGTTGTTGATATCAAAAATATTGAATAGTTCTAAACCAACGTCTAATTCCTTAAAATGACTTAAAAATCCAGTTTTGTAACGTTTGTTTTTATCTATAATAATATAGGCAGCTCCAATGTCCGCTCTGCGGTAAGGCCTTAACCTAGTATTAAAATTATACCTGTCTATAGTACTATTTGGGTTTGCACTTGCATTTGTAGGAGAACCTCCAGGCAAACTAGAGTTCAGCACCAAGTTTAAATAAGTTTTAAAATTAGGATTGCTAGGTACATAATCTTGAAATAACATAGCAAATTTAAAACGTTGGTCTGTGGGTCTTGCCATATAGCCACGGTTATTGGTGTTTTCTTCGGTTTTTAAAAAGCCTAAACTAATCCAACTTTCTTTACCAGGTACAAATTCACCACTCAATCTAAAATCAAAACCAGTAGCATATGCTTCTGTATTATTATTGGCATCGTATCTAATTCTAACATTGTCTAAGGTGTATGCGTTTACATTGTTGAGTTGTTTGTAATAAGCTTCAGAAGTTATTTTAAAAGGGCGTTTCCATATATTAAAACTATACTCGTTAGAAAACACATAATGGATAGATTCTTGTGCTTTTACATTAAAGTTTAAATTTCCTTGCGGATTTCTTAACTCTTTGTAAGAAGGAGGTTGATGGTAATATCCTGCGGATAACCTAAAAACCATATCAGTGTTTTCCCAATCTGGTTTTAAAGAAAGTCTAAATCTAGGACTTATGGTTTGCTGAAAGTTAGAATCCTGATTTGTAATATTGTTATTTAACTTCCAGATTTGTGTTCTAACTCCTGCATGATGCCATAAAACACTATTCCCCAGATTCCATTTTTTATTCCATTGCGCATAACCAGAAAAACGATAAATATCCGCATTGTTTTGAGCATAAATACCATAAAAAGGTTTTATAGTTTCTGTAAAAGGATAGTAGGGAGTGTTTACAATATCACGAACAATACTTCTTAGTGTAATTCCATTATCATCAATGGTTGTCCACTCATTAATTCTATCTCTAATATTCTCGTGTTGTACTTTAATACCTGCTTCTAGTTTGTGCTGACTGATTTTGTGCTGAAAGGTAAATTTTAAATTTTGGATCAATATATCCAAATCATTTCTAGCATGATCTAATTGTGCACCAGCACCTTTTGCAAACAAAGCTTGTCCGTTGGTAGGATCAATTTCTGAGATTCTATAAGCGCCAAAAATATCGTAGTATTCCTGTTCTTGCGTGTTAAACAAAGAGGCGGTAACAGCAGCATTGGTATTTTTGCTAAATTTGTATTTATAGCTTAAAGCACCAAAATAAGTGTTAAAATCATCTTGTTCATTCCCTTCATAAAACACATTCAATTCTCTTGGTTGAAACAATCCCCCAAATTTAGTAACCCTAGAAATGGGTTTGAAATTATAATTATTCACGGCAATATTTCCCAAAAAATCTATATTACTTTTTTTGTTTATTTGATAAGATAAATAAGCTTGAACATCAGCAAAAATGGGTTTAAAATTGGTTTCGGTATCTTTACTATTTATCAATAATTGATTGTTTCTATAACGAGTACCTATTAAGGTAGATAGTTTTTTGTTTAAAAAAACATTCTCGTAAGTATAACTAGCACCCAAAAGGTTGAGGTTTACGGTAGAAAGTTCTTTTTTTGGTTTTTTGTAGTGAATATTTAAAACAGAAGACAATCTATCTCCATATTTAGATTCAAATCCTCCAGCAGAAAAGTTGATGTTTTCCGTCATGTTAGAATTTATAAAACTTAACCCTTCTTGCTGACCAGAACGTACCAAAAAAGGGCGGTATACTTCTATACCATTTACATATACTAAATTTTCATCAAAACTACCACCTCTCACACTATATTGTGTACTTAATTCATTACTATTATTAACTCCAGGTTGGGTCATTAATAAGTTTTCTATACCTGCGTTGGCTCCAGGAGTTTTTTTAAATTTTTCTGCTTTAAGTTTTAAGATTCCCTCTTGTGCTGCTTGGTATGTTTTTACTGTAACTTCTTCTATTCTATTTAATTCAATTTTAAGTATAGGAGAATAGTTAATGGTTTTATTTTTAGTCCCTGTAAAGGTTTTAACAAGGGGGCTATAACCCAAATAAGAAAATTTGATAATTTTCTTTTTATTTGCGGGTATTTCTAGTTTATAAAATCCGTTTACATCACTAGTAGTTCCTTTATTTTGATAAGAAATAGTTGCACCCGACAAAGGTTGTTTTTTCTGATTTCTAATGGTTCCTGAAATGTACCCTGTTTGAGAGAACACAACCGAGGTGATTAAAAAACTAAACAGAATGAGCTTTTTTTTCAAAATTTTAGAGTTTTATTTGATGAAATTAGCCTTAAACGTTTTAGTGTTTCCTAGCAGATCTGCTACTTTTAACTCAAAATTATGTTTTTTACGTGTTGCTTTTAAGTCATTTAAATTATAGGTAAGTTTCTTTTTTTTAGGATTGTATTCCATTAAAATCCATTTTTTATCTATAGTGGCGTAATAACTCTTAATTCCAGTTAAACCATCTACAATTCTAATACTTAACGTTTTATTTTTGCTAATATTTTGTCCATTGTAAAAATTAGGTTTGTAAATTTTAGGAGCAATACTGTCAAATTTAACTCTAAAATCACCTAAATATTTTGTGCTTGCATACAGTTTATTTTCTTTTTTAGAGGTGTTTATATAGTTATAATATTTTCCGTTTTTACTTTTTCTAGCTAAATAGGCATATTTTTTTTGATTTGTAGAAAGACTGTCTGTAAAATAAGTGAGAGTGTATTTTTTATTTACAGGTAATACTGGTTTGTGAACAGTAATTTTTAGGTTACTACATTTGTAATTTATATAAGTGTTTTGGTAAAAGGTGTTTTTAGGAAAACGAATCTCAGAAAGCCCAGATTTAAAAACCGTATATTTTTGTGTATCAATAAAATAAGGGGTTTTAGTGTTTTTTTTAATAATAGGATTAATGGTTTTGTTCCCTTTAATAGGAATTTTTAACGTAGTTGTGTTTCCAGCAATATCTTTAGCTATAATTTTAATCATAAAATTGTCATTCTCGGTAACAGTTATATACCCTTTGTCAATAGCTTTTTTGTAAATAGACAATCTGTTAGCTTTTTCTATATATGTTTTTTGATACTTTTTACGCTTGTTCGCATAATAAGGATAGTCAATCAAAAGATTGATATATTTTGTTTCATCAAAAGCAAAAGTCTCTAAATTATGATGATATACTAAAGTGTCGTTTATTTGCATTTCTATGCTATAGATTCCATTTTTATTAGCGGCATTGTTTAACAAATCATACACACCTATAGCCAAACCAATTTTACCAATAGCCATAATTTGATCAACAGCATAAGTATTAGAGTTTATTTTTTTGATAGAAATATCCTGAGCAACGGGAATTTTGTTTATTGCAGATTGTTTACCAAACGGAGTTGCTTTTAAACCTTTAAAAAGAGGAGAGATATTATCTTTAACTTTATAACCAAATAACAAAGGATTGATAACTTTAGCTGTCTTAGTGTCTCTAATTTCAAAATGCAAGTGCGGAGCTGTAGATCCTCCAGTATTTCCAGAATAAGCTATAATTTCATCCTTTGCCACAGGTAAAACTACGTTTTTAGGAAATAATTGAATTTCAAAGGATTGTTTTTGGTACTGCTTTTCTTTTACGTATTTTTCTATCTTGTCACTAAAACGTTGCAAATGCCCGTATACAGTTGTAAATCCGTTTGGGTGCGTTACATAAAGTGCTTTACCATATCCCCAATGAGAAATTTTAATACGAGAAACATACCCTTGCATAGCTGTATGTACTTTTTTACCTTTTACTGCTTGGGTTTTAATATCTATTCCAGAATGGAAGTGATTGGTTCTTAACTCACCAAAAGTACCTGCCAAAATGATAGGAATATCTAAAGGGTTTCTAAAGTCTGTAGTTGGATATTTTTTTTGTCCTATAGCAAAACAAAAGGACATAAAAATGAGTGAGATGCTGATTTTTTTCAAGAATAGTAGCTTTTATTAACCAACAAAAATAAGAGAATATCTTAAAAACACCTATAAAAGTCTGAGAAACAAACTAAAAAGATGTTTTTATAAATTGATGTATAAAAAGTTGTATTTGTAAATAACAATGTTACTTTTGTAAGTATTGTTTTAGTAATGATGATATGGGAAGTAAACAGCAAATTATAGCCAGTTTAGAGGCTAGTATTGAAAAACTTCTTGAACGTTATGAATTTTTGCAAACAGAAAATGAAATATTATCTAACAGTAATTTTTCTTTACAACAAGCCAACAAAGGCTTGGAAGAAGAATTAGTGTTTTATAAAGAACAGATTCAAACGTTAAAAGTTGCTAAAACATTAGGAGGCAGTGAAGGATACAAGACAGATACGAAAGCTAAAATTGATTTTTTAGTTGCAGAAATAGATAAATGTATTTATGAATTAAATACATAAGTTCTTTTAAAGGATGGCTGAGAGTTATAAAATTAATGTTATAATAGGTGGTAGAAATTATCCTATTTCTGTTTCTTCGGCAAAAGAAGAACAGGGGGTAAGAGCCGCTGCAAGTAAAATTAATAAGTTGATAGATAATTATGAAGATAATTATGCTGTAAACGATAAACAAGATGTTTTAGCCATGTGTGCATTGCAATTTGCTTCTTTGATAGAAGTAAATAAAGTGATAGAAAAAGAAGAAAATAATGCAGTTTATACTAAAATATCAGAAATAAACAGTAAATTAGAATCGTATTTACATAAATAAGTTCTTTACATAGAAATAAAAAACATTGCCTACTTTGGTTTTCGTTTGATAAACTCAACACTATATCTTTAAGAAGGATAAGTCTAGTGTGTTAAAGCAAGCTGTCCTGAACAGATCCTTGATCGCATAGTTAGTCCTAAAAATGTCTTTTGGAGTTTATAAAACTAAACCATGGTAGGTTTTTTTATATATAAATATTACATACACAATGACGACTACAATTATAATAGCTTTTGGTGCCTTGATTATTGGTTTTTTTATCGCTAAATTATTAGAGAAAACAAGAGCTTCTCAAATTTTAAAAAATGCAGAAAAAGAAGCTTTTACATTATTAAAAGAGGCTAAAATAGATGCGGATGCAATTAAAAAAGAGAAAATATTACAAGCAAAAGAAAAATTTATTGAGTTAAAATCAGAACACGAAAAAGTGATTTTAGCTAGAGATAAAAAAATGTCTGATGCAGAAAAGAGAATTAAAGATAAGGAGACTTCTTTAAATAAAGAGATTGAAAAAAATAGAAAACTAAACAAATCTATTGAGTCTAAAGAAACTAACTACAATTATAAGTTAGATATTTTAGATAAAAAACAAGCTGAGGTTGAAAAGCTTCATAAAAGTCAGGTACAAATTTTAGAATCTATTTCTGGTTTGTCTGCAGAGGATGCAAAGATACAGTTAGTAGATTCTTTAAAAGCAGAAGCAAAGACGGATGCTATGGGATATATACGTGATACCATAGAGGAGGCTAAGTTAACGGCAGAGCAAGATGCTAGAAAAGTAATTTTAAATACAATTCAAAGAGTAGGTGTAGAGCAATCTATAGAGAATTGTGTATCTGTATTTAATATTGAATCTGATGATGTAAAAGGACGTATTATTGGTCGTGAAGGTCGTAATATTAGAGCAATAGAAGCGGCAACAGGTGTAGAGATTATTGTAGATGATACACCAGAAGCTATTATTTTATCATGTTTTGATCCTGTTCGTAGAGAAGTGGCACGTTTGTCTATGCATAAGTTGGTAACAGATGGACGTATACACCCTGCTAGAATTGAAGAAGTGGTTGAGAAGACTGAAAAGCAAATTAATCAAGAAATTATAGAGGTTGGTAAACGTACAGTAATAGATTTAGGAATTCACGGTTTACATCCTGAGTTGGTAAAAACGGTAGGGCGTATGAAGTTTAGATCGTCTTATGGTCAGAACTTATTACAGCACTCTAGAGAGGTTGCAAATCTTTGTGGATTAATGGCAGCCGAATTAGGATTGAATGTAAAAGCCGCTAAGAGAGCTGGATTGTTACACGATATAGGTAAGGTGCCAGATAGCGAAAGTGAATTACCACACGCTATTTTAGGAATGCAGTGGGCTGAAAAGTATGGAGAAAAACCAGATGTTTGTAATGCTATTGGAGCCCATCACGATGAAGTTGAAATGAAAACTATGTTAGCACCAATCGTTCAGGTTTGTGATGCTATTTCTGGAGCAAGACCTGGGGCAAGACGTCAAGTGTTAGATTCATATATTCAAAGATTAAAAGACTTAGAAGAGTTAGCAGTAGGATTTAATGGAGTACAAAAAGCATATGCAATTCAGGCAGGACGAGAATTACGTGTACTCGTAGAAAGTACCAAGGTTAGTGACGATCAAGCATCTGATTTATCTTTTAACATCTCTCAAAAAATACAAACAGAAATGACTTATCCAGGTCAGGTTAAAGTAACTGTAATTAGAGAAACTAGAGCGGTGAATGTAGCAAAATAATAAGCCGTAGATAATTAAAAAAAAGCGTTTTAGATTTTTCTAAAACGCTTTTTTTTATAAACGTATAATGGTTTGTTATTTTTAGAAACAATAATTTAAAACAAACTACTCATTTTTGTTTTTTGCTCTAGGGTGATATTTTTGAACAACTTCGGCTAGTTTAGAAGTGTCCATATGTAGATAAATTTCTGTAGTAGTAATGCTTTCGTGTCCCAACAAAGCCTGTATCACCGTTAAATCAGCACCTCCATTTAATAAATGTGTAGCAAAAGAATGCCTAAATGTGTGTGGACTAATTTTCTTTTTAAGATTTACTTTTTCTGCCAATTGTTTGATGATGGTGTAAATCATCACTCTAGTTAATTGATTTCCGCGACGATTTAAAAATAAAATATCTTCATTACCAGCTTTAGGCGGTGTTAAGTTTCTATCTGTTTTTAGGTAGTTATCAATCATTTGTTCGGTATAACCATTAATAGGCACCAAACGTTGTTTGTTTCCTTTTCCTGTAACTTTCACAAAACCATCGTTAAAATACAAATCAGAAATTTTTAAAGAAATCAATTCACTTACACGCAAACCACAACCATATAAAGTTTCTAGTATAGTTCTGTTTCGTTCTCCCTGTGGGTGAGATAAATCGATGGCATCAATTAAAGTGTTAATTTCTTCTTCAGAAAGTGTATCGGGTAATTTTAATCCAATTTTAGGAGCTTCTATAATATCTGTAGGATTATCATCTCTATATTTTTCAAGAATTAAATATTCAAAAAAAGCAGTCAATCCAGAAACTAATCTGGCTTGTGATCTAGGTTTGTGACTTTTGGAGTAGTTGTATAAAAACTCTTGAATGTCTGTATTTTGAATATTGATGGGAGTCGTATCAGAGGTTTCAAAAAAAACAGCCAGTTTCTCACAATCCATTTGGTAATTTAACATAGTATTTTTAGACAATCCTTTTTCTAGTAATAAATATTGAATAAAATCTTTAATGTATCTATTCCAAACCATGTGCTTTTTTTGAGTAAAAATATTTGAGAACAAAGATGAATGAATATCTTGTGGTTGCCAAGTAAATTACTATTTTTGAGATGTTATGAAAACAATAAAAAACTATTTTCTTTATGAAAATACTAATAATAAATGGTCCCAACTTAAATTTGTTAGGTAAGAGAGAACCTGAGATTTATGGAACTCAAACATTTGAAGATTATTTTAATACAATAGAGGTTAAATTTCCTAACACTGAATTGTATTATTATCAGTCAAATAGTGAAGGAAGTTTGATAGATAAAATTCACGAAGTAGGTTTTTCTTACGATGGAATTGTAATGAATGCAGGAGCATATACACATACCTCAGTAGCCATAGCAGATGCAATTAGTGGAGTAACAACTCCTGTTGTAGAGGTACATATTTCTAATACACATAAAAGAGAATCTTTTAGACATAAATCGTATTTATCTCTTGTTTGTAAAGGAGTTATTTTAGGTTTTGGTTTAAAAAGTTATGAATTGGCAATTGAAAGTTTTTTAAGTAAATAAAAAATCCAACATATTTATTTCAATCCTCCTTTTTTTTAGGTGTTTTGTCATCCATAATTATCACTTATTTAGAGTCTAAATATATAGTAGGAGTAATTTTATTGATATCTTTGGCAAGTTTTATAATATAGTTAAAATAGAGACTAAAAAATAAGATAGCTAATGTATGCTCAAATAATATTATTAAGACTAATGAGTTTACCCTATAGAATAAAAAATAATAATTCTTTAATTGAATTTTAGGAATGGATAAGACATATAATAATTGGTTATACGAAATAACACCTAAAAACAACCTATTAGATTTAAATTTAAAAGAAGTTTGGAGATATAGAGATCTGTTAGTCATGTTTGTAAAACGTGATATTGTAACGGTGTACAAGCAAACTATTTTAGGCCCCTTATGGTTTTTAATTCAACCGTTGTTTACTTCTATTATTTTTACATTGGTATTTAATACCATTGCAAAAATAGATACCGGAGGCATTCCTCCTTTTTTATTTAATTTAGCTGGGGTAACAAGTTGGAATTATTTTAGAGAATGTTTAACAGGTACTGCAGATACGTTTAAAAAAAATCAAGCTATATTCGGAAAGGTGTATTTTCCAAGAATGATTATGCCTATGTCTGTAGTTATTTCTAATTTGGTTAAATTCGGAATTCAAATAGGTATATTAATTGCTTTTTATACTTATTATATAGTAACAGGGAGTTTAGTAAGACCTAATATATATATAATTGCTTTTCCATTAATTGTTTTATGCATGGCTATGCTAGGTTTAGGATTAGGAATGATAATATCATCAATGGTAACAAAATATAGAGATTTATCTTTTTTAGTATCTTTTGGAATTCAATTATTAATGTATGTTTCTTTAGTAAGTTTGCCTTATAGTTTGTTTGTGGAAAATGATTTGGTTTGGGCAGTAGATTACAACCCAATGGCTCATGTTATAGAGTTAAGTAGATATGTATTGTTAGGAGAGGGAAGTGTAACTCTATTTGGTATTGTTTATACAGGAGTAATGAGCATATTTGTTTTGTTCTTAGGGATATTTATTTTTAACAAAACAGAAAAAACTTTTATAGATACAATATAATGATAAAAGATAAAGGTGTTATTTTAAAAGTAGAAAATATTTCTAAACAATATCGTTTAGGTGTTGCAGGAACAGGAACTATTAGCCATGATTTAAATAGGTTTTGGCATAAAATAAGAGGAAAAGAGGATCCATATTTAAAAATTGGAGAAACTAATGATCGTTCTACAAAAGGAACATCAGATTATGTATGGGCCATAAAAGATATTTCTTTTGAGGTAAAAAGAGGACAAGTGTTAGGAATTATAGGTAAAAATGGAGCTGGAAAATCTACACTACTAAAAATTTTATCTAGAGTTACAGGTCCAACAACAGGAAGTATTAAAACAAAAGGAAGAATAGCTTCTTTGTTAGAGGTAGGTACAGGATTTCATCCTGAAATGACTGGTCGTGAAAATATTTACCTAAATGGTGCTATTCTAGGAATGACAAAAAAAGAAATTAATGGAAAGATTGATGAAATTATTTCCTTTTCTGGTTGTGAACGTTATATAGATACCCCAACAAAACGTTATTCTAGCGGTATGACAGTTCGTTTAGCATTTGCCGTTGCGGCTTTTTTAGAGCCTGATATATTGGTGGTAGATGAAGTGTTAGCAGTGGGGGATGCCGAATTTCAAAAAAAAGCTATTGGTAAAATGCAAGATATTTCTAATACAGATGGAAGAACCGTTTTGTTTGTAAGTCATGATATGACTGCTATAAGAAATCTGTGTCCAACTACAATAATGCTTAAGAATGGAAGTATTTTTAAAATAGGACAGACAGATGACGTTATTGACGAATATTTAAAGGTTTCTGTTTCAGAACATAGTGATAACTTAGCGAAATCAAAATTTATAAAAGAAATCTCTTTAGAAAAGAATAGTATAGGGATATTAGATAAACTCCATATTGAACTTAAGTTTAAAGATAGTTTTAGCGAAAGAATAAATTACTGCTTTATTGGGATTGAAAATATGGATCAAAGAAGAGTGTTTTCAATAGGAACTCATCTGGATAAAGAGTTTTCAGGAGATTTTAGACCAAACAGTAAATTAAGTTGTGAAATAGACGATATTAATTTAATACAAGGTACTTATAAAGCCTTAGTTGCAGTTGGAACTAATATTCCTAGGGCTAATTTAGAAGTTGTTCATGATGCTTTTTCATTTAAAGTGATTAATAATAACGTATTTGGTAATGGAGTATCTCTTAATAAACAACAGGGAGAGGTAGTGTTTAGATCAAAATGGATGATAAATGAATAAATGTCTCGTAGTTATACCCTCAGATCCTATTGGTGCTTATGAAGCAAAAGGAACTTCATCATGGTTAAAGGACTATTATAATCCTAATGGTTATTTTGATGAGGTATATGTACTTTCTCCAAGAGAAATGAAAGAAAGGAACGCTTATGGGTTAAAAATAATTCCTGTAAAATCTAATAGAGATTATAAAAATAAATTAAAAAAAATAAATCCAATTTGTGTTAGGGCGTATGGAGGTTATTGGGCTACTGATTATGCAAATTACAATAGAGTAGTAGGTGTTCCTGTAATTTCAAGTATTCATGATACAAGTATAGATTTTATTCATAAAAGTTTAAAGTTTTCTGATAAATATATCACGATGAGTAATGTGATAAAGAAAATATTATTAGAAAAAAAGTATGCAAATGACCAAGAAATTTACGTGTTAGGAAATAGGGTAGATTTTAATGTTTTCAAAAAAACAAATAAAAATGTTCAAAATATTCGAAATAACTTTCCATTAGGGAAAATGATTCTTCATGTAGGAAGAATTAGTGAAGAAAAAAATTTTGAAACAGTAATACAAAGTTTAAATTTTTTAAACTCTGATTTTTTTATTGTCCATATTGGAATGGGAGATTTTACAGCACTAAACTCTATAATAGAGAAAGAAAATTTTAAAAATAGAGTATTTCACATTCCTAAAGTAGAAAATGATGAATTAGTACATTGGTACAATGCAGCAGATGTAGTTTGTAATCCAAGTAAAAGGGAGGGATTTGGAGTAGTGTTTATTGAGGCCGCAGCCTGTAAATCTAAAATAGTAACTTCAAATATAGCTCCTATGAATGAGTTTTTAATTAATGATCATGAAATGAATTATTTAGTTGATGATTATGAAAACCCTCAAAAAATTTCTGAAGCTATTAATAAATTGTTATGCTTAGAAAGTAGTAATAATGACACATTGAATTCTATAAAAAAAAAATATTCAAAAGAAATTATTTCTAACAACGAAATTTTACAGTACAAAACAGTCAACAATAAAAATAAACATAAAACATTAAGATATTTTTTTTGGAAATTAAATTTTTTTAGAAAAAATAATCTAAACTTTTCCAAAAAAATCATAAAATTATTTAGAAGAATATGGAAAAAAATACTCTCGTATCTATAATTCTTCCTGTATACAATGGAGAAAAATATTTATCTGAATCAGTAGAGAGCTGTTTGAATCAAACATACAAAAATATTGAGTTAATTATTGTTAATGACTGTTCTACAGATGCTACTTTACAAATAGCTAATGAATTTGCTTCTACAGATAAAAGAGTTAAAGTTGTAACCAATAAAATAAACAAAAGATTACCAGCAAGTTTAAATATAGGACATAATTTAGCTACAGGGAACATGTTAACTTGGACTAGTGATGATAATTTATATTTATCCAATGCTATAGAAGTGATGGTAAGCACAATTGTTAATAGAAATGCAGATTTTGTTTATACAAATTTTATACAAATCGATGAAAATTCAAATGAGTTAAGAACTTTTTACTTAGAGGAACCACAAGAGTTATTATGGAGAAATGTGGTAGGAGCCTGTTTTTTATACAAAAAGAATGTTTATAAAAACAATAAAGGATACAATGAAGAATTGTTTATGGTAGAGGATTATGACTTTTGGTTGAGAGCTTTCATGAAACATAAATTTATACACATAAATAAAATACTTTATAAATATAGAGTACATAGTCAGAGCTTAACAAATGAAATTAATATTGTCAATTCTGAAAAACAATTAATTTTTGTAAATAATAAATATAAGATGTATTCTAGTGTTTTTAATGAATATAAATTTCCAAATGAACTTCAAAAATTAATTATTCACTTTCAAAAAACAAATACTGTTAATAGCGAAACCCTTATAAAAAATATAGAGCAAATAAAACAATTTTATATCACTATATTTGATTTATCTGATTATAAAAAACATTTATTTTACTTAAAAGATAAATATATTAAAGGAGTAAGAAAATCAAGAAGTACACAAGGATTTATTCCTTTTATTAAATTAATTTATTTTTTCAATAAAGTAATGGTGTTTAATGATTATAAAACAGCTTTAAAAATAGTAAGTCATAAATTCTTAAATAAATAATGAAAGAACCTTTAATTACTATTTTATTAACAACTTATAATAGGGCTGATTTAATAGGTGAAACCCTAAGTTCTATTATATCTCAAACGTACACAAATTGGGAGTGTATTATAATTGATGATAACTCTACAGACAATACAGAATCTTTTTTATATGATAATTATATATCTCAAGATAAAAGATTTAGTTTTTATCAAAAAGATTTAAGTAAATATAAAAAAGGCTTAGGAGGATCAAGAAATCAATCTTTAGATATTGCAGAGAGCAGAAATGCTCTGTATATACAATTTTTTGATGATGATGATTTAATGCATCCACAGAAATTAAAATTACAAATGAAACCATTTATAAATGATGGAAATTTAGACATGACCTTATGTATGTTTAGAAAATTTGATCGATTATCAGTTGTAAATTTAAATTTAGAAACGTGTGATGATAGTTTATGTAATATTTTTTCGAAAGATTTGTTTTGGGACTTTTTATATTCTAAAATAAATTTAAACTCTTTAGGACCTATTTGGAGATTTTCAGCTATCAAAGACATAAGGTTTGATGAATCATTAATAACAGGAGAAGAGAAAGATTTTTATTTAAGAATTTTTTTTAAAAAAAACATAAATTACCATCCAGTTAATTTTGTGTTATTTTGGTATCGAAAGCATAATAAAACAATAACGAAAGGAAGTTTTAATGATAACAAAAAGTATGAAAATTCACTGAACAAGGTTAGAAGAAAAACATATAAAATGATTTTTTTTTCTAATAAGGTTTCGTTTATGATTAGAGTGAAATTTTTAATAAAATTTTTAATAAAATAAATGCTAGCAATTGTAATACCATATTTTAAAATAGATTTTTTTAAAGAAACTTTAGCATCATTATCTAATCAAAATGATAAAAGGTTTAATGTGTATATAGGAAATGATAATAGTCCTGATGATCCGAAGGAATTAATTAATAAAAGTTCTTTTAATTACACATACAATAAATTTAAAAATAACTTAGGCGGAAAAAACCTAGTTAGACAATGGGAGCGTTGTATTGATATGGTTGAGAACGAAGAATGGGTTATGATTTTAGGTGATGATGATGTTTTAGAGGAAAATATAGTTGCTGAATTTTATAATAACATTGAGGCAGTAAAAGAAAAAGGGATTAATGTGATAAGGTATGGTACCTATAAGATTAATGAAAAAGGGGATAAAATATCAGAAATATATAAGCATCCTATTATTGAAACATCAATAGATTTTATGTTTCGAAATACTAGAAGTTCATTAAGTGAATACATTTTTAAAAAAGAAAAAATAGAAGAAATTAAATTTAAAAATTTTCCTTTAGCCTGGTATTCAGATGTGCTAGCTGTTTTAGAATTTTCAGAATTTAAAGATATATATTCAATTAATGAAGTAAATGTGTTAGTTAGAATATCTTCATTAAATATAAGTGGTGATAAGACTAAGAAAAAAGAAAAAAGAATTTCTAGATCTATGTATTACTCTTATTTATTAATGAATAAGAGTTTTTACTTTACAAGTAACCAAAAAAAACTATTATTAAATATGTTAGATAAAACATATATAAATTCTAAAAAAAGCATTTTTATTTTTTTTAGAATTTTTTATGTTCATATGATGGTCTTTAAATTTAAATATTTTTTTAATTTTTTAAAAAATATATCTACTTCATTTATAAAAAGATAACAATGCGAATAGGTGTAAATCCAGAAAAATTAAAGAATAATAAACTACATTACTATAAACATAGAGTTATAATACCTATCTATATACCAAATTTAGAAGAGGATTATTATAAAAATGCTTTTGAAGTTTTTCAAAAATGTATACATTCTTTATGTCAAACTATTGATAAAGAAAAAACAGTTATAACTGTTATAGACAACAAGTGTCATCATAAAATATCAAGTTTTATGAAAGATCTCTTGTTACAAAACAAAATAAATAAACTTGTTAATTACCAAGAAAATAAAGGAAAGGTTTATACCATATTATCAGAAATAAAAGCATCGTATGAACCCTATTTAACCATTACAGATGCAGATGTTTTTTTTATGAATAACTGGGAAGGAGAAGTCTTTAAAATATTTAATGGTTACCCTAAAGCAGCATTAGTATCTCCATTACCATGTCCAATACATTACAAATATTTAAACAGACCTTTATTAGTAAATAATTTTTTTAGAATTAAACTTAAAGATAAAATAGGGAAAAAAAGTTTTACTCTTTTTGAACAAGGTGTTAATCCCAAACAAGGCTTTTTTGAAGGAAAAAAATGGAGTTGGAAAAATAAACAATACATTATTACACAAAAAAATAAAGAAGCTTGTGTTGGAGCTACACATTTTGTGTGTACACTTAAAAGAGAGTATTTAAACTTAAATAATTTAACGGGGCCTGAATTTGTTTTTAGAAATGGTGATGAGAAAATTTATTTAGAAAAGTTTATTGAAGAGAATGGAGGCTATAGACTATCTACTATAGATACCTATGCTTATCATATGGGAAATACTATTGATAGATGGATTACAGAGTATGTTTTTTCTAAAGTTCAAACAAAGGTTAATATTGTATTAAATAAAAGCTATAAGAAATCGTACAGATTATTTACAATAAATAAAATTATGTTCAAAATTTTATCTAAAATTAGATATAATAATTAATGAAAAAAATCCTAATCATATCAGAGTCCATAGATATAGAAGACAGTAGTGCTTCTAAAGTAAATGTAGCTTTAATTAATAACTTAAAAAAAATAGGCCACAAAGTTAAAGTTTTACATTATACCCGAAAAAATATTCAATTAGGGAATGATATTGAATGTATTTCGATACCCGAAATTAAATTTTCTGTTAATTATGTATTAAGTAGAACTAAAAGAATATTTCAAAGAATTACCAAACTAAATATATCTAAATTTTTAGAAAATATTTTTGGACATTCATTTACATTTTTTAACGATTCTAAAAGTATATCAAAAGTGATTAAAAAGTATTATAGAGATGAAAATCTAATTATTACTTTAAGCAAAGGAGCTAGTTTTAGACCCCATCATGCTATGTTAAGTTTACCAAAACTACATAATAAGTGGTTGGCATATGTACATGATCCTTACCCATTTCATTATTATCCAAGACCTTATGATTGGGTGGAATCAGGTTATCAATTTAAAGAAGATTTTTTTAGAAAAGTCTCAGAAAAAGCAAAACATAGTGGTTTTCCTAGTTTATTATTAAAAGAATGGATGGGGAGTTATTATTCGGATTTTCTAAAAACTGGAATTGTTATTCCACATCAAAGTACATGTACAACAAAAGAACAAATAGAATTACCCACTTTTTTTGATAAACAAAAGTTAAACATACTCCATGCAGGTAATTTAATGAATACAAGACCTATTGGAGGGTTGATAGAGGGTTTTAAAAATTTTTTAGTAAATAATCCAGGAAGTGAAAATGAGGTACAATTAAATTTAATAGGTAATAATAGTTATTTTGAAAAAGAAATAAATCAAGCTATAAAATTAGGTTTGCCAATTTATAATAGCAATGGTTACGTTTCTTTTAATTTAACAAATAAAATACAGCAAAATGCTGATGTGTCTTTAATAATAGAATCTAACGCAAGTATAAGTCCTTTTTTACCAGGTAAATTTCCGTATTGTGTTGCAGTTAATAAACCAATTATTCATCTAGGTCCAGAAATTAGTGAAACAAAAAGATTGCTAGGAGATAAATATCCTTATACTTCAACTGTTGACGATTCTATTAAAATTACAAAAATTTTAACAAAAATTTATTTATTATGGAAAGAGGAAGGAACGTTAAATTTAAATAGAAAAGATTTAGAGCAATACGTTGGCCTTGAGTTTTTAGAGTCTCAAATCGAAAAAATTTTATCATAAATTATGAGTCATATATTTTTATCTATCATAATCCCTACATTTAATAGATGTGAATTTTTAAGAGAAACTTTAATAAGTGTAGAGAAACAAATATATACTAATTGGGAATGCATTGTAATAGATGATGGTAGTAATGATGCCACCGAAAATTACATGAATGAATTAATGGAGAAGAATCCTAAATTTAAGTATTACAAAAGACCCTCTAGTTTTTTAAAAGGAGCAAACGGATGTAGAAATTATGGATTAACGTTATCTAAAGGAGCATATATAAATTGGTTTGATGATGATGATATTATGTTAAATAATTTTCTTAGTTCTAAAATAATGATTTTAAAAGAAGAAGAATTAGATTTTGTTATAAACACAGGGTGTTTTACTGATTCACATTTAAAATCAAGAAAAAAAATAGAACTTCATAAAACAAATAATTTATATAAAAACTATTTTTTATGGGAATTAAAAATTCTAACACCTTCGGTTTTATTTAAAAAAGAATTTTTGACAACCCACAATTATCTTTTTGATACTAATCTAAATACATCTCATGAATTTGATTTTTTTTGTAAAATATTTAGTCAAGTAAAACAGAATCAATATAAAATATTAAATGATATTACCTTTTTATACAGAGGACATTCAGGTTCGACAACTAGTAAAAATCAAAAATATAATAGTGCTTTCAAAGAATCTGAAGTTACAGCTTTAGAAAGAAATTTTAAACTATCAAATAACGATATTATTATTTATCAATCAGTATATAGGCTATTGATAAATCAATTTGTAAAAGCAATAAAAAATAACCATCAAAAAAATATAGATTTTATAAAGAATTCTATCAATAATAATTCTAAAAAAAATAAAAATATTATTAGAGTTGGAGTTATTTGTTTATTAACTTTCCCAACTTTGTCTAAGCTAATCTCTTTAGATAGAATTTTAAAAAAGATACCTATTGTTTAAATAATAAAATGCAAAGTATAATAAATGAACATCATAGCAGAAATTGCACAAGCACACGATGGTAGTTTAGGAATGGCACATGCATATATTGATGCTGTTGCCAAAACAGGCTGCAATGCCATTAAATTTCAAACCCATATAGCAGATGCTGAAAGTAGTATTCACGAACCTTTTAGAGTAAAGTTTTCCAAACAAGATGAAACTCGTATGGATTACTGGAAACGCATGGAATTCTCTTTAGAGCAATGGAAAGAAATTAAACAACATTGTGATGAGGTTGGCTTAGAATTTATGAGTTCTCCTTTTAGTAATAAAGCAGTAGTTTTATTAGAAGAAATAGGAGTTAAACGTTATAAAATAGGGTCTGGAGAAGTTAATAATTTTGTATTATTAGAAAAAATAGCAAAAACAGGAAAGCCAGTAATAATTTCATCAGGAATGAGTTCATATGAAGAATTAGATTTGACAGTTTCTTTTTTACAAAAAAGAAACGTAGATATATCTATACTCCAATGTTATACTGCTTATCCTACAAAACCAGAAGAGTATGGTTTGAATGTTATTCAAGAATTAAAAGATAGATACAATGTACCTGTAGGTTTTTCAGATCATTCATCTTCTACTGAAGCTTGTATAGCAGCTACAGCTTTAGGAGCGGAGATTTTAGAATTTCATGTGGTTTTTGATAAAGAAATGTTTGGTCCAGATGCCAAAGCATCTTTAACCATGCAAGAAACCACAGCACTAGTAAAAGGAGTGAGAAATATAGAAATGGCTCTTCAAAACCCTGTAGATAAATCAGATAATTCAAAATTTGAATCGTTAAAATCAATTTTTGAAAAATCATTAGCAGTAAATAAGAGTTTAAAAGCAGGAGATAGCATTACTTTTTCGGATTTAGAGACTAAAAAACCTAAGGGATTTGGTATATTGGCTAGTGAATACGAAAGAGTTCTTGGAAAAAAAATTAACAAAGATTTAAAACAATGGAACTTTTTAACTGATGAAGATATAATAGCATAATATGTCTATAAAAAAAATATGTATAGTGGTTACTGCACGCCCGTCTTATAGTAGAATTAAAACGGCACTTACAGCGATTAAAAATCATCCAAAACTAGAATTGCAATTGGTAATTGCAGGTTCTGCATTGTTAGGGAGATATGGAAATGCAGTAGAGTTTATAGAAAAAGATGGATTTGAAATAGCAGAAAAAGTATTTATGGTATTGGAGGGTGAAAACCCTACATCTATGGCAAAAACTACTGGTTTGGGAGTTATGGAGTTAGCAAATGTGTTTTATCGCTTAAAGCCCAATGCTGTCTTAACTATTGCTGATAGGTTTGAAACCATTGCAACTAGTATTGCAGCCTCTTATCAAAACATTCCGTTAATACATATTCAAGGAGGCGAAGTTACAGGTAATATTGATGAAAAAGTGCGTCATGCCAATACTAAATTAGCAGATTTGCATTTGGTAGCTTCTGAAGATGCTAAATTACGTGTGATTAAAATGGGAGAAAACCCTAAATTTGTTTTTAATACAGGTTGTCCGTCTATAGATTTGGCAGATGAGATTAAAAACAATCCTAGGCTAGATTTTGATCCTATTAAAAAATATGGAGGAGTTGGAGCATCTATAAATTGGAAAGAAGGTTACTTAGTTGTTATGCAGCATCCTGTAACTACAGAGTATCAATCAGCAAGAAAAGATGTTGAAGAAACCTTAAAAGCAGTGTATGAATTAGATATACCTACATTTTGGTTTTGGCCTAATGTAGATGCGGGTTCTGACGGAACTTCAAGTGGGATTAGAGCTTTTAGAGAAAATTATCAACCTAAAAATATACACTTTTTTAAGAATATGGAACCAAATGATTTTTTGAAGTTGTTGGTGAATAGCAAATGTTTAATAGGAAATTCTAGTGTAGGTATTAGGGAGTGTTCTTATTTAGGAGTACCTGTGGTAAATATAGGGACTCGTCAAAATAAAAGAGAAAGAGGAAGTAATGTAATAGATACCTTATACAATAAACAAGAAATTATAAAGAGTATTAAAGATAGGATTACAACTACAACTATTGTATCAGAAAATATTTATGGTGATGGAGCTTCTGGACAAAAAATAGCTCATATTTTAGCAGATACTACACTTCCATTTCATAAAACCATTATGTATTAATGAGAGTTTTAGGCATTATACCTGCAAGAGGAGGCTCAAAAGGAGTACCTGGAAAAAATATACGATTTGTTGATGGCAAACCATTAATAGCTTATACAATTGAAAAAGCTAAAGCGTCAAAATTATTAACGGATGTTATTGTTTCTACAGATTGTGAAAAAATAATAGAAGTTACTAAAAAGTATAGTTGTGATTATTTAAAACGAAGTGCTAAAAATGCACAAGATCATTCTAGTATAGAATCTACTGTTTTTGAAGTCTTAGAATCAATATCAACAACATATGACTTAATTGTATTATTACAACCTACAGCTCCTATTAGAGAGGTAGAAGATATTGATAATGTAATCGAAATGTTTATAGAAAATACAAATGTAAATTGTGTAGTTTCTGTTATTAAACTAGAAGATATACATCCAGCAAGAATGTATCATATAGATGAAAAGTCTTTAATGATTCCTTTGAACAAGGAATTAGAAAGAAGAAGAAGACAAGACTTAGAGCCTGTTTGTATAAGAAATGGAGCCATATATGCAATTAGAACTCCGGTATTTTATAAGAGTGAAAAATTAATTTTAGAAGAAAAAAAAGCATATATAATGCCAGAGTCTAAGTGGGCAAATGTGGATACAGAACGTGATTTATTAATTACAGAACTGTTGATTAAAGAATGGAAAAAAGGAAATTTATGATTCATTTAAAAGCCATAATATCTGGTATAAAAAAACTGTCTTCCGAAAATGAAAAAAGATTAATTAGTATATCTTCTTTTGAATATCGAGAAATATCAAAGGAATCAGAATTAAAAAAAGCATTGCAGAATTGTGATGTTTTTTGGTTTCGGTTAAATCATAAATTAACCAGATCTGTCTTAGAAAATGTAAAATGTAAATATATTGTATGTGCAGCCACAGGTTTAGATCATATTGATTTAAAAGCTTGTTTAGATTATAACATTGAAGTAATTAGTCTAAAAGGAGAATTTAAATTCTTAAAAGAGGTAAGAGCAACTGCAGAACATACTTTGGGATTGTTATTAACACTAATAAGAAAATCAAAAAAAGCATATACACATACAGAATTAGGAGAGTGGAATAGATATTTATTTCAAGGAACTGAACTTTATAAAAAAAAAGTAGGAATTTTAGGTTTGGGTAGATTGGGAAAAATAATGGCAGATTATTATGCTGTATTAGGAATGGAAGTATATTATTATGATACGGAAACCCAACCAGAGTATGCTCAAAAATATAAAAAAGAAAATTCTATAAAAGAATTGTTAAGTACAGTAGATGTACTTTCTATTCATTTACCGTACAATGAACAAACTCACTTTATATTAAATAAAGATAATCTTAACTTGTTACATGATAGGGCTGTAATTGTAAATACAGCACGTGGTGGTTTGGTAAATGAGAAAGATTTATTGGAATTGTTAATTACAAGTAAAATTGCAGGATATGCAACAGATGTTTTATGGGGAGAACCAAATATTGATAAGCATCCGTTAATACAATATGCAAAATTAAATAACAATATTGTGATTACTCCACATATTGGTGGAAATACATTTGAATCTATTGAAAAAACAGAAACATTTGTCTTAAATAAATTAATAAATATTGTAAAATGAGAAAAATAGGAGTTGTTATAGCTGATGGTGTAGGTTATAGAAATTTTATAATGAGTAAATTTATAGATGAACTTATAAAAGAATATGATCAGGTTACTATTTATTCTGGGTTGATAAAAGATGTTTATGATAAAAGAATATTAGATAAGGTTACTTTTTATGAATTAGATATTTATAAAGAATCTATTGTCTCTTGGTTTTTTAGAAAATTAAAAGAGGTATCTCATATGCGCAAGCATATTTCCTTTTTTGGAATTAAAACAAGTTATAATAACGGTAAAGTATCAAAGCCTAAAAATAAAAGACAGTATTTGATAAAATTTATTTATTTTTTGACCAATTATTTTCATTCAGAAAAAAATATAAATTTTTATGAAAGCCTTCAGTTTAAAAGTTTTCAAAGGGAAAACACGTACCGAAAATATTTAAATTTTTTAAGTAAAGATGCTCCAGAAATGTTGTTTTTCACACATCAAAGACCTTATAATTTAGCTCCCTTGTTAGCAGCTTCCAAAGAGTTGAAAATTAAGACTTCTAGTTTTATTTTTAGTTGGGATAATTTAGCTTCGAAAGGAAGAATGTTAGGACAGTTTGATAGCTATATAGTTTGGAGTCAACTGATGAAAGAAGAACTAACTTATTTTTATCCTAATTCTAATAAAGATACTATTTATGTAGTAGGAACACCTCAGTTTGAACCCTACGTAATGGAAGAGTATAACATATCAAAAGAAGAGTTATATAGTCAATTAGGATTAGATATTCATAAAAAAACGGTCTATTATAGTTGTGGAGATGTTTCTACAAGTAAGTTAGATCCTCTTTATATCTCGAAAATAGCTGAGTTTATAAATACTAATAAAATTCAAAATGTAAATTTTATAGTAAGAACTTCTCCTGCAGAGGATGAATCTAGATTTATTGAATTAAAGAAAAAGTATCCGTTGATTATTTGGAATTTTCCTAATTGGAAATTGACGAGAACAAACCATACAGAAACATGGTCTCAAAGAGTTCCAAGTGTTGAGGATATAATAGTTTTAAAAGGTTTGCTAAAGTATACTAATGTAAATATAAATATGTGCTCAACTATGTCATTGGATTTTATGTTGTTTGACAAACCCGTTATTAATTCCGTTTACGGAAATGAAGAAAATGGTTTGTATAATGATCAGAAATATTTAAATTATGTTCATTTTGATAAAGTTGTAAAATCTAGAGCTGTTACGGTGGTAAAAAATGATGCTGATTTTATAAAAGCAATAAATAAATCTTTGTTAAATCCAATAGAGTTTCAAAAAGAAAGAAAAGAAATTTTAGATATCCAGATTGGAGCTCCGTTAGAAGGGACAAGTAAAAGGATTGTAAATGCTTTAAAAGAAGTAGTATGAAAAAAATACTAATAGTTTTTGGTACTAGACCAGAAGCCATAAAAATGGCACCGTTAGTTAAAGAATTGTATGGAGAGTCAGGGTTTGATACAAAAGTTTGTGTAACAGCTCAGCATAGAGAAATGCTAGATCAAGTATTGGATTTTTTTTCCATTCAACCAGATTATGATTTAAATTTAATGAAAGCCAATCAAACTTTAAATCAACTAAGTGCAAGAATATTAACAGCTATTGATGTTGTTTTAATAGACTTTGAGCCTGATTTGGTATTGGTTCATGGAGATACTTCTACTAGTAGTATGGTCGCTTTAGCAGCTTTTCACAGAGGAATTAAAATTGGTCATGTAGAGGCGGGTTTAAGGACCTATAATAAGTTTGCTCCGTTTCCAGAAGAAATTAATAGACAAATTACGGGAAAGTTAGCTGACATTCATTTTGCTCCTACTCAACAATCTGCTAAAAACTTGTTAAATGAAGGGGTATTGTCTAATACTGTTCACATTACTGGAAATACCGTTATTGATGCGTTATTATGGGGAATTAAAAACGTAAATAAGGAACGAGAAGATATTCAAGAGATTAATACTTTTTTAGACCCTAATAAAAAACTAATTGTAGTAACAGGTCACCGAAGAGAAAATTTTGGGACTCAATTTTACGAATTTTGTAGTGCTTTAAAAGATTTAGCTACTAGAGATGATGTACAATTAATCTATCCAGTACATCTAAATCCAAACGTGCAAAAAGCAGTTTATGATACTTTGGGAGGTCATGATAACATCTTATTAATAGCTCCATTAGATTATGAAGCTTTTATATGGTTGTTAGATCAATCTTACTTAATTATTACTGATAGTGGAGGTGTGCAGGAGGAAGCTCCTTCTTTAAAAAAGCCTGTATTAGTAACTAGGGAGGTAACTGAAAGGCAAGAAGCAGTGGAGCAAGGAACTGTTAAATTAGTTGGTACAAATAAAGAGAAAATATTAAAAGAAGCTAATCTTTTATTAGATGACCAAAAAGTTTATAAAAACATGATAGGAAATAAGAACCCATATGGTGATGGTAGTGCTTCAAAACAAATAGTGACTGCTTTAAAACAATCTTAGCATGAAAAAAATAGCGGTGATTTGTGATTATGTACTACGTCCTGATAGAATTGGAGGTATGGACCGTTTTTTTGTATTGTTTGATACGAAATTAAAAGAACAAGGTCATATTGTTGACTGGTATGTAACAAATTACACATTGTTTAATTATTACGAAAAACTAACAATTAGCAGTGCTAAAGGAAAAAAAGTAGAGCAATTATTTTTAGATATTTGTGCGTCAGAAAAAAAGGAATATAATATAATTATAACCCATTTTACAGAATTATGTACTCCTTTTTACAAACAATATCATCAACTTTTTTTAAAGTCCAAAATAATTGCCGTAGATCATAACCCTAGACCGTTAGATGGATTTTCTTTAAAAAAGAAATTAAAAAAAAGAATAGCTGGATTGTTGTATAGCCAATATATTGATCAATTTATAGGGGTGTCAAAATACACTGTTCATCATATTTTAAAGGATTATGGAACCTTATTAAAAAAGAAAACCCAGGTAATTTATAATGGTATAGATACACGGGTATTTATTAAAAGAACAGTTTCTAAAAACAATAGGTTTATTGTAGCCTCCCATTTAAGAGTATCTAAAGGAATTCAGGATTTAATAAAAGCATTAAGTTTAATAGATGAAAAATACTTAAAACATGTTGTGATAGATGTGTATGGAGAAGGACCATATGAATCTAATCTAAAAGAATTAACACAAAAATATAACTTAGAGAATAATATTATTTTTAAAGGAAGTTCAGCCAAGTTACATGAATTATTTTGTGAATATAACTATATGATTCAGCCCACCTATATGGAATGTTTTAGTTTATCTATTTTAGAAAGTTTATCAGCCAATGTTCCTGTAATTACAACAACAGTTGGTGGGAATTTGGAAGTAGTAGTACATGGAGAGAATGGTTTTATCTACAAACCAGGAGATTGTAAAAAATTATCGACTATTTTAAAGGATATTATATGTGGAGAGAAGGAGATTAAAAAAACTACTTCCATTTTAATTGAACAAGAATATTATTTAGAAAAAATGGTTAGCGAACATATAAATATTCTTGAATTATGATTGTAAAAAAAGAAACCTATTTTGATAATCTATACATTAAAAGACAAACTCGCACAGGTGTTTTTAAATGGAATGATACTTTTTTTAAAGAAGAAAAAATTAAAGAATATCAGTGTGTACTAGCCAATAGTAAATCCTTATGAGCACTATTACAATAATATTTATTGGATCGAGAAAATAATATGTACACATAAAAAAAGAAAATAATCAATAAGTTTTGTAAGTAATGCACATCGCTTTTATCACTCCAGAATATCCACATGCTCAGTTTAATGAAAGTATTGGAGGTATTGGTACATTTACTAAAAATTTAGCCTCACAATTGGTTAAATTAGACCATGCTATAACCATTTTTGTACACAGCCAATTTAAAGAGTTTACAGTACAAGAAAAAGGAATCACAATTCATTTTGTTAAATTAAAAAAGATAAAAGGTATAACATGGTTCACTAATAGACGTTATTTTAATCAATACGTAAATAAAGTAATTATAAAACAAAATATAGACGTGGTAGAAGCTCCAGAATGGACAGGTTTTACTGCATTTATGAAGTTTAATTGCCCGTTGGTAATCCGTTTACATGGATCGGATACTTATTTTTGTCATTTAGAAAACAGAAAAGTAAAAGCTAAGAATCGTTTTTTTGAGAGAAAAGCTTTACAAGGAGCAAATACCATTGTTGGCGTTAGTAAATTTGTAACTACCAAAACAGAAGAATTATTTGGTTTAACCCAAAAAATTAGAGTGATTTACAATACAATTGATGTTACTAATTTTGTTCCTAATCATCAACATGTAAAATCAAAAACACTTTTGTATTTTGGAACAATTATAAGAAAGAAAGGAGTGTTAGAAATAGCTAGTGTATTTAATGAAGTAGTTAAAAAAGATAAAAAAATTAAGCTTTGCTTTTTAGGTAGAGATAATAAAGATGTGTTTACTGGCATATCTACCTTAAAAATGTTTAAGCAACAACTATCCTTACAAGCTATGCAAAATTTTAAACATATTGATGCTGTTCCTTATGATGAAGTAAAGCAAATAATTAACAATACAGAGATTGTATTATTACCAAGTTTTGCAGAAGCTTTTCCTATGAGTTGGCTAGAAGCAATGGCTTTAGAAAAAAAACTGATTACTTCGAACATTGGTTGGGCTAAAGAATTGATGGTAGATGGTGAAACCGGGTTTATGATAAGCCCTACGAATATAGAAGATTTTAGTTTTAAAATTTTAGATTTATTAGAAAACAAGGAACAAGCTAGACAAATGGCAAAAAATGCTAGAGAAAGAATTAAAAACAGTTTTAGTATGAGTACCATTTTGAAAAAAAATATTGAATTATATCAATCAGTAAAAAAATAAAATGCAGTTGAAAAAGTACATTACTTCTACAAATGAAGTCCTATTATACAGAGGAGAACCTACTATTACCATGCTAGAAGAATTAGCAAATGGAACTGGAGATTTATGGCATAGTTCTTTAGATCAAAACTTTGAAAATTGTTTTCAAGATATCATATATCAAACAGCAGTCTATTGGTGGTTTTTAAATGAAATAAAGGGACAAAAACAATGTGTAAGCTGGAGAGTAAATGCACAAGCTTTTGTAGTAAGAGAAACTGTATGGAATCAAATCAATGGTTTAGACACTCAATATAATTCAAAGGTTATTGCAGGATTAGATTTGGGACACAATATACTAAGGAATGAATTCGGAATTCCTATGTACGTAAAAGGTTTGTTTACTTGTGAAACACATGAAATACATATCTCTAAAAAAGATAGGTACACGTTTTTTTTTAAGAATTTTAAAGCACATCATGCTTTGTATATGTTATTTAGAAAAGGAATATGGTCTTTCCCTTTAGAATATAAAGCTTATCAATATGCCAAAAAAAATACGATTAAAAGAGTAAATAAAAAAATTGCTCCAAGAGTATTAAACTCTATAGAAGGAAAACCAACAGTTAGTCTTGTAATTCCAACGATGAGAAGACAAGCTTATACTCAAATTTTATTAGAAGACCATAAACAACAGAGCTATTTAATTAAAGAAGCTATAATTGTTGATGCTACTCCTGAAGAAGATAGAGAGGATAAGTATTACAGAAATGAAGATTTTCCGTTTAAAGTAGTTGTAAAATGGCAAACTTCAAAAGGAAGTTGTAGAGCGAGAAATGAAGCGATTGATTTGTGTACAGGTGACTATATTGTTTTTGCAGACGATGATGTTAGAGTTCAGCCTGATTTTATAGAAAATCACATTCGTTTATTACAAACATATAAAGCTGCTGCATGTAATGGGTTAGATATAATGGCAGAAAATGTTCACCAAAATTTAACAGATTTAAAAGAAAGATTATCAAAAATAGATAGTATAAGATGGAGAGTAGGGGTTTCTTATATGTTTAGTAATGCTAATTCTTGTGTAAGAAGAGATGTGGTTAAAGAATTACAAGGAAATGATATAAATTTTGATGGTGGTTATGGAGAAGATGCCGATTTTGGTTTGTCTATACTAAAACTAGGTCATGTATTGTTACATAATCCTTTTTCTCCTAATTTACATTTAAAACCACCTGTAGGAGGTTACCGATGGTGGGGAACAGAGGCTAAAAAGAAAGGAAAAAAACGAAAATCTCAACCATGGGAATTAGATAATCCTGTAAAAAATATTAGACCAGTCCCTAGTCCTACTATTACTTATGGAATTTTAAAACATTTTAATGAAGATCAGGTAAAAGAATGGAGAGTAAAGCATTTTTTTTTGTTTTTATTTAAAAAAGACATAAAAAAATTCCCCATCAGATTATTTCAACTACCATACAAACAACTACAATTTTCTAAATCTTTGGAATACGCCAGAGCCTTAATTAAATTAGGAGTAAGACATCGATAAACATATGAATTTTACTCTTATTATATGTACATATATGAGACCAATAACATTAGTAAAGTTATTGGAGACTGTGGCTACACAAAGTTTATACCCCAATGAAATTTTAATTATTGATGGTTCTACGAATAATGAAACTCAAAAAATCATAAGAGATAGAGTTTTTAAAAATGTAGTTTATTATCAAGTATCAGATAAAGATAGGGGATTGACCAAACAACGGAATTTTGGTATTTCAAAAGTATCAAATTTCACGCATATTGTTTGTTTTCTAGATGATGATACCTTGTTAGATATTAATTATTTTAAAAATTTAATTAGTACCTATAATATACATCCAGAAGCACTGGGAGTTAATGGTTATATAACAAATGAAGTAAAATGGAAAAAAAAAGAACGATTACCAATAGCTGGTGAATTTAAATATGATGGATGGGTTAGAAGAGAGGGGAGTCGTTTTTTATTGCGTAATAAAATAGGATTATTAGATGACACTTTACCAGGTTTTATGCCGCCCTTTTCGCATGGTAGGTCTGTTAGTTTTTTACCTCCATCAGGAAAGATATACCCTATAGAGCAAATGATGGGAGGAATAGCCTCTTATAGAAAAGAGATTTTTAATGAGATGCAATTTTCAAAATATTTTGAGGGTTATGGTTTGTATGAAGATGCTGATTTTTCTTTACGATTGGCTAAAAAAGGAAAACTATACATCAACACCAAGGCTAAGTTGGAGCATCATCATGATGCTGCGGGTAGGCCTAATAAATTTAAATATGGAAAAATGGTGACTCGTAATGGGTGGTATGTGTGGAGAGTAAAATATAAAAAACCTAGATTGATAAATCGAATTAAGTGGAATGCGACAGCTGTTTTATTAATTACATTGCGCTTTATAAATGTGCTAACTACACCTAACAAAAAAGAAGCCTTTACAGAGGCTTTAGGAAGATGCTATGGATTGATAAGTTTAATATTTAATAAACCAGAAATAGAAAGATGATTTTTGGAATTATAACACACGCGATACATAAAATTAAAGACGGAAAAATTTATGCATACGAACCCTATGTAAGAGAAATGAATTTGTGGGCTAAATATGTAGATGAAATAATTATTTTAGCTCCAGTTTCTAACGATAAACTTACAAGTATAGAAATTGCTTATGAACATTCAAATATCAAAATTATAAAAACTCCTAATTTTGATATTAGGTCGGTTAAGAATTTGGTAAAATCATTATTGATAATTCCTAAAATTTGCTGGTTGATTTATAAAGTAATGAAAAAATCAACTCACATTCACTTGCGGTGCCCAGGTAACATAGGTTTATTAGGATGTCTAGTACAAACATTATTTCCTTCTAAACAAAAGACAGCTAAATATGCAGGGAATTGGGATCCAAATAGCCCACAACCTTTTACCTACAAATTGCAAAAAAAAATACTTTCTAATCTGTTTTTAACAAAAAATATAAAGACGTTAGTTTATGGAAACTGGCCAAATCAAACCAAAAATATTGTTTCTTTTTTTACTGCAAGTTATACTAACAATGAAATTATAGATGTACCCTTAAAAGATTTAGAAAATAAAATAAATTTAATTTTTGTAGGAGGATTAACAAAAGGAAAACAACCCTTATTAAGTGTTAAAGTTGCACATGAGTTAATTAAAAAAGACAACAATGTAGTTCTAAATATTTATGGAGATGGAGTTATGAGACCACAAATTGAAAACTATATAAAAAAATACAACTTACAAGAACAAATATTTTTACACGGTAATGTTAAAAAAGATGTTGTCAAAAAAGCTTTTATCGATGCTCATTTTCTTATTTTTATTTCAAAATCAGAAGGATGGCCAAAAGTAGTAGCCGAAGCCATGTTTTGGAGATGTGTTCCTATAACATCCAAAGTATCTTGTGTTACTTATATGTTGGGAAATAATACAAGAGGACAAATTGTAAACTCTTCTATTGTATCAATTCTAAATGCTATCGAGTTGTATTTAACAGATAAAAAAAAGTATATAAAACATCAAAAAAATGCACAGCAATGGTCTAATAATTATACTTTAGACAAATTTGAGTATGAAATATCAAAATTATTAAATGACTAATAAATTAAATGTACTACAGATAATAGATTCTTTAGAGGTTGGAGGAGCGGAAATGATGGCTGTTAATATGGCTAATGGACTTGTAGATAGAGGAGTGGAGTCTCACTTATGTGCTACCAGAAAAGAAGGAGGTTTAAAGGTTAAATTAAGTTCTAAAGTTCAATATTTTTTTTTAACAAAAAATAATTTATTTGATTTAAGGGCATTAAACAAATTAATAGAGTACGTAAAACTGCATAGAATATCTATAATACATGTACATAGTACATCTGTTTTTTTTAGTGCTTTTTTAAAGTTTTTTTGCCCAAAGTTAAAATTAATATGGCATAATCACACAGGAGCTAACACTAATTTAACGCAAGGATTAAAATATTATGCTTTAATTTTTGTGTTAAAGTTCTATTGTACTATAATAAACGTTAGTAATGATTTAAATGTTTGGTCAACTACTAAAATAAAGTTTAAAGATTCAAAATATCTATCTAATTTTCCTAGCAAAAATATTGAAAAAACAACTTTCTTAAAATCAAAAAAGTCTAAGAAAATAATAATTGTAGCTGCTTTAAGAAAAGAAAAAAAACATTTAAATTTATTAAAAGCGTATAACCAAATTAAAGAGAATTATCCTGATTGGTCTTTACATATAATAGGTACTATACCCAAAACAACTAATACTGACACTATAAAGGAGTATATCGAGAAAAATGATTTAAAAGATTCTGTTTTTTTATATGGGGCTGTTTTAGACGTTTTTCATGTATTATCTCAAGCAGATATTGCTGTATTGTCTTCTAAGTCAGAAGGATTACCTGTTTCTTTATTAGAGTATGGATTGGCGGGTTTACCCGTGGTGGTTACTAATGTAGGAGAATGTAAAAATGTAGTGAATAGTTTTGGTTTAATTGTAGAAAAGAATAATTCTGAGGCATTATTTTTAGCACTTGAGCAATACATAAAAGATAAAGAATTAAGGCAAAAAATGGGAGAGAACTTTAAAAAACACATAGAGAATAATTATTCTGAAAAAATATACTTTGATAAATTGATTAAGATATACAATCAATGTTAAAAAATAGATTTTTTTTAGTTGCATTACATTTAATTTTTGGAGTTGTATTAACGATTTCAATTTTATCTAAGTTAATATCACTATCCGTTTTAATGTATGCGATTTATGATATTATCAGCTCTAAAAATGAAAATAATCAATCTTTTTTATGGGCTAGCTATTTTGTAAGTGCAGAAGTTTTGTTACGAATGACTGGAGGTGCATTATCTTGGGAATTAGTAAAATATATAGTCGTTTTATTACTTACCATTGGTTTATTGATTGAAAAACGACTAAAAGGAGTTCCAATAGTATTTTTATTATATATATTTTTACTTCTTATTGGCGTTGTTTTCACTGAAATTCCTGTAAGTGAATCTTTACGAAAGGCAATCGTATTTAATTTAAGTGGTCCTATTACGCTCGGCGTATCAGCAATTTACTTTTATAAAAGACCTATTGATTTTACTAGGTTTAAAGAAATTATATTTGTATCGCTATTGCCTATTTTATCTATGTTGACACTTTTATATTTTAAAACACCTAGTTTAAAAGAAATCACCTTTGGTACTCAAGCTAATTTTGCAGCATCAGGAGGTTTTGGTCCTAACCAAGTAGCAACAGCTTTGGGTTATGGTATTTTTTTAATAGCTGTTTTACTATTGTTAAAAGAGAAAATAAGCGGAAATGTTTTTTTTGATATTTTTTTACTGTTTTATCTTATTTTTAGAGGGTTGTTAACGTTTTCTAGAGGAGGAATTATAACGGGATTTGTGGCATTTATATCAATGTCTTTATTGTATTTACTACATATAGGTAAAATAAAAAATCTAATTAAATATATTGGAATTGTTATAATTAGTCTTGTAAGTATATGGATTTACAGTACAAACTTAACAGGCGGAGTATTACAAAATAGATATTTAGGTCAAAATTCAAATGGAGAACAAAAAGAAGATATGAGTTCTGGAAGAGTAGATATTTTTGAAAAACAATTAGAATCATTTATTGAGAACCCAATATTTGGAATAGGTGTTGGTTCTGGTAAGTTTATGAGACAAGAAAAGTATTCTGGGCATGTAACAGCAGCATCACATAACGAGATTGGTAGGTTAATTGAGGAACATGGTTTAATAGGTATTTTAGCTATTATTTTATTAATAGGAGCTTTTATAAATAATTTTATAACTCAACCTCTATATTTTAAAGGGTTTGTGCTTTCCTTTGCAGCTTTATGGTTTTTAACAATCAACCATTCTGCAATGCGAATTGCTTTTCCAGGGTTTATTTACGGATTAAGTTTAATTAATATTTATAAAGAAGAGGATTTAATATAAGATAGCTTATGACAATATTGTATATAGGAAATAATTTAACCAAGTATACTAAATATCCAACTGCGTTAAAAATACTAACAGAAGGTTTAAGAGAACAAGGTTTTAAAGTTAAAACATCTTCGTCAAAGAAAAATCAAGTGATAAGGTTGTTAGATATGTGTTTGACGGTAATTAAAAATAGAAGAGCAGATTATGTTTTAATTGATACATACAGTACCTTAAACTTTTATTATGCTTTGATTATATCACAATTATGCAGGATGTTTAACTTAAAATACATATCAATATTACATGGCGGAAATTTACCTAGTAGGTTAGAAAATTCAAAAGTATTATCTAAATTAATTTTTAAAAATTCATATATAAATGTAGCTCCTTCTAACTATTTAGATAATGCGTTTAAAGACAACGGGTTTAATACTATAATTATTCCTAATGCTATTGATTTAAAACAATATACATTTTTAGAACGTAAAAAAATAGAACCAAAAATTTTATGGGTAAGAACAATTAAAAATCTATACAACCCGCAACTAGCAATTAAAATACTCTATGATCTTAAAAAAAAATATCCAAGAGCTAAGTTGTGTATTGTAGGACCTATTGGTGAAGAAGTGTCTTATAAAGAATGTTTAAGTTTAATTAAAGAATACAAATTAGAAAAAGCAGTAAAATTTACGGGAGTTTTATCAAAAAAAAGATGGCATAAATTATCTGTTAACTACGATGTTTTTTTAAATACCACTAATTACGATAACACACCAGTTAGCGTAATCGAGGCTATGGCATTAGGTCTAACTGTAATAAGTACAAATGTAGGAGGAATACCTTTTCTTTTAAAGGATAGGTATGATTCATATTTGTATGGCAAAGGGGAGGTAAAATCAGCAGTAACTATTATTGAAGAAGTCATCAAAAACAACAATCAAGACATAGCTTTTAATGCTAGAAAAAAAGCAGATTCTTTTGACTGTTCTGTAGTGAATAAAAAATGGAGTACTGTTTTAATATAAGTAAGAATGAATATTATTGACATATCATTACTCATAAATAAATATCCGATTGTAAAGGCAAAAAAACTAATGTCTAGCCTGGTAAGGATAACGGAAAGTGAAAAAAAAGCTTATATAAACAATAGAAAAAATGAAATAGTTAACTATCACTTAGAGAATAATTGTTTTTACAAAAACAAGGTTAATGTATTTAAAAAATGGGAGGACTTACCTATTTTGACCAAAAAAGATATTCAAGTTCCTTTACAAAAAAGATTATCTAAAGGATTTTATGAAAAAAATACATACACAAATAAAACTTCAGGATCTACAGGAAATCCATTTTTCTTTGCAAAAGATAAATTTTGTCATGCCTTAACTTGGGCAAGTATACAGTATAGGTTTGGTGTACATGGTTTGTATGGTAAAAAACAAGCTAGATTCTATGGATTACCTAAAAGTAGTCTAGCTAAGTTTAAAGAAAGACTGAAAGACTTTTTTTCTAATAGATATAGATTTAATGTGTTTGATTTGAGTAATAAAGCATTAGAAACATGGGTTTTAAATTTCAAGAAAAATAAGTATGTATACTTAAATGGTTATACAACCGTATTAGTTTTATTCGCTAAATTTTTAATAAAAAAAGAAACTGTATTAAAACAAATTTGTCCTACAATAAAAGCTTGTGTTGTCACTTCTGAAATGTGTTCTATGTCAGATAGGGAATTAATGAAAAAAGGCTTTGGTGTGCCTGTTATTAATGAATATGGTGCCTCAGAGCTAGATTTAATAGCCTTTGAAGATGAGGAATTAGATTGGGTTGTTAATACAGAATCTATTTTTGTAGAAATTTTGGATGATAATAATAAGGTTTTACCTTATGGTAATTCAGGTAGAATTGTAATTACAGCTCTATATAATAAAGCACATCCATTTATTAGATATGACGTGGGAGATATAGGTTGTATTGTTAGAGAAAAAGGAAAGTTAATACTAAAAGATTTAATAGGAAGAAAAGAAGATTATGTAAAATTACCTAGTGGTAAAACGTCTCCTGGTTTAACCTTTTATTACGTTACAAAATCGCTGATGGAGAAAAGTCAAAATGTCAATGAAATTAAAGTTATTCAGAAAGAATTAAACATATTTGAGATACATTATGTTGCTGAAAATCCTTTATCTCTCATAGAAAAAAATAGAATAGAAAAAGAATTAACAAATTATTTAGAACCTAATTTGATTATTAGGTTTTATAAATTTGAGTTTTTAGAAAGATCCCAAAGAGGAAAGTTAAAACAGTTTCAATCTTTAATTTAAAATTATGATTATAACAATAATAGCAGGAGCAAGACCAAATTTCATGAAAGTAGCTCCTATAATTCATGAAATAAAAAAGAGAGAAAATATAAATTTTAGATTGATTCATACTGGTCAACACTATGATAAAAATTTGAGCGATACTTTTTTTAAAGAATTAAATATTCCCTATCCTCATGTAAATTTTAATGTTGGTTCGGGTACTCAGTCAGAACAAACAGGAGCTATTATGGTTGCGTTTGAAAAAGAATTAGAGACAAATCCAACCGATGTGGTGTTGGTTGTAGGAGATGTTACTTCTACGATGTCATGTTCCATTGTAGCTAAAAAAACAAATACAAAGTTAGTACATGTTGAAGGGGGGATAAGATCTTTTGATTTAACTATGCCTGAGGAAATTAATAGAATGGTAACTGACTCTATTTCGGATTATTTTTATGTTACCTCAGAAGTTGCTGTAAACAACTTATTAGATATTGGTAAAAATAAAAGTCAAATTGTTTTTGTAGGAAATACAATGATAGATACATTAATCGCAAATATGGATAAATTAAGACAGCCTAAAATATGGAATACTTTAAAGTTAAAACCCAATAACTATATTGTGATGACAATGCATAGACCTGCAAATGTTGATGAACAAAATAAGTTAAAAGAATTTTTGTTTGAAATTTCTGAAAATGCTAAAAATAATCCTGTTATATTTCCAATCCATCCAAGGACTAAAAATATTTTAAATAAGCTAAATATTTCTTATCATAATATACATTTTATTGAGCCATTAGGTTATTTGGAGTTTAATTATTTGGTTAAAAATGCTAAATGTGTAATCACTGACTCAGGAGGTATCACTGAAGAAACTACCTATTTAGGAATACCTTGTTTAACTTTAAGAGATAATACAGAAAGACCCGAAACAGTTGACGTTGGTACAAACTTTTTGGTAGGAACCAATCCAAAAGCAATTTCAGAGAATTTGAAAAGTATTCTAAATAACAGATGGAAAAAAGGCGAAATACCTCAGTTATGGGATGGTAAAACATCTGAAAGAATAGTGAATCACCTTTTGAAAATTCAAATTTAATATTTTGAAAAAAATAGCAATTGTAACAAACTATTATAGCCCTGAGATAGGAGCAGCTTCAAAGAGAATAAAAACTCTTGCTGAAATATTATTAGAATCAGGTTATGATGTTGAAGTAAATTGTCCATTACCTAATTATCCTAGAGGTAAAATTTTTGATAATTATAAAGGACAAATTCTTAAAAAAGAAGTGATTGATGGTGTTAAATTAAATAGATATTGGTGTTACCCGAGTAATTCTAAAAATAAACTAGTAAGATTGGTAAGTATGTTATCATTTGCCTTTACCTTGTGGTTTTCTTTTTTTAGATTATTAAAAAATAAACCAGATTTATTTATTATCCAATCTCCACCTTTATTTATTAGTCAATCAGCAATCATTCTAGCAAAATTGCTTAGAGTTAAAATATTATTAAATGTTTCAGATTTATGGCCTTTGTCTGCGTATGAATTAGGTGTAATGAATAAAGGGCTTTTTTATTCTCTTTTGGGAAAAGTAGAAAAGTTTAACTATAAATCTTCGGATCAAATTATGGGACAGTCTCAAGAAATTTTAGATCACATAAATAAATTTGTTTCAAAACCTACCTTTCTATATAGAAATTTACCGAATTTTGAGTATGAAATAAATATAAACAAAGTTGGAGATTTTAACAAAACAAAAATAATATATGCGGGTTTATTAGGTTATGCGCAAGGAATATTAGATATATGTAAAAATGTAGATTTTGAAAAATACAATGCAGAGCTACATATATATGGAAGTGGTATGGAAGAAAAAGAAATTAGAATATTTAGCAAAAAAAAACCTTCAATATTTTTTAAAGGAAGTGTTAGTTCAAGCGAAATAAAAGAAATATTGCCTCAATATGATTTCTCCTTAGTTCCGTTAGCTAATTCAATTTATGGAGCTGTACCCTCAAAGATTTTTGAATTGATAAAGCTAGGTATTCCTGTCATTTATATGGGAACTGGCGAAGCTCGTAATATTATTGAAGAAAATAAAATAGGACATTGTATACTTTCTAAAGACTACATTGCATTAGAAAAACTATTAGAAAAGATAAAAATAAATACAATTGATACACAAAAAAAATACAAACAAAATTGTATTAAATTAAATAGCAAAAAATTTAATTTTAATATTCAAAAAAAACATTTCATAGAGCACTTAACGAAATTAATTTAAAGATACTGTCTCAAGGATTTTGTAAGTTTAAAATTCAGGGTTAAGGTCTATTGATTAAATTTTTAATTTTTTAAATATAGCTAAAAATAGTTTAGAATAATTCTTGTAATTTATGATAGGCATTGTCTATTTTTTAGTATTCTCTCCCATGGTTTCTATTTTAGGAAAGGTTTATATACCTGTAATAAGAAAAATACAAGACTATACTTTGTGGTTAATAACTCTAAAACAACTACCCTATGCTATAGGAATAGATAAACCTTTAGCACTATACAGAGTTAGAGAAAACTCTATATCTTCAAATAAAATAGAAATGTTAAAATGGAATTGGAAATTGTTTTACAACATAGAAATTAGGGTTAATAAAATCATCTTTTTATCTTTTGTGTAATATTTTTAAAAAAAACAAGAAGTATTTGTATTTAAATACTAATAAAATAGACTATTTTGTAATTGATAAAACATATCAAGTTTTATATTTGTATACGCTATAAAAGAAAAAGATGCCTTTAAAGACAAAATTATACGTTTCCGAAAGAATTTTACTGTTAAGAATATTTGATGCTCTTTTCATTAGTTTTGGACTTTGTATTTGTAATTTCTATTTAGATTTTACTTATATTAATTTTATAGGTAATCCTTTTTCTCTTCAAAACATAGTTCTTTTTATATATTTTATTATCTGTGGACAGGTTTTTGAATTGTATAAACTAACAGATTCTGCAAGCAGATTTAGAACGGTAAAAAACTTATTTGTAACTACTACAGTTTGTGTATTGTTGTATTTATATACGCCAATTATAACACCTATTTTACCCAAAAATAGGCTAGATATATTACTTTTTTATATTTCTATTTTTAGTTCTGTTTTTTTATGGAGAATATTTTACATTTTCACACTGTCTGGCAAGCACTTTTACAAAAGAATAATTCTAATTTGTGGTGATAAAAATAAACTAGCTACAATTGTTAAATGTGTAGATACCAAAGCAAATGATCATTCTATTTATGGGTATATAAGTTCATCTGCTACAGAGAAAGATGAAAATTACATTGACATAAATCTAGAAAACTTAGAAGAAATTATTATAGATAACAACATTAAAGAGTTAATTATTTCTTTAAAAGGATTTTCGGAAAAAGATAAGGAGCTGTTGAATCAAAAATTGGTGCATTATTTTGAGCTGGGAATTAATATTACGAGCGCAGAAGATTTTGTAGAAAAAATAACAGAATGTGTACCAGAAGAAAATTTAACCAGATATTTTTATAAATATTTTAAAATTAGCAATAGCCACGAGAACAGATTGTATTTGTCTTTTATAAGATGTTTAGATATCTTTTCAGCATGTATTGGATTGTTGTGTCTTACAGTTATAATACCATTTGTTTTTTTAGGAAATTTAATGGGGAATAGAGGAGGATTGTTTTACAAACAAGAACGAATAGGAGAAAAGGGTAAGGGTTTTTGGATTGTAAAGTTTAGATCTATGGTTACTACTGCGGAAAAAAACGGAGCACAATGGGCTGTTAAAAATGACACCCGAATTACTCCTTTTGGAAAATTTTTACGAAAAACAAGATTGGATGAAATTCCTCAGTTTTGGAATGTTTTAAAAGGAGAGATGAGTTTGATAGGGCCAAGACCTGAAAGACCTCAGTTTGTTACAGAGTTAGAAGAAATGATACCTTTGTATGCTATTAGACACGCCATAAAACCAGGCTTAACAGGATGGGCGCAAGTGATGTATCCATATGCTTCTACAATGAAAGAGCAAAAAGATAAATTAAGATATGATTTATTTTATATTAAAAACAGAAACTTATTTTTAGATTTTAAAATAGTAATCAAAACCATTAACACCGTTTTATACTTTAAAGGGCAATAAAGCAGTTTTATGTAGTTGTTAATTTAATTTGTTTTTTTATTGCAATAGGAACTAGACAACTCGCCAAAATATAGAAACAAATATCAAATTTCTGAAATTGAAGAATAGCAATTACAACAAATAAAATTAAAGAAATACTAAGTAAATACTTAAAGAGGAGCAATTTACTTTTTTCTTTTATAAAAGGATATACTATAAGCAGTGGATTTGCCCATAAAAGATTCATATTCATTTTGGTGGTGCTGTGTTCTGTTAAAAACCAAAGACAAAAAATTACAATACCCAACAATCCGTAAGTTATAGAAATTGCTTTATACCAACCTGTGTTTTTATGTATAAAAGTAAAATAAAGGGTAATAAGTAGTATAAGAATTGAAACAAATAAAGGGCTTAAAAAGAAGTTTGTTACCGGTTTTTTTAACTGAAAGTTTGATAGTATATAATTAGATTTAGAAATTATTTTCTGATTATTTAAAGAACTGTTTTCCATTCCTAGATAAACATAATCAGGTAAAAACATATATTGTTTAAGAGTAGCCTTTTTATCTATAACAGCCCCCAAAGCTAAGTCTATTCCAAATTTAGCCCACGAGTTTTTGGGTATATAGGTATGTATTAAATCTCTATGTGTAAAGTCTTTTGGAAATTTAGTATAGTTAAAAGAAATGTCCCCAATACTTTTCTCTATCACTTCGTGTATTTTAGTGGCACAGTTGTCAAAAAAAAAATCATAATGATATTTCTTGTTTTCAGGTAAAATATTCCATTCCAAATAATCAAAAAGTTTCTGGTTTTGTAACGTATTCAAGTTTAATGTTTGTGATTTTATCCATCTATTTTCTTTATGATAGGTGTAAGGGAAGTATTTAAAATTGTAACTACTTACTTGATACAATAGTTTTCCTTGACAAAACTTTAGATAAAAGTTTGGGGTATTAAAATCAAACATCCCATAATTATAAACTCTATCTATATTGTTTATAGGATCCTTTACACGCATGGCACTATGTCCAAAATAAGAGTACAATTCGTTTTGTCCAGGAGCACAGGTAAGAATACTAATTTCAGCTTTTTTAGAAAGTTGTCTACTTGTTTGGCTACATAGTGTAATAGAAAAAAGAAATAAGACCAAAATTGTTTTCATAGAGATGCTTAAAGTTTAACTTTTACAGAAAAAACATTTGAGTAATTAACTCCAGAGCCTGCTCCAACATTTGTCAAAGCATAATCAATGTATATTTTTTTAAATTTAGTTCCCACCCCAATACTAGGTTCAAAATTTATAGTTTTTTTGGGTTTAAAAAGAGTTTCACCTATATCATTTTCAATTTGTGTAAAATCTATCTCTTGTTGAAAATCACCAAAACCAACTCTAAAAAAAGCAGTGTTTTTATAACCTAATTCAAATCCCATATTAGGAGAGAAACTAATAAAACTTGTAGAAACAATATCGTTGGTTTCTATAAATCTACCTATTAAATCTAAAGAAGTTAATAAAGAATATTTTTTATTAAATTGTTTAAAATAAGAAGCTCCTAATTGAAATTTAGGAAGTGTGATTTCAAATTTCTCAGGTTTTTCTTGATTGGTATTGTTTTCAGATTGAACTGTTCCATTTCTACTTAAGATAGGAGCGTTAGCAATTGCATCAAAAATAGCATCATCAATAGACCAGGCTGTAAAAGTGGTAGTTACATCACGAATTACAAGTCCTAATTTTACATTATCTAGTTGATACTGAGCTCCTATATCAAACCCAAATCCGTTTCCTGTAGCAAATTTACCAATATTTCTTCTTATAATTTTAGCATTAACACCCACATTTAAGTTGATTGTAGAAAAGTTTTTTCCAATACTAAAAATTGCAGCAATATCAGCACTAGAAAATTGTTTTATATTATTAAAGTTGATATTTCCATTGCTGTCAATAAGGTTGGTTGTGTTTAAAATATTATCAACACCAAGTCTAATTATAGAAGCAGCAACGGCTAAGTTTTTGCTTTCTAAAGGCATAGCAGCACCCATATAATCGTAACTACCAATGCCGTTGTATAAAGAATTATGCATTGCAGCAAACTCGTAATTTTTAACACTTACAGCTCCCGCCGGATTCCAATATCCACTCTCAACTCCGCTTGTAAAAGAAGATACAGCACTACCCATTCCCATAGCTCTGGCTCCAATACCAATATTTAAGAATTCGTTAGAATAACTACGAACTAGTTGTGCTTTAGTAGTGATAGTAAATATGAAAATAAAAAAGAGGAGTGATTTTTTTTTCAAAAGAGATTAAGTTTTAATACAACAACATTTGTATTACAAATATATTGTTTCAAAATTAAACTAACTTATTTTATTTAAGTAAACAAAACTATACTAAATTTGTTTTAAAACATATTATTATGAAACTTCTTAAGTTGCTACCTAATTTTTTAACTCTATTAAACCTTCTTTCTGGGTGTTTAGCAGTAGTATATGCGGTTAATAACCAAATTTATTATGCTGTTATTTTTGTGTTGTTAGGTATCTTTTTTGATTTCTTTGATGGTTTTGCTGCTAGACTGTTACATGTTCAAAGCGAATTGGGAAAGCAGTTAGATTCTTTAGCTGACATGGTAACAAGTGGTGTTGTACCTGGTATTGTGATGGTACAGATGTTGCTAAAATCTAGCCATAAAGAGCCTTTGTCTTATCTAGATGGTTTTGTGCATTTTCCAATAGTTGCTTTGTTTGGTTTAGGCATTACATTGGCTTCTTGCTATAGATTGGCTAATTTTAATATTGATGAAAATCAGACAGAGAGTTTTGTAGGCTTACCAACACCGGCAAACACTTTGTTTATTATGTCGTTGCCTTTAATGCAGATGTATGATGAGTATTATTATATTAGTTACATTGTAGACAATAATTATGTATTACTATTAGTAACAGCATTAAGTTGTTATATGTTAAATGCTAAAATAGAGCTATTTGCTCTAAAATTTAAATCTTTTAAATTTGCGGAAAACAAAGTAAAGTTTTTCTTTTTGGGACTTTCTTTAATTTTAATAGGAACTATAAAATTAGCTGCAATTCCAGCTATAATTTTAGTGTACTTATTATTATCTTTAATAGACAATAGAAAGAAATAAAATTTATTTTTTAAACCTGTTTTCTTTCAAAACAAAACTTTCACCTAAATACACTCTTCTTACCATTTCATCATCGGCCAATTCTTGAGGTGTTCCACTTTTCAAGATACTACCTTGGTACATTAAATAAGTTTTATCTGTAATGGCAAGTGTTGCTTGTACATCATGATCTGTAATTAAAATACCAATGTTCTTATCTTTTAACTTGGCTACAATAGATTGAATATCTTCTACTGCTATAGGATCTACTCCCGCAAAAGGTTCATCTAACAAAATAAATTTAGGGTCAGATGCCAAACAACGAGCAATTTCTGTTCTACGTCTTTCTCCACCAGATAACAAATCTCCTCTGTTGGTTCTTACGTGTCCTAAACTAAATTCTTCAATCAGTTCTTCTAGTTTTTGTTTTTGTTGTTGTTTGGTTCTATCTGTAAATTGCAAAACAGACAAAATATTTTCTTCTACGGTTAGTTTTCTAAACACAGAAGCTTCTTGAGCCAAATACCCAATTCCGTTTTGCGCACGTTTATACATAGCGTAATCAGTAATTTCTTTATTGTCTAAATAAATATGACCTTCGTTGGGTTTTACCATTCCTACAATCATGTAAAAAGAAGTTGTTTTTCCTGCTCCATTAGGACCTAATAGACCTATAATTTCTCCTTGCTCAACTTGCAAAGAAATACCTTTTACAACTTTTCTACTTCCGTATATTTTCTGAATATTATCAGCTTTTAAAATCATAAATTAGTATTATTTTTCTTTTTTTACAATGGCTTTAGATACCCAAATACTGATTTCATACAATATTAATATAGGAATAGCTACAATAATTTGGCTAGCCACATCGGGTGGTGTTATAATAGCAGCTATTATCAAAACCAGTACCAAAGCGTGTTTTCTGTAGGTTTTTAAAAAATCAGGAGTTATCAGTCCAAACTTAGTTAAAAAATAAACCACTAAAGGCAATTCAAAAACAACAGATACTCCTAATAGTGTATTGGTAATAAGTCCAATATAACTATCAAACTGAAAATTATTTACAATAGTATCTGTAATTTGATAATTGTAAAAAAAGTAAACAGACATGGGAGCTATTACATAGTAACTAAAACAAAGTCCGATGGTTAACAATAAAGTAGCAATTACAATAAAACCTTTACTTTTTTGCTGCTCTTTGGGAGTTAATCCAGGCATAATAAATTTCATTAATTCCCAAATAATATAAGGAAAAGATAAAATTAAACCCAAAATAAAACTTGACCATAAGGCATTCATTAACTGATTGGTAGGAGATAGACTTTGCAATTTTGCATTAAAGCTTACGTTGCAAAAACTACTTTCTATCCCTATTTTTGTAAAAGCGTCGCAAAACCATTGGTAGGTTATAAAATCAGGTTTTAGGTGAGCCAACAAAAACAAATCGTACACTTGTTTTTGAAATATAAATAATAGTATGGTAAATATAAATACACAAATGGTTGATCTTACCAAATGCCATCTTAACTCTTCTAAATGGTCTAAAAAAGACATTTCTTTGTTTCCTTCCATAATTTAAAAAATCCCCTCTTTAATTAAATCGTGAATATGAATAATTCCTAAGTAATTATTGTTATTATCTAAAACAATTAATTGAGAAATATGATTGTTTTCCATCACTTCCATAGCCTCTATTGCCATTGCATTGGCTTGAATAGTTTTAGGATTGTAAGACATAATATCTTTAGAGGTAAGAGTTAAAAACTCATCATTTTTATTTAACATTCGTCTAATATCTCCATCCGTAATAATTCCTGCTAATTCCCCCTTGTCTAGCACAGCTGTAGCTCCCAAACGTTTTCTAGAAATTTCTAATAAAGTTTCTTTTAAAGTAGTGTGAATATTAACTGTAGGAATTTCGTTTTTTTCAACCAAATCACTTACACGTAAATACAATTTTTTACCTAAAGCTCCACCAGGGTGATACTTAGCAAAATCTTTACTTGTAAATTGATTGAGCTCTAATAAAGTCACAGCAATAGCATCTCCCATTACTAATTGAGCAGTAGTACTTGTTGTAGGTGCCAAATTGTTAGGACAAGCTTCTTTTTCTACATAAGTATTTAATGTGTAGTTAGCTTGTTTGCCTAAAAAAGAATCTATATTTCCTGTAATTGCAATAATAGGATTGTTGTTTCTTTGAATTAAAGGAATCAAAACTTTAATTTCAGGAGTATTTCCACTTTTAGAAATACAAACCACTACGTCCTTGTCCTGAATAATCCCTAAATCTCCATGAATAGCATCTGCGGCATGCATAAATATAGAGGGTGTTCCTGTAGAATTTAAAGTAGCTACAATTTTAGTGGCAATGGTAGCACTTTTTCCAATTCCGGTAATAATCAATCTACCCTTACTTTCTAAAATACATTTAATTGCATTTTCAAAATTAGAATCAATTAATTTGGTTAAATTTGCTATAGATTTGCTTTCTAGTTCAATAGTTTTCTTAGCTATGGAAAGGATATCGTTAGTCAAGGTTATAGTTTTTACTAAAAAAAAGTTATATCTTTATTTGCAAATGTATTTAAAAATAGCAAACAATTATTATGAATCAAGATAAAATTGATTTGTACGGGCCGCTAAAAAAGTATTTTGGATTTAACAAATTTAAAGGCTTACAAGAACAAGTTGTAAGTAGTATTGTTCAAGGAAAAGATACTTTTGTAATCATGCCTACAGGTGGGGGAAAGTCTTTGTGCTACCAGCTACCTGCATTAATGAAAAGTGGAACAGCAATTGTTGTTTCACCTTTAATAGCATTGATGAAAAACCAAGTAGATGCCATACGTGGTATTTCGGATGATTATGGCGTAGCTCATGTTTTAAATTCATCATTAAACAAAACAGAAATAAGTAGAGTAAAATCTGACATAGAGAGCGGAATTACAAAATTATTGTATGTCGCCCCAGAATCTTTAACAAAAGATGAATATGTAGATTTTTTAAAAGCTCAAGAGATTTCTTTTTTTGCCATTGATGAAGCCCATTGTATATCAGAATGGGGACATGACTTTAGGCCAGAGTACAGAAACTTAAGGAGAATTATAGAACGTATTGGGAATGTTCCTATCATAGGTCTTACAGCTACGGCTACACCTAAGGTTCAGGAAGATATCATGAAAACGTTAGCAATGAATAATGCCAACACCTTTCAGGCATCGTTTAATAGACCTAACTTGTTTTACGAAATCAAACCTAAAACAAAAGAGGTTGTAGGGGATATTATACGTTTTATCAAACAAAAACAAGGAAAGTCTGGTATTATCTACTGTTTGAGTAGAAAAAAGGTGGAAGAGTTGGCTCAAACCCTACAAGTAAATGGGATTTCCGCATTACCTTATCATGCTGGGTTAGATGCTAAAACCAGGGCAAAACATCAAGACATGTTTTTGATGGAAGATGTTGATATAATTGTAGCAACTATTGCTTTTGGAATGGGAATAGATAAACCAGATGTTCGTTTTGTAATCCATCATGATATTCCTAAAAGTTTAGAAAGTTATTACCAAGAAACTGGTAGAGCGGGTAGAGATGATGGAGAAGGCTATTGTTTGGCTTTTTATGCTTATAAAGACATAGAAAAGTTAGAAAAGTTTATGGCAAATAAACCTATTTCTGAACAAGAATTAGGACACGCATTGTTGCAAGAAGTTGTTGGGTATGCAGAAACTTCCATTAGCAGAAGGCAGTATTTATTACATTATTTTGGAGAAGAGTTTGATCCTATAAATGGCTTAGGTGCTAAAATGGACGACAATACTAAAAACCCTAAAAAACAGATAGAAGCTAAAGAAAGTGTTCTTAATCTATTAAATGTTGTAAAAGGTTCTAAAGAAAAGTACAAAACCAAAGATTTGGTAGCAACTCTCGTAGGAAAGTCAAACGCAATGTTAACTTCTCATAAAACGGATAAGAGAGATTTTTTTGGAATTGGAAAAGACAAAAATAATCAATATTGGACGGCTTTAATGCGTCAAACTTTAGTTGCAGGTTTGCTGCGTAAAGAAATTGAGCAGTATGGAGTTGTAAAATTAACGCAACAAGGGTTAGATTTTATAGAAACACCCACATCTTTTATGATGACCGAAGATCATGTGTATGTTGAAGAAACAGATAAATCTATCATTATAGCCAACGCTAAAAATAAGGCAGCAGTAACTACGGATGCTCAATTAATGAGTTTGTTAAAGTCTCTGCGTAAAAGTGTAGGAAAAAAGAAAGGAATTCCGCCTTATGCAATTTTTCAAGATCCTTCTTTAGAGGATATGACCCTAAAGTATCCAACTACCCTAGAAGAGTTGTCTAACATTCATGGAGTTGGAGACGGAAAAGCAAAAAAGTTTGGAAAAGAATTTATAAACTTAATAGAAAAGTATATAAAGGAGAATAATATTGAGAAGCCAAATGATTTGGTAGTGAAAACTACAGGAGAAAAATCAGGATTAAAACTTTATATTATTCAGAATACAGATAGAAAATTGCCCTTAGAAGATATTGCGAAAGCCAAAGGCTTAGAAATGAGTAATCTAATTAAAGAGATTGAATCTATTGTGTTTTCGGGTACAAAACTAAATATAGATTACTATTTAGAAGACATTTTAGACGAAGATCAACAAGAAGAAATTCATGATTATTTTATGGAAGCCGAAAGTGATGATATTGAGGAAGCTCTAAAAGAATTTGATGGAGATTATGATGATGAGGAACTAAGATTGATGCGAATTAAATTTATTAGCGATGTAGCTAATTAAATAACAAACATTTAGAACAAAAAAGGCTATTTTAATTTAAATTAAGATAGCCTTTTCTGTTCTAGATAAACCATCATCCATTCTTATAATTACAGTGATTAATGTATATTTGCAAGTCAAAATTAACAGTAAAAAAACCTAGTGTTTTTAACTTAATAGCCAAACCAATATTATGGCAAATATTAGAGAAGAAATAAAGAAAAGAATTTTAGTATTAGATGGTGCTATGGGTACCATGATACAAGAATATAAATTTAGTGAGGAAGATTACAGAGGAATACAATTTAAAGATTGGCATGTTTCTGTAAAAGGTAATAATGATATGTTGTCTATTACACAACCAACAGCAATAAAAGAAATTCATACAAAATACTTTGAAGCAGGAGCAGATATTGCAGAAACCAATACATTCTCTAGTACTACTATTGCCATGGCAGATTATGAAATGGAAAATTCAGTATATCAATTAAATTACGAATCTGCAAAAATAGCCAAAGAGGTTGCAACAGAGTTTACAGCCAAAGAGCCACACAAACCTCGTTTTGTAGCAGGATCTATAGGACCTACCAACCGTACGTTAAGTATGTCTCCAGATGTAAACGATCCTGGGTTTAGAGCTGTTACTTTTGATGAGTTGCGTATTGCTTACAAACAACAAACAGAAGCTTTGCTAGATGGAGGTGTAGATATATTGTTGGTAGAAACCGTGTTTGATACCTTAAATGCAAAAGCAGCTTTGTTTGCAATAGAAGAAGTAAAAGAAGAACGAGGAATTGATGTTCCTATTATGTTAAGTGGTACCATTACAGATGCATCAGGAAGGACTTTATCAGGACAAACAGCAGAAGCATTTTTAATATCAGTATCTCACATTCCTTTGTTAACCGTAGGGCTAAACTGTGCTTTAGGAGCAGATGCTTTGGTACCTCACTTAGAAGCTATAGCGAGTAATACACAATATGGAGTATCGGCACATCCCAATGCAGGTTTGCCAAATGCTTTTGGGGAGTATGATGAAACTCCCTCACAAATGGCAGCTCAAATTCAAGGTTATTTTGACAAAAATTTAATCAATATAATTGGAGGATGTTGCGGAACTACGCCAGCACATATTAAAGCAATTGCAGATATTGCAAATGTGGCAGAGCCAAGAGAGATTGCAGAGTATTTAAGTATAAAATAATAATTAACAATAAGTTAGTTACATCTAAATGAGTCTTTGTACTCATCACTAAGTAAAAGGAATGAGCAAAATTAGCCAAACAAAATACATGAAGTTATCAGGATTAGAACCATTGGTTTTAAGCCCAGAGATGAATTTTATAAATGTAGGAGAAAGAACCAATGTTGCAGGATCTAAAAAATTCTTAAGATTAATCAAAGAAGAAAAATTTGATGAAGCATTGGCTATTGCATTGCATCAAGTAGAAGGAGGTGCTCAAATTATTGACATCAATATGGACGATGGTTTGATTGATGGAAAAGAAGCCATGGTTCGTTTTTTAAACTTAATAATGGCAGAGCCAGATATTGCCCGTGTGCCTATTATGATAGATTCTTCTAAGTGGGATATTATAGAAGCAGGTTTACAGGTGGTACAAGGAAAATGTGTTGTAAACTCTATTTCTTTAAAAGAAGGAGTAGAAAACTTTAAAGAGCAAGTTCGTAAGTTAAAAATGTACGGTGCAGCTGTTATTGTAATGGCTTTTGATGAAGATGGACAAGCGGATACGTATGAGCGTAGAATAGAAATTGCAGAAAAATCGTACCGTATTATGGTAGATGAATGTGGTTTTCCTTCTGAAGATATTATTTTTGATTTAAACATATTTCCTGTAGCAACAGGGATGGAAGAGCATCGTAAAAATGCAATTGATTTTATAGAAGCTACACATTGGGTGCGTACTAATTTAGAAAACGCTAGTGTGAGCGGAGGTGTAAGTAATGTTTCTTTTTCTTTTAGAGGAAACAATCCTGTACGAGAAGCCATGCACTCTGTGTTTTTGTACTATGCCATTAAAAAAGGGATGAACATGGGAATTGTAAATCCTGCCATGTTAGAAGTATATGACGACATTCCTAAAGATTTATTAGAACATGTAGAAGATGTAATTTTAGATAGACGTGATGATGCTACAGAACGTTTGTTAGATTTTGCAGAAAGTTTTAAAGGAGAAAAAAAGACAGAAGCACAAAAGCTAGCCTGGAGAGAATTACCTCTGCAAGAAAGAATTACCCACGGATTGGTAAAAGGTATAGATCAATTTATTGTAGAAGACGTAGAAGAGGCTCGTTTACAAGTAGCAAAACCTTTAGAGGTTATTGAAGGACATTTAATGATTGGTATGGGAGTTGTTGGAGACTTGTTTGGTGAAGGAAAAATGTTCTTGCCACAGGTTGTAAAATCTGCTCGTGTTATGAAAAGAGCCGTAGCTCACTTAATGCCATTTATAGAAGCCGCTAAAGACGAAAATAGTCCTGCACAAGGAAAGGTATTATTAGCAACCGTAAAAGGAGATGTACATGATATTGGTAAAAATATTGTAGGAGTGGTAATGGCGTGTAACAATTATACAATTGTTGATTTAGGTGTAATGGTACCTCCTGAAAAAATATTACAGGCTGCTATTGATGAAAAAGTAGATGTAATTGGTTTGAGCGGTTTGATTACACCATCTTTAGACGAAATGGTACACATTGCCAAAGAAATGAAACGTTTAAACTTTACCATACCATTGTTAATTGGTGGAGCAACAACATCTAAAGCACATACAGCTGTTAAAATTGCACCAGAGTACGATGGGGGAGTGGTACATGTTTTAGATGCCTCTCGTTCTGTACCTGTAACAAGTACATTGATTGGTGAGGATAAAAAAATAGCTCAAGATTTTAAGAACAAGACCTATGCAGAGTACGACAAGGTTCGGGACGGGTTTTTAAGCAGAGGTCGTAAAAAAGTCTATTTGCCTTTAGAACAAGCTAGAGCAAATAATTACAAACTAGAGTTTGATACACAAACGGTTTATACACCTAACAAAACAGGAGTACAAGTAATTGATAACTTGCCCTTAGAAGAACTGTTACCTTTTATGGATTGGACACCTTTCTTCCAGTCTTGGGAGTTACACGGAAAATTTCCAGCAATTTTAGAAGATGAGGTTGTGGGTGAACAAGCCAAAGATTTGTATAAGGATGCTAAAGAAATGTTAAACAGAATTGTAAAAGAAAAATGGTTTGTGGCAAAAGCAGTTTATGGGTTGTTTCCTGCAAACACAGTAAATTCTGATGATATAGAAATCTATACAGATAACAATCGTACAGAACCCATACAAACCATGTTAACATTGCGTCAGCAATCTAAAAAAGCAGCTGGTAAACCTCATATTGCCTTGTCTGATTTTATAGCCCCAAAAGAAAGTGGTTTAGAAGATTATATAGGAGCATTTTGTGTAACTGCAGGTTTTGGGGTAGAAGAAAAGGCAGAGGAGTACAAACAAAACTTAGACGATTACAACAGTATTATGGTAAAAGCTTTGGCAGATAGATTTGCAGAGGCTTTTGCAGAATATTTACACGATAAAATTCGTAAACAAGACTGGGGCTATGCTAAAGGAGAAGATTTGTCTAATGAAGAGTTAATTAAAGAATCTTATCAAGGAATTAGACCTGCACCAGGATATCCATCTTGCCCAGATCATACAGAAAAAATACAGTTGTGGGACTTGTTAAATGTAAAAGAAAATATAGGAGTAGAGTTAACAGATAGTTTGGCAATGTTTCCTACAGCATCCGTTTCTGGACACTATTTTGCCCACAAAGATGCACGTTATTTTGGATTGGGTAAAATTACCAAAGAGCAAGTTCACAATTTTGCAAAACGTAGAGGGTTAACCGATGCAAAAGCAGAAAGATGGTTGAGTCCTAATATGGCTGAAGAGTAAAAAAAATGTAAGTATTGAGTGAATTGATAGACTTATAAATAAAACCAATAAAATAAATCTTTGATACCTAGAATATTTATATATTTTTGTTAGTATCTAGATTAAATTAAAAACATTTAAAACATAAAATTATGGCATTAGAAATAACAGATGCAACGTTTGAAGAAGTAGTATTAAAATCAGACAAGCCAGTATTGGTTGATTTTTGGGCAGCATGGTGTGGACCTTGTAGAATGGTAGGTCCTATTATTGAAGAATTAGCAGAAGAATTTGGAGACAAAGCTGTTGTGGGTAAGGTAGATGTAGATGCAAACCAAGAATTTGCAGCAAAATACGGAGTTCGTAACATACCAACTGTATTGGTGTTTAAAGGAGGAGAGGTTGTAGATAAGCAAGTAGGAGTTGCTCCAAAAGCAACGTATGCAGAGAAAATTACAGCTGCTATTTAGTAGCTTTCGTTTACAAATAAAAAAAAGATCACAAAATTGTGATCTTTTTTTTATTTGTAAACTATTGATTTTTAACTAGCTATAGTTTGTGTGCTAAAAAAAACAAAAAAAGTATCTAAAACCCTTTGCACAACTAGCATTTAGTTGTATATTTGCAACCGCTAACAGCAACGGTCTGGTAGTTCAGCTGGTTAGAATACCTGCCTGTCACGCAGGGGGTCGCGGGTTCGAGTCCCGTCCAGACCGCAACAGTAACCCTTAACAATCTAATTACTAGAGAGTTAAGGGTTTTTTATTTCCTGTTTAGTCAGTATTTAGTCAGTATTTATTTAAATTACTAAAAATCATCTTTTTTTTTACCCAATCAATTCCGACCATATTTTTTTTAAAACTTTCTTTTTTCGATTACATAATAGCCGAATTTTTACACCTACTAATTAATACACGTGAACAGATAGGAACAAAGTTTTATCTCTGTTAATTCTTACACGTGTGTCAGATAGGGAAATTTTAAAATACTTATTTCAACATCTTTTTTAATGTTAGGTTTTGTGAGGTTCTTTTTTTTATAAATACATCTTAAAATAAAGTTGGTTGCATCTGCTGTGATTTATACCTATACCTGTTTCTTATCTGCTTTGATATCTTACTATAAATATCTTTTTCAAATCTGTTGGGTTTTCCTGTTATCAAAGTTTTAATTAAAAAAGTAAATTGTTTGTTATCGTTCTTCTCTAAAAACTTTAATCCTGTATTTGATAACAACCTACTTTGTTCTTTTTGCATAGAAATGTCTAAGCCTGTTACTAAACATTTTTTAACCTCTTTTTTACCCTTTTTTAAACCTCTGTTTTTACCCTTGTTCTTAGTAGTGTTTAGGGTAATATTTAACCCTATATTTGAACTGTTAATTATTACCCTAGTTTGCTTTTCAAAAAGTCGGTTAATTATTACCCCCTTTTGTATTAAATCATCCCTCAATTGAGTGTGTATATTCTTTGAGTATTTAGCAATCATTTTATTTAATTTCTTTTTATGCTCATCTCTTTTATTTGACTTTAACGTATCTAACCAATACACCATATTAGAATAGTTCGTTAGGCTTGTTTTTTCTCTTTTATTAATTTTCTTTTTATTGATACTATTATCATAATAAACAACCTCGTCAAATCGCTTTATAAGTAGTCTTAAAGCATTATCTAACGTTGATGCAGATACGTCTGCAAAT
>Ga0209093_1000055_pt1 | contig 58201 bp, 53 predicted proteins | sample SidtaG_4_FD_187450 | JGI IMG/M metagenome (GOLD analysis project Ga0209093, IMG submission 187450) | Marine algal microbial communities from Sidmouth, United Kingdom - Sidmouth_Male1 metaG (SPAdes) (version 2) | ecosystem: Host-associated > Algae > Red algae > Unclassified | place: Sidmouth...
AGGATGGAAGCAAGTTTGGGAAGAGAAGAGACAGAAACCACCTGTTCAAAAGGCGCGTTTTGAGTAAGAGTATTCTTTCTCAAAAGCCGCCGCCGCAGCGTAGCGGAGTAACTGGTGGTGGTTCATATAAGTCACTAATTAACCCTCAAACTTTCAACATTAAAACCAGCTTCATCAAATACCATATAAACTCGTCGCATATATCCCCGCAATCCTGCTAACTGAGCCGTACTAAACTCTGAATATCTTCTAGCTTCAGTAAAACTCAGAGCATTCTTATACACCGTCGTCGCTGTATCAAGCCTCAATTTTGGCAAATCGATAACCTTCAGCTTATATTCAGCAATCAACACAGTAAGCAGCCTTTAATTTAGATAGTAATGTCTTCCCCACACCACCTTTCTTACAGTTAGATATCTGAATACCTGGACGAGTCGGAATAGTTGTAGATGTCGATTCCGTTTTATCTATTTTTACCTTAACCATGATGATTTATTTACTCGCAAATAACTTATCTACCGCCGACTGCTTTCTATCTGGTTCATTTGTCTCAGTCTTAGCTTCTTCTCTAATTTCCTCTGGCTGTTTGGGAGGCAATATTGAGCTAACGGTATTAGGTTTTTCTTGCGCCTCTTCATTCAAAGAACGACGATACTCAGTGTGATACTGCTTCAGTGTTGCTGTACTAATTTTGACTCCGCTTTCTGTGATCGATTCAGCCAAATCATCATATTCACATCCTCTAGCTAAAGCTGCCTCAATCCTCAAGTGCAACTTAGCCACTAACGTTCTCAAATATCCTGGTTTTGATGCCTTGTCTTTTGTCTTATCGATCTTCTTGGCAATTGTCTTCTCTAACGGACTTAATTCCGACTGATTCATTTCATTTTTTCATTCTATCTCTTTATTTATTTTGCCAAATATTTCACCAACTTAACAATTATTTTACTAGAAAAAATTCACCTTCTGTGAGATAGATTGTTTTGACTATAGCTAATTATATACTGATTTAAATTCCACACCTGATGCACCCTTGGTGAGTATAAAATAAATTATCTTGATTTTATAAATAAATATAGAAGAGGTATTTTTGGGTATTTTTAAACATCAACAATAAGATATGTAAATTGACTTTTAAATAATAGTTTTTTAAAGTGAAAAATGCCACCATCAAAAAAGATTAAACAAGAAAATAATTAAAGATGGTTTGCTCAATTGGTAGACTCTATGCCAAGGTAAACGACTATGCTCAAGAGAATTACTACACCAAAAACCAAGGATTAACTAATAGTCAATGGTATGGGCATGGTTCAGAACTACTCAGTTTTCATGGTCAAGTTTCAACGGAAAACTACAATAATGCCTATCAGGGATTAGATAATCAGGGAAATCCCTTGCGTCAAAGACAGTCAGGAAAAAAATATAATCCAGGCAGAGATATTACCCTCTCTGCTCCCAAATCAGTGACGCTGCTTGGTCTAGTAAAAGAAGATAAAGCAGTAATCAAAGCTCATCAACAGGCAGTCAAGACTACTCTTTCATATGTAGAGCAGAACTGTATCTTTACTAGAACAGGAAAAGGAGGGGCTAATCATCTTCAGACAGATAATGCCTTATTCGCTGTCTTTCAACACGACGATAATCGCAATCAAGACCCCCAACTTCATAGCCACTGCGTACTTTTTAATCAAACACAAGGAGCAGATGGCAAATGGCGATCGATGGATAATCGCGAACTCTATCAGCAAAAGATGACGATTGGTATGATCTATCATCACGAACTCGGTCAAAGACTACAAACTCAAGGATATGAACTAGATTGGAATCGTGATGGAACTTTTGATGTTAGAGGCTATAGTCAATCACAGCTAAAAGAATTCAGCACTCGTAAACAAGATATAGAGAAAGCTGTGGGTCATGATGCTAGTGCAGCATCCAAAGCTCAAGCCTGTACGAGTACTAGAAGAGATAAAGTACATCAAGCCCAGGAGGAAAGAAAAGAGCTAAGACAAATATGGAAACAGAGAGCCGAACAGTTAGATATTAGACATCCTGAAGCTAATTATCAATATCAGCAGGCTACTAATTTAAAAGATAAAAGTCAACTAGTTATAGAAGCTACAGAGATAGTAAGTGAGAGACAGGTAGCTTTTCCCCAGCATATATTGCTCAAAGAATCCCTCAGACAATCTCAAGGAAACTATCCTCTTGAAGATCTAGAAAAAGAAATCGAGCAAAGTAGTAGGTTAATTAAAACTCAAGATGGCAGATTAACTACTAAAGCTGCCATTGAAAGAGAAAAGCAAATTCTTAATTTAGCTAGAAATAGTAAAGATAAATATCTTCCTCTAACTAATACAGAAGTCGCTCATCAACAAGCCCAAAAACTAGGACTGAATAAAGCCCAATCTGCTGCCTTAAAGTATTTTGTGAATAATCGAGATGGGGTAATGCTCTGTCAGGGAGATGCAGGAGTAGGAAAAACCTATACCATCAAAGCTTTGAAAGAAACCATTGACCAAGATATTTCTATCCGAGGTTTAGCTCCTAGTGCTGCTGCTGCGGGGGAACTAAATAAGGGAGCAGATATTAACTGCCAGACTCTTGATGCCTATCTCAATATCCCGATAAAGTTTCTACCCAAAAACGAACTAATTGTGGTGGATGAAGCAGGGATGATTAGCAGTAACCAAATGAAAAAACTATTAGAGAGGGGAAAACAAACAAACTCCCGCATATTACTGATTGGCGATACAAAACAACTGGCTGCGGTAAAGGCAGGTTCGCCTTTTAAACTGCTTCAAGAAAAAGCCCAGCTATCAACAGTCAAAATCAATAAAAATGTCAGACAGCAGAACTTTCAGCTCAAAGAAGTAGTAGATCTTTTATCTACAGGAAATGTAAAGCAAGGATATCAAAATCTCAACGAACAAGGCAGTATTAAGCAGATACCGATTGATAGTCTCAGACTGAAAGCAGTAGTCAATGACTACTTAGCCAGAGACAACAAAACCCAATCTCAAACCTTGATTCTGGCTGGAACAAATAAAGAGAAAGAAGCGATTACCAAACAGGTGCGTCAAGGACTAATTGAACAAGAAAAGCTGAGTGGAGAATCTCGAAATATAGATATTCTCAAGCCCAAAGATATAGATAAATTTAGCCTGACTCAAGTCAGCAGTTATCAAGTGGGAGACGTAATCAAGTTTGGTCACACTACAGCTAAGTTCAATAAAGATCTCTACTATCGAGTTGATGCGATCAACAAAAATACTAAAACCCTAATTCTTAGAGACAGCCTGGGTAATAAACAGAGTTTAGAACTAAATACCTACAAAGACCGAAAGGTATTTCAATCTCAGACTCGCGAGCTTCGTTCGGGGGAAGTTATGAAATTCACCCGTAACCATTATCAAAATGGCAAAAAGCAAATTAACGGGCAGCAATTTAAGGTTTTGGGTTTTGATAAGCGTGGGCAAATAGAAATAAAGACTAAGGGTAAAACTCAATCAGTTAACCCCGATGCTTTGCTTTATTCCGATTATCGCTATGTCGATACAGTCCACAGCAGTCAAGGAAAAACTGCCAACTACTGTATCTATGCTGCGGGTTCAGGCAAATCTCTCACGGTTGGTAAAGAGAGTTTTTATGTAGCAGCCTCAAGAGCCAAACAAGAATTCAAAGTCTACACCGCCAGCACTAAAGCTTTAGGACTATCAATTGAAAAATCTAGAGGGCAAGAAAACGCTCTGAATCTAATTATGAAACAACAGCAGCTCAATCGAAAACTCTCTATTCCATCAAGAGAACAAGAGTTCAAATTACTTATGTCAGCTAAATATCTCTTGTCAAGTCAAGGAGTAATCGATCGCAATAATGCCCACCAGAAGATCTACAAATCTCAAGATGGAACAGAAATTAAACGAGATAAGGATTTTCTCTTCATTACCCATCAAGGTAAAGAACTAGTCTTCAATCGAGATAACTCCACGATCAGAAACACCTTTTCCGCCCAAGAAATAGAACGTCAAATAACAGATAGAAATCTGGAGATGGAGCAACACCTCAATCAAAATCACACTCAAACTCACTCTAGAACGATAGGAAGATAATGAAAGCCAAAAACAATAATCTAAACGGTGTTCTGATAGCCATAATCATTTCTATAATTGTTCTTCTGCTCTTTTTGTGGGGAATCAATAACAAAGAAGTGACGTTATTCCTGATTGAGCATCCTATAGTAATTTTGCCCTATATAGTAGACAAGATTGGCTATTCCCGATTAATTCAAGGGGGATTTTTCCTAGTATTAATCTCTTCACTACTTTTTATCAGACCAAATAATAAACTCAACGAGCGCAATCGGAATGTTATTCGAGGGGCAATGATAATACCAAAGCGCAAACTGAAAGCCCTATTAAAGAAACAATCAAAAGCACAAGAACTTCAACTACCCCAGCTAAAAATTGGCGACATACTCATTCCTAATGATTATGAAAGGCTGGGTTTCTTTGCCTTTGGTTCTCCTGGCACTGGTAAAACTCAGACGATTAGTCAGATGATAGCCACCCTGAGAAATAGAAAAGATTTTCGTGGCATTATCTTTGACCGTAGTGGAGAAATGCTGGAGAAGTTCTATGACCCCACTAGAGATATTATCTTCAATCCTTTTGATGCTCGCTCTGTAGGATGGAGTCATGGCTCTGAATCTGCTAGACCTGAAACTATGGCGACTGGATTAATTCCTCTAGAATCAGAAAGAGAACCTTTTTTCTCTAATGCAGCCAGGGTAATTATCGCCGAATTATTTCATCAAACTAGGAGCAATCAAGAATTGTGGTCGTTATTGATTAGTGATACTAAAGCCATACATTCTTTTGTAGACGAAACTTTAGCTGCTAGATATACAGGAGAAGAAAAATCCGCAGCTTCCGTGCTTTCTACCGTCTCCAACTATTGTCAGTTTTACAAGTATTTAACTGAGATAGAAAAGCAAAGTCAGAATCAAAAACAGAATATTAGTTTCTATGACTGGGGGAGGAGAGACTGCCCAAACTGGATCTTTATTACCATCGAAGAAAATGATGCTGAATTACTTAAACCCCTCCATAGCTTGGTTTTCGAGTTAATACTTAGGGGCTTGCTATCTAATAAACATCGCCAGATGAAGACGGCTATTGTTATTGATGAATTAGGGGCATTAAATAAATTGTCTGGTCTTCCTCGTTTGATGAGTGAGAGTCGTAAATATGGGGGCTGTCCTATTCTTGGTACTCAAACTCAGGCTCAACTTACTAAGATTTATGGCAAGGAAGATACCGCGACTATTTTGCAGGGTACTCAAACTAAGTTAATTTTGAAATCTGTTGACCACGAGACAGCAAGCTTAATGGCGGATATTATTGGTAAGCAGGAGATTAAGAGCATTACTGAAAATTACAGTCGTTCCCGTCGTGGTGGCAGGAATGGTAATGGTAGAACTGATGGATTCAACGAACAATATCGAGAAGTCTATGCTGTAATGCCCGATGAGATTAAAAGTCTGTCAAAACTATCTGGCTATCTTAAGATTGATAAATACTGCGCTCCTGTTAGGTTGAAGGGAAGGAATTTTCCCTCTTGTGCTAGAAGCTTCGTTCCTTTGCAAAGTCATAAACCACAAAGTATAGAAGAGCAGTGGGCGGGTTAGTCGAAATAAATGGTTGCCAGTCGTCGTGCTGCGATGGTTCGCTGAGGTGATGTTTGGGATATTCAATACCTCTTCGCACGCCCGATTCGCTTCGCCGACTGACTCGAAGAGTAGAAGTATTCAATATCCCATCAAGTCTTTGACCATAGAAACAGTATTTGGAAGCTCTTGTCGGCGAACTTGCGTTAAATAATCATTAAATGAACATGGTGGATTTTTTCGTCTTTGATGGCATCGGTTCATTGCTTCCACTACCTGTAAAGGATGAAGATCGATTAGATCTGTAATGAAAGTATCTGGATGTTGCGCCTCAATATTGTGAGGATTTAATTTTGAATCGGGAAAATCTTTTAAATTATAAGTAACGATAACTGATGCTTTGGCTTTAATTGCTGCTGCCAGTACGTGTCTGTCATTGGGATCTGGTAGATTTAAGCTAGGAATTATCCACTGATATTCTGTCACTAAAGAATCACGAACATTTGCGTCCATTAAACTTCTAATCTTTTCAATGGCTGAAACTGGTAAATTTGGCTTGTTTTTACTTAGATTTCGCATCCATTCCGAGTGAATATCCTCTGTCCATCGCGCTCTATATAAATCTCTCAAAGCAAGCTCCATTAATAGATCTCTGAGAGTGTATGGATAAAGCACACAAGCATCGTAGATTACAGTGAAGTTGGAGACCATGATGTAATACTAATCATCTAGTCCTAACTCTTGAGTTAATGCCGTAAGTTCATCAAGGGTCTGGCTTCTCTTAGCGTCTATATCCGACTTATAGTTGTATAGCTCTTGAGCTAAAATTCGTCGATGTTTTCCTACTTTATGATAAGGAATTTCTCCAGATTCAAGTAATTTTATTAGGTAAGGTCGCGAAACGTTGAGTATATTTGCAGCTTGCTGTGTACTTAATTCAGCATGAACTGGAATTAATGTGACAGCATTTCCTTGAGCCATTTGAGACAAAATGTCGATCAACATCTCATAGGCTACTGTTGGAATTGAGAGAGATCGCTCTTCGCCATTTTCTGATTTTACTTTAATTGTTTGTGTTGAACTGTCAGAATTTTGAACCGAAGACAAAATGCGACTACTTGATATAGATAATTCTATTTCTGATTCAGATGGAATTCGGATTTTCTTTTGCCTTTCTTTTATCTGCATTTTGTCCACCTATGTCGCGAGTTAGCCACATTAACTGTTTCTAGCTTATCTACTATGTGAAATAAACGCAACAAGATTGATTGATGAAGATAATTGTTTCTTTGATCTCTATCTACATTAAAAGATTAAGCAGTATATTTTGAAGATTTACAAGATGATTATCATATACGGCAGATCTAATCATTTCTACTTGATTATCAATAATTTTTCCTCTGGCTATTTCAGTTTCAAGATTATAATAGTTGACAAATTTTTGAGTAAAAAGAGTATCATAGCGTTGTAGATAAGTGTATTGAGCTCCAGCAAGGTCACTTATTGGAATTCCTTCAAACCCAGAAATGTTGAATGATAAGAAAAAAGGCAATAAACAGGCAGAAATAATAGTAAAATCAACCTAATTTATCGCCCCAAAATATCTATCAATGTTTGTATCAAATTTTCCTAAAGTAATCAAGGGATTGTTAAAAGACTTACCAAAAAATGATTATCCAGTTCTCAATACGTTTCTATTTACATCCTGCTGGATTGGATTTGGAATGGATAAAAGTTTGGTCAGTATGAGAGATTTGATAACCAGGGTCAATAGCCGAGGCAAAAAGTTAGATTTATCCACATTTTCTAAAGCCAGCAAAAGTAGAAATCCAGAAATATTTGAAGAAATTTTAAATCAAGGATTAAGGCAACTAAAAAACCAGAAAAATTTAAGCAAAGATAAAATTTATTTTCCTTTGGATTCAACGATAATTACCCTGACAAGTAAATTATTATGGAGAGAAAAATATCATCAAGTAAAAGTATTTGCTGGGATAAATAGCTTCAGTTCGGGGATTGGTGGAGTAAAAATACATTTTGGACAAGGACATGATAGTAAATACGGGAATGAAACTATAGCAAATATCCCTGAAAACAGCATAGGGATTATGGATAGAGGATTTTGTTCTAAAGAAAGGATTAGTAATCTTCTACAGATAAACAACAAATTTTTGTCTTAAGAGTCAAAAATAACATGAAGCTAAAAATGCTCGAAAATGGGAATTTTTTATTAGGAGGAGAAAAAGACAATGTGGAAATAAGAGTAAGTAATTTTTGTAGTTTAGAAAACCAAGTAGAATATCGATTGGCAACTAACTTGAGTGTATCGGAGTTTAGCAATGAAGAGGTAGGAGAAATATACCGAAAACGCTGGGCAATAGAAACTTTATGGAAGTTTCTCAAAATGCACCTAAAGTTAGATAAATTAATTACGAAGAATAAGAATGGAATTACCATTCAAATTTATAGTTGTTTGATTGGATACATAATTTTGCAGCTAACAGAAATATCCAAAGAAATTGGAGACAAAGCATTAGATAAACTGCGTTATCTTCAATCATTTATGAGCGAAAATATAAGCTATGTACATTGGTTTAGACGCATGAGTTTTTCTTGGTAAATTAGGCTCTTGCTGGCTTAGTCTAGCTGAAAATGTAAAGTTTTTTATCTGGATTCAACATTTCTGCTTCAAACCCATTTTGAGATATGAATATATTTTCAGTCCTTACATTTTCTAGATTAGTTTTAATGAACGTAGAACCATAAATAGAACATTGATTTAGCGTCGCTTTTTCAAAGCTAGATCCTGAAAGTTACTTCTTTAAAATCAGAATCGGATTCGCTTCACCGACTGACTTTGATAGTAGAAATATTTAATATCTCACTAAGCATTTAATCATAAAAACAGTATTTCTATATCTTCGCTTGGGTTATTGATATTATCAATTAAATTAAACTACTGCCATTAAAAAAAATTAGCCCTATATTATTAATCACAAAATTAAAGTTATTACAAAAAATGACAGACTTTTGATTTTTATTTGGAGAAAATGCCATAAATGCCTTGCTCGGCATGAGACATAACACCAATCACGACTTCAGATTCAACATTGTAGGTATTTACATAAGATAATGCTAATTTTTCAAACCTTTGAGTGAGTTCTTTTTCTGAATAAAAAATACAAGAGTTTAGTTCAGGATAGTAAAAAAGTGCACCACGCAAGGTTTCGGTTTCTGTTTCAAAGATTGCCTTTTCTTTCTCAAATCTTGAGATCAAATAATCTAATTTGGATTCTAAATATAAATTTAGCAAACCTTGTAATTTATTATCTTCAATTCTAGTTCTTTCCCGATATTGTGCAATATCTAATTTTAATCTTTCTGAAGATTTAATATTACACTCTAATAGCTTTTCTAACGAAGCAAAGGTAATGTTGATTGGATCGATAAATGATTTCTTTTTAAGGATGGTACAGAATGGATCGTAGATATTATTATTAATACAGACGCAGACAACTATTTCTTGATCGGGAAAAGATTTATCAATGTACGGTAATATCTTTTTTATTGAATTATTGCTATTATTCAATATTTCTGTATATGCAATAAATTCAAATTTTATATCTTGATTTGGATAAAAGAATATCGCGCCAGACTGTGCATGGGATAATATTTTTACCATATTCTCCTCTTCATACAAAGCTGTTAGATTTTCTTTAATATAAAGATGTAATAATGCAAAAGTTTTCTCTTGCCGTTTTTGTCTGAATTTGTTTTCTGCTATTGAATCAAGCCCTAGCCAGGATTCAACTGGCTCTAAAGATGACTCGATTAGACCTTTAACTGATTCGATACTAATTTCAATTTCATCTATTATATTCAGTTTTTTTTGAGAAAAGATAGAATCTTTTTCATAGGCAAATATAATACGTGAAAATTCTTCATTTTCTGGTTTATAATCGCTGAATGATCCAACATGATTGATCCAATGTAAATTATTGTCATATTCTAAATTGAAGTCTTCAATAACATTTTCAAGTAAAAGCTTATTGTCTCCAGTTATTCCCCATATTTGACTAGCAATAACTATAGTTTTTGAAGAAAAATCAAAAATTCTAATCAAACAATAAGTATCAAAACATGAATATTGAAAATGGTAAATACATCTTGACATTTTACATTTATCAGTATCTTCAATATTGATATTGCCTGGAATACCATAAACACTAAGATTCATTTTCAACCTCTTTTGACTTTTGCAACTTATCAAGCATTTCTTTAAAACTAGCTTTGCTTTCACTAATTTCAGTCTGTAAATTAATTACAGATTGATGTATTTTTTGATTCTCACGACTATTTATTTCTAACAGCTTGAGGCGGGCATTTTCTATACAATCTACGTATATTGGCTGTGTTTTATATTGGCAAATAGAAAGTTGCTTCTGAACTGCCCCATCGAGATTAGTATTCCAATCAGATATTCCATAGACATAACTGTACTTGAGAATCGCATATTCAAGATTTGCCTGATTTAGATTTGTCCCTCGCATGTCAGCATGAGTAAGGTCTGCATTGCTTAAATTTGCCTGTTTGAAATTGGCATCACATAAAATAGCATCTACAAGAATTGCCTCACTCAAATTTGCTCCCCATAAATTAGCATTTGTTAGATTTACTCCAGCTAAATTTGCTCCACTCAGGTCTGCCCCTAGAAGATCGGCATCGCTTAAATTTGCATTTTTCAAATTTGCCTCACTAAGAATAGCTCCTCTGAGCTTTGAGGCTCTAAGAGATTTGTTCTGCAAAAATGAACCCTTCAAATCAGCATGGTGAAGATCTATTTCATCCAAATAATCTTCTTTTGGTTTTGCGCCAGCAAGCTGAGGTATCACTCTATAATTTTTCTCTCTCCAGCGATTCCAAGACTTTACACCTTTATTAAGAGCATTTAAGTGACGCTTATTGGGAATATAAACCCCGTCATCTATGCCAGGAAAAATAATGCCCTCTACGCTTAACTGTTTGCTAATAAGTTCGCAAAATTCCTCCAATGTAATATTTAACAATGAAGCTATTTTTGGGAAATGCTTTCGATTTGGCAAAAGATCTCCTTTTTCCCATCTCGCTATCGTAGGTTGAGCTATAGAAGGCTCAAAAAATCTGCCAAAAGCTGTTTGAGTAAGATTATTACTCTCTCTTGCTTTCTTGATTAGTTCTGATAGAGATTGATTTGACAATGTTGAGCTAGTCACAGTGAAATAAATAGAGATTGTCATTCTATCACATTACTAATATTACATTATTTTTCTTTTATTGTGGTTTTTTGTAATATTTTGCGGTAAAGTTAGAGAGCCGAGCAAAAAGGGTTTACCGTCGAAAGTAAAAACACCCTGTAAATCTCAACTCTCTAGTTAGACAGCTTACGCTACCTTATATATATTTTACTTGACTATAGTGAAATATATATTATCTCAGTGAGCTGTTAACTTCAGGGAGTCATGTAGTTTGTATCTCGGCACACTACAAATAGGAGAACACAATAACAACCAACGAAGCGCGAATATTTGTATCCGAACTAAGTCAAGTAATACCTGAAGTAAGTCAAAACTGGGTAAACAAAAATATGGCGGCTAGGATACTAGGAATTTCTACACATACATTAAAGCTCTATCGTAAAAAACATTGGACTTTAGGTATTCATTTCCAGTATCTAAATTCCCGAACTATTCGCTATCACGAAGGACTTTTGCGAGACTGGTTTGCAAATATTTCCGAACCTCAAGTTCATCAACGAGCAATTGAGGTATATCTAGCCTCACTGCTTTCTAATCAACAGAAGAAACGTAACCGAAAATCTAGATAATTTTTTTATTTTCCCAATAAAGCAGTGCCTTTTGAACTATTTCAAGAGGTACTGATTCTCTACACAATTATTTTGCACACATCATGTCTATCAAAAAAGTACCAGGTAAATTTTATCCACTTCAGCATCAAGAATTCCTGAAACTCAATCAAATTCTTACTCAGTCTGAGCTTGCAGTATATCTGTGGCTAAAGACGAACGACCCTTTTGGAGGAAAGCTCATTGAAGCTGATACTCAAAAAATTGCTGAAGATTTAGCAATCAGTCGTCGTAGTGTTCAACGCGCTCTAGTTAAGTTGCAACAAGAGGGCTTGGTTGAACTTGTAATTAGTCAATTTAAGTATCGTCTTAAATCCAAGTCTGCACCTCAAAGTGAAAATAATTTTGAAGTAAAAGATGATTTACAAGTGGCGACACCACTGTCACCTGACGACAGTAAGATCGTTTCAAAGACACCAGCGTCGCTGAAGCGACATCAGGATCGCTCAGACGACAGCAAGATCGCTTTAACGACACCAGTGTCGCCATCATCGTCTGAAACCAAGATAGAACAAGAGTTTCAAACTCCTAAGATCTCTAAGACTTATATAGACTTTAAAAGATCTCTCTCAGAAAATGAGAGCGAGAATTTTTTTAGGTTTGTGAAAGAAGCAATTAAAAGCTTCCAACAACCAATACAAGATCTTGAAGCTTGGTTAGCTAGTAAAACCAAAGCTGGGCAGAATCGTTGGGAGGTTTATTTTCAGAAATATCAATCAAGTAAAAAGGCTCGTAAACCCAAATCAGAATCGAATTCGGTTTCAGAATCAATTAGACAAAAAGCGATCGCAAACTATCAGAAACAGTTAAACCAGGAAAAAAATGGTCATGGAAAAACTGGAAATGAAATATCCACATCAAAATTCAATCAACTATTGGATAATCCTGATCGCCAGATTAAAAGAATCAGTAAGCTAGAAAGTCAGCCCCAAAAGATTTCTAAGCCTTTAGGAAAATATGTTTCTGAAAGTTGCGAGCATTTGCGTAACCTAAGAATGTCAAGCTTCTTTGCTAACGAATCAATTCAAGGAGGTATGGCATGAAAGAAGCAAATTTACCTCCAGCTAATATTGAAGCTGAAGAAGCAATTTTAGGCGGAATTTTATTCGATCCTCAAGCAATCTCTCGTGTTGAAGGTTCTCTAGCTTCTAATGCTTTCTACGTTTCGGCTCATCAAGAAATTTATCAGACTGCTTTAAAACTTTATCATCAGAGCAATCCGACAGATTTTATGGCTATTAGCACCTATCTGGCAGATAGAGACAGATTAGACAACGTAGGCGGAACAGCAAAATTGGCTCAACTGTTAAACCGTACTATTTCAGCAGTAAACATCGATCGCTATGTCGATTTAGTGATGGATAAATACTATCGGCGGAGGGTAATTGAGGTTGGTCATAAAATTGTTGATTTCGGCTATGATTCCACTCTTGAATTAGAAAAGCTTTTGAATAATTCAGAGCAGGAAATATTCAGCGTTACTCAACAAAGGATAAGATCTGATACAGACCAAAACAGCGAGATTGCTATGTCTGCTTTTAATCAGCTTGATGAAAAAAATCCTATTTATCCTACTGGAATTGAAGAACTCGATAAATTAATCATGGGATTTGAGCCAGGAACATTGACCCTCTTGGCTGCTAGACCGTCAATGGGCAAGAGCGCAATTTCTCTCTATCTTGGTTTGCAACAGATGATTCAACACAAGTTGCCTGTAATTATCTTTTCTCTAGAGATGACTAAATATCAAATGGAGTACAGGCTTTGGAGTTTGATGAGTCGCATGGATTGCTATCAGCATTTAGATTTAACTCCGATTCATGGCGATCGCCTTCGTCAGCATCGAGCTGGATTGTCTTCCCTTACTGAAAAGGAAATGGAGAGCATCGCTAAAATTGTAAAAGTTGCTGTAGATCTGCCCCTTTACATGAATGATAATCGGGGCATTAATGTCGCAGGTATTGCTTCTGAAGCTCGTCAGGTAAAAGCTAGAGAGGGCAAACTAGGCTTGGTAATTGTTGATTATTTGCAAATTATGGCATCTGATAATGGTGGTAATCGCAGTTATGAACTTGGTGACGTTGGTAGAGGGTTATATCAACTGGCAGGAGAATTAGAAGTTCCAGTTTTGGCTTTGTCTCAAGTCAACAGGGGAGTAGAAGGTAGACAGAATAAACGTCCGATGATGTCGGATCTTTCTCAGTCGGGGATTCTGGAAATGGTAGCAGATAATATTATCTTTGCTTATCGGGATGAATATTACGATGCGAATACTTCTCAGCCTGGAATCTTAGAGTTGATTCTAACAAAGGCGAGACATGGAGATACGGGAACGGCAGAAGTGCTGTTTGATAAGTCTTGTGGGATGATTCACTCTCTTAAAGAATTTGCTTAGAATCTTTCTAGAAGACATTTTTAATTAGTGAAATTATCTGAGAGCAAGAATCCTTGCTCTCAGAATTCGATTTCTCGCCACTCTTTTGCTTGGGTGAAGAGACTTAAATGCTTAACATTAGTAGTTGCAATAACAATATATCTGCCTGGATATTCTTGCTCCAGCAGCTTATACTGGGTGCAAATTATAATGTCGGCATCAAGGCTCTTATCATCTGCGGTAGGTACTCCTTGGATTCGTGCCTCTGCCCAAAGACTAGCAGCCTTTATCATTACCTCGTTGCTTATAGGTAAAAAAGTTATCAGGTCTTTGAGTTCATCTAGACTGGTAACGCTATTAATATTAGGCTTTCTAGAAGATTCCAAAATTAGGTTTCTTCTTACTTCATAGTCACAAATATCTGAAGTTAAAACAAACACACCTTTCGATAACAGACCTAAAAGCCATTGTTCGCAGTCAGCAGCCTCTCCTTTTTTATTAGGATTAGCAAGCAATCCTAAAACACCCGTATCAACGAATACAATCATTCTGAAGAATATAGTTTCCGTTCTGAAACTCTTTGTTCATCAACTGTTTTTTGAAAGTCAGTGAAGAATTCTGCTTTCTGGTCAGATTCCTCTTCGCTCATAAGCTTATTTCTGGCAATTCTCTTTTTTAGTAACTCGATTGCTGGTTGATTTTTACGTATTTGCTCTTCTCTATCCCAAGCAATGTTGTTTTGTTTTGAATTTAAGAGTGTAGTAGTTGGACTCAGCGAAGAGGGTTTCGCTTTGTCGTCTACAATGTTCATTTTTAGATGTTCTTTAACTGATATTACTTCTTGGGAATTTAGAGGAATTGCTTGGGTACAGCCTTCAAGAATCAAATTGTATTCATTATTTGCTGCTTTGTATTCGGGTACTAAAGCAACGAAACGATTTAGATCGATAATTTTTCCACTAGGCAATTCTATAGTTTTGTTCATGGTGTGTGAGTATAAAAGTGTTTATTATTATCAATCTAAATTCATCAAAACTATAAAATGTAGTCGATTTTGCCGAATATATTGATTAAATCACTAGTGGTTTGCCATTTGCTCTGTCTTTAGCTACTGTTTCTGCTGAAAAGAATTCTTCACAGTAGTAACCAGACTCATCAATGATTTTGGCATCTTTCAGCAGTTGTATATTTTCTTCGCGAGTTCTGGTTTTTGCCGACTCTTTTACCTGTTTGATAAGCTCTCGAATATCCATAGCTCAAGCACCTTGTATATAGATTTCTATTGTATCATCACAGTTTTTCCCTATTAGGATTGAAATACAATGTTGAGTACTGAAGAATTTTAATGTAAAAAATTACAGGATAATCTCTGGAAGTCTGGGACGACTGTTCACATTTCCTGCATAATTTTCATATAGTGTTTGAACATCGTGTCCAGTTAATTGAGCCACTTCAACTGGATTCATTCCCTGATTTAGTGCATGGCTAATAAGAGTATGACGAGTATTATAAGGTTTTCTATATTCCACGCCTACTTTAGATAAGACAGATTTCCAGGCTCTATTTCTAAAATTATGGTCATCAATAGGATTACCTTTGGGAGAAGTAAAAACAGATCGATCTAAATCTAAATTTTCAGACCTCATCGATAGTAAAAGCGATCGCAATCGAGGTGTTAGGGTAATTGTTCTAGCTCGATTAGTCTTGGTAGCTTTTCTAACACCCCTACTCAAACTTTCCCCAATCCAAACGGTGGAACAATCTTCATTTAGATGTTTCCAGCACAAGCCAATTGCTTCCCCTGTTCTGCAACCTGTACCAAATAAAAACTCAACAAACCCAGCATAATGTGAGTAATATCTATCTTGGTTAAATCCCTGAATAATTGCCTTTATTTCTTCTGAAGTAAAGGGCTTTGGCATTTGCTTGGGCGGAACTTTGACTCTCTTAATTAGAGGTTTCCAAGGATCGGATTCAACCATTTCTTTTTCAATGCCCCATCGCCAACAAGCAGATAGCCAGACGATAGACTGTTTTAAAGTAAGGGGTGCTAGTTTTCCAGATAAATATTGATAAAATTGCTCTGAATAATCTGGTTTGAAATCAACAGCAAATTGAGTTACTAAAGAGCCTAGATCATTTTTGCCTTTTAAATTAAAAGATCTTAAATGAGTTAGGACAGATTGATATTTTTCTAAGGAACGAGGTGAAGATACAAACTTAGACTTGTATTCAATGAATTTCAGTATTAGTTCTTCTGTAGTGATTAGCTCTGCTTCAATCTCTTCCTGGGTTTTCTGGGGTTTATATTTTTGTAGGGTAGTATCAAAATTGCTTGAAAGGATATCTAATTCGATCTGTCTTGCCTTTTGTTCGGCAAATTTACGATTGATATTAGAGTCTGGTAATCCAAGAGCAAAGGCACGTCTTTTACTAGCGTGAGTAAATCTTAATCTCAGCCAATCTTTATCTGATTCAATCTTGACTGTTCCTTTTGCCTTTTTCTTCTGTCTACCACTTTGTCTACCACTAGTATCTTGTTTGCCTGGATTCATGAGGGGTTCAAGGGCTAAAATCCGTCTACCAATCTTCTACCAATTTTAGCTCTAAACCCCCTGAAAAATACCAAAAAAGGCTTGTTTATTGAGAATCAAAAGAGAGTTGTAAATATATCTAGAAACGACAAAACCCTCTCATAGAGAAGGTTTTAAATGTATCGGAGCGGCGGGATTTGAACCCACGACCCCCACTACCCCAAAGTGGTACGCTACCAAGCTGCGCTACGCCCCGTTGTTAAACACGTTCTTTAGTATACGGGTTTCCATTGTTTTAGGCAAGTAAAGTGTTTGGGGAATTTGAGAAATAGAGATTTTATAAGTGAAAAGTACCTGTATTTGATGTAATACAAAGATAGTGTCGTTAAAAATTGGGACACAAATTGGGACCCAAAACCAATCTTGACCCCCAATTATGTATATCGACGAATTGAATCGCAAAGCTAAGATAGGCAAAATATCTATTGATATCAAAGACAACAGAGCAATAAGGATTAGGTACACATACCCCAAAGGCAAACGTAATAAGCTTTATGCAGGCACAGTTACAGATGAAAACTGGCGCGAGGCAATCAAGACTGCGCATATTATTGATAGAGATATCAGCATCGGAGATTATGACCCTACGTTAGTTAGATATAAACCAAATAAAGCACAAACACTTGAAGTAGTAGATAAACAACCGAATCTGTTGGATATCTGGGAAGTCTATAGGGACATCAGTAAAGACCGTGTTGCAGCCACGACTATTAAAAAACATTGGCGAACCTACGAGAAGCATTATTTAGGTCAGACTCCAAAAAATTTGCTCGAACTCAATAAGGCAAGTGAATATATTGCTCACTTACTCAGTAGGTATAGCCCAGGCTCGATAATGCCTATATTCTCTAATTGTTTGAACCCATCTGTGAATCTGGCAGTGAAGACTCGAAAGATTGAACACAATCTATATAAAGATGTCCCTCTACAGAAAAAGTCTAAAAAACAGATTGAGGCTTACGAACCAGAAGAAGTTAAAGCAATAGTTGCTGCATTTTATAGTGATGAATATGTCAAGAAGAGTAGTATTTATCCTCATAGCTTTTATGCACCAATGATTGATTTTCTCTCACTGGTAGGATGTAGACCTTCTGAGTGCCATGCTTTGACCTGGAATGATATTAAGCGCAAGAAAGACAGGCTCTATCTTAAATTTAACAAGGCATACAGCAACGGAATATTGTTGCCCCATACTAAAACATACGAAATACGTTTATTTCCTGTAAACTTACAGTTGGAAATGTTGTTAAGCTCAATGGACACCAAACCTAATAAAAATGACCTCATATTTCCTTCAGTAACAGGAAGCTACGTAAATCAGAAAACCTTCGGTCGTCGTTATTGGAAAACTATAACAACAGGTTTAATCAATGATGGCAAGCTAGATAAACACTTACGCAGTTACTCTCTCCGCCATAGTTTTATTACTCGATGTGTTAGAGAAGGCATGGACATTGCGACTATAGCCAGAATCAGTGGTAATTCAACAGAAACTATTATCAAGTATTACTTGGCAGCTAGATTAGAATTCGAGATACCAGAGTTTTAAGGAACAAACACACTAATTAAATAATTGATCGGTGCCTCAAATACTTGGGGCATTTTCTGATGTTCCAGAATTTGTAGACTGAGAAATTTCAGTCGATCTATCTTCTAAGTCAAGTATTTATAAGTCTTTCTGTTGACAACATCTCGTATAGTGCCTCTAGTAACTCCAAACTCACTAGCTATACCTGAGATTGTTTCACTATTACATTCATATTTCCATCTAACTGTGTAAACGTCTGCTTCGGTTAATTTGTATCTGGAATCTCTTCGTTTATTAACGCTCTGTTCATAATTAGTCGCCCACCGACAGTTTGACTGAGAATAACCTTGTTCATTATTGACGCGATCGATAGATTTACTTTCTGGTCTCTCTCCCATGTCCTCATAAAAGGTTTCAAAATCTAACCAGCGATCGTCTTTTATCGTTATTCCTCTGCCACCATAATGAAGATTATTTTCATCCAAACAGCGAGCTTTCATTGCTTTCCAAGAGTTGTAGGCAGGAGTAGTACTAAGAGGATGTCTGAAAAGTCAAAATAAATGCGATCGCTAATTTTAATTAGAAAAACTCTCGCTAAATTAAATCTGTCAATCGCTAAAAAGACAGGTAACGAGAGTTATGAATCAATCATATCGTACTGATTTAACAGATGAGCAGTGGGAAATAATTAAGACTTTGATTTACGCTCAGACAAACAAAAAGGATTTAAAATCTTGCCTCGTCGTTGGGTAGTCGAAAGAACTTTCGGATGGTTTATCATTTAATTCTTAGGGCTATGGTAGTAGAGAAACCTCCAATTACGTATGTATCACCTTATAAATAAACTTTTTAGCTAAATGAGAAAATATAGCAATAATTTATGATAATCTATCAAACAAGAAACTGCAAAATTTAAGGACAAAATGCCCGTTGACAAGCACCAAAAAATATCACTCAGATACAACTAAAAAAATGTTGCCACTTATCACTGGTCTATTATTAGGATGTTTTGTTCTGTGGCTCAGTTTTATAGCTAGTATTACTTGGGGTGCAGCCAATATTGCTTTTAGTGATGTCTATCAAGCTTTTACTGCTTTTGATGATTCGACCAATCATTTAATTATCCGTACAGTACGCCTACCGCGATCGCTAATTTCCATCTTAGTTGGTGCATCTTTAGCGGTGGCAGGGGCGATTATGCAGGGTTTAACGCGAAATCCTTTAGCATCTCCTGGTATTCTGGGAGTCAATGCGGGGGCAGCTTTTGCCGTGGTAGTAGGAACGTTTATTTCTGGTAGCAGTTCTCTAACTACCTATGCCTGGTATGCTTTTGCAGGGGCAGCCATTAGCGCGATCGCCGTATATTTCCTCGGTTCTCTTGGTCGTGGTGGATTGACTCCGTTTAACCTAACTATAGCGGGTGCAGCACTCACGGCATTTATCTCTTCAATTACTAGCGGGATTCTAATTCTCAGTCAGCGTACCCTAGAGGAAATTAGGTTTTGGCTAGCAGGTTCAGTAGCAGGTAGAGATATAAATTTATTGCTGCAAGTATTACCTTATATCTGTGTTGGGTTAGTATTAGCGATCGCTTTAAGCAGACAAATTACTATTCTCAGTTTGGGAGAAGATACCGCCAGAAGTTTGGGACAGTCTACAGCATTAATTAAAATACTGGCTGCCATTAGTATTATTCTACTAGCAGGGGCGAGTGTGGCGATCGCAGGACCAATCGGTTTTGTCGGTTTAATTGTTCCCCATATAGTTCGGATATTAGTCGGCGTTGATTATCGCTGGATTTTGCCCTATTCAGCAATTTTAGGCGCGATTATGATGCTAATTGCCGATATTGCTGGTCGTCTGGTAATTCAGCCGAGTGAGTTACCAGTGGGATTAGTGATGCCTTTAATTGGCGCGCCATTTTTTATATATTTAATTCGCTCGAAGATGAAGCGATAGGGATGCAGTTTCCTTTATTGTTCTGACACCGTACTTTCCAGCCGATTTAGTTGTGGTAATTTAAACCCAATCACGCCAACAGCAAACATAGCGATCGCACATCCTACATACAGCAGTGCCATCCCCGCACCCGCACTATGACCAAACATAGGAGCAAATAAAGAACTCAAAATAGTTTCTGACTGCATCGCTGGTTCTAAAACGCGATCGCTTAATAATCCTGACAGAAGAGTTGCGATCGCACTAACTAATTCTAAAACAAAGGAGTTAGCAGCAAAAACTCGTCCTTGAAGTTGAGGGGGAACGGCTTCCATCCACAACGCGGTTTCTGAACTTTCTAGTAGGGGAAAACTGAGAGAAGAACAAAATTGAGCGGGTAGCCAAATCGTTAAACTTTGACCCAAACCAAATACTGTTTTGGCAGTACCAGCCCCTATAAATCCGACTAACATACCATTAACACGCCGTTTCGTTCCGCCCCAAGAAGTTAAAATTACTGCTCCTGTAACCCCTCCAATACCTGCAATGGAGAGGATTGCGCTTAAGGTTCGGGCGTTATTATTTGAACGGGCTAAAATCATCGGATCGTCGATTGCCGAACCTGTAAGTTCCCAAGAAATTTTCCTATCATCTTCGATTCCTTGTGGTCGAACTACTTCAAAGCCAATTGCTTGTAACAGTCTACCTGTGGTGCTTTTAGGTGACGAATCAGCATAAGTAGTCAGATTGGAAGTCATCAAAAATATACGGGGATATTTTTGCAATACGGGTTGCAATGCTGTTTTTGTTTGAGCAATCTGCTGACTGAATCCTGCTAACAAATCTTTTACTCGATCCGTTTTACCCAAAGCCTTAGCAATTCCCTCAATGTCTTGCTGCCAAAATTGCTCTCCGTCCGAGCCTATATCGCTAAATAATAAGGTCGGTGCAATTTGAGTTAGGAATGGATATTCCTCTTTACTGAGCCATTTTTCTCCTAAGATTAAATCTGGTTCAACTAAGGCTAGACGTTCGAGAGATGGATTTTTGCGATCGCCCAATCCTACAGGCTCTGTTGTTACCCATTTGCCGAGATAGGGAATTTGTTTTACGGGATTATCGTAGGTTTGAATGTTTAAGTTGACGACTTCAGCGTAAGCAGCAGGCTGAACTCCTAGTGCCAGCATACTGTCTAGAACATGAGGACTAAGAGCAGCAACTTTTTGTGGTTTGCCACATAGCTCTGTTTCTCCCATTTGATGCTTTACTATACGGCAATCGGAAGGTTGCGAATTAGTTGGCTGACGAACGGGGTTATTTTGACAGCTAAGAATAAATAAAGTGGCTAACAGTCCCAGGAAAAAAGGCTTGAGTTTAAATTGGAATAATTTGAATTGAGATGGCATACCACGACTGGAAGTTTGGCTAAAAGAAAACTAGCAGGTTGAGCAAAAAGCTCATAATTAAAAAGTTACTGAAACCGTACCTTGCACGGTAAAGGGTTCGCCAGGGTCAACCGATATTCGGCTTTGTGTACCTTCGATATATTCAGCATCGAAGAGATTCTGAAAGTTGAGCGCAGCGCGATATTTGTCTCTTTCGTAGTAAAGTGCTGCATCGACGCGAGTATAGCCATCGACGAAGAAAGAGTTATCTAAGTCGCCCGCACGTTCGCCAACATAGAAAACTCCCGCACCAAAGCCCAATCCTTGCAAACTGCCTTTTTGCAAGGTGTAAGTCGTCCAAAGATTAAAGTTGTTCTCTAAAAACGACTAAAAGGTATGTCCGCTACTTCATCATCGCTCAAAACTACCAAACCTCGGTCTACAGGTCGTTTATCGTTGAGGTAAGAAAACTCTAAGGTTAATTCCGTATCATCGCTAATTTGCCAAGATAAAACTGGCGCAACAAAAAACCTTTCTGTTTCTACCCCATCGCGGAAGCTATCGGCATTTTCATAAGCTACGTTGAGGCGATATGCCAATTTTTTATCGCTGGTTAAAGGTGCAGAAAAGTCTATAGTAGGACGATAAAAATTGAAGCTACCCGCAGTAAATTCTATTTCGTAGAGGGGGGTACGTAAGAGCTTTTTGGTAACGTAGTTGATAATTCCCCCAGGTTGAGCGCGTCCAAACAAAACAGAGACTGGTCCTTTGAGAACTTCGACGCGATCGATGTTGGCTAATTCGGTTTCAGTACGAGCCGAGAAAAAGTTATCGCGAATTCCATTACGAAACTGTTCGGCATCAAAACCTCGAATAACAAAACTTTCGTTCCTACCGCCAGCCGCAGTAGAAAAATTAGCCCCACTAACATTGCGAACGATTTCTCTGACATTGGTTGCCCCTTGATCTTCTATTACTTCTTGGGGTACTACTTGAATTGATGCTGGCGTGTGATGATTCCGCTAACACGGGAAAAGCGATCGCAGTGCTGGAAAAAATAACAATACTCTTAAATAATAGGTTTTTCTGCTTAATAAAATAGTTGGCAATGTTCATACTTCTTCAAGCTTATAGAGAATTATTCTAAATAACTGTAGAAGTCAGAATACAGAGTTGCTAAAATCTTGTCTATCCAAAAAGCGATCGTAATTATCCCAAAAGCGTTATTTTATGCCTCCATCTTCAATAATTTTCCCTGCAAGCAATCTCTGGGAGTCATACCAAACTTGCGTTTAAAAGCAGCCGAAAAATGACCGAGATGAGTGTAGCCAATATTGTTGGCTACAGTTGCCACGCTTAAATCCCCTTCTCGTAACATTAACTGTGCCTGTTCGAGACGATAGTTGTAAAGATAATTAAAGACAGTCGTGCCGTATATTTCCTTAAAACCCTGCTGAAGTTTGCGATCGCCTATGCCTACGGTTTGAGCTAAAGTTTTAATGTTAGGAGGATTATCTAAGTCATTGAGTAATATTTTTCTGGCATTGCGAATACAGTCTATTTCTTTAGGCTTTAATCTAGTCTGGGTAGTCTGACGATCGCTATTAGTAGCTAACTGGGCAAGTTGCATTGCCATTAATTCTAAAACTTTGCCTTCTAAATACATCCGAGCGATCGCGCCTTGATAGGGATGATGCCAAATTTGTTCGATTGTAGTTTGCATTTGAGGGGTTATATCCCCCAAAGCAGAATGAAATCGCTGGGGTTTGTCGTCTCCAATTAATCCTTGCAACTGTTTGGGAACGGTATTTAGTTCGGTGACAAATCTTCTAATAATATCTAAATCTATTTCTATTCTCAGCAATTTCAGGCGATCGCCCGCCCAAGCCTGTTCGATTTCTTCAATATCTGGCAAATAAAACAAATAGTTCTGTCCCTTCGTTTCGGCATATTCTGCTGCGACACCTTTAACACCAGGGCAAATAACGCTTTGATAGCCACTCAAATAAAATTTAGCGACAACCGATTGGTAATCTTCATGTTCTACTAATTCATTGCGATCGAGGAAGATCTGTTCGTCAACAATATCTAGCTCAATGCCTGATGATAAATTGACATAACTAGATTGGTCTTCACCCCATTGGCTTTTGGCTGTTATAACTTCGTCAAATCCATGAATATTAGATTCTACTTGCTCGTATTCTAGACTTTCTCTATAAAGGCGATCGTATTCTGCTTCTGTATATACTTTCATCTAGCTAAATTAAAACTTAATTATAAATATTCTCATTAAACAAGAAAAATAATAACAGAGACAAAAATATGAAGGGATTAGAAAAAGAAATTAATAGAAAAATATAGATTCACTTCTCTATCTCTCGTAATAGAGGAAAAGCATAGCCGAGTAAGGAGATCGCCACACCGCAGCTAGAAAATAAGGCGATCGCTACTGCCATTCCCGCACCAGATTCACTACCAAAGATACCGCCAAATAATTCAAATAATTGAGCCAAAATACTATTAGTTTTCATAGCCGGTTCAAAATAGCGATCGACTAAAATACCTGCGATCGCAGCACCTAGAGGTGTAGCAATACCTGCAATTAAGTCTCTGGCTGCAAACACTCGTCCCTGAATTTCTGGCTTTACCTGTGACATCCAAATTCCTTGATTGGAACTATTAGGAAAAGGAGAACAGAAACCACTAACAATCGCAGCAATTAACTTACCCACCATACTCTGAGTTACCGAGAGTAAAACTAAGCCTCCCTTCCAAACAGCATTACCTATTAATAAACCATTAATACGTCGTTTGGGTAAATTCCAGATGCTCATCGTCGCAGCACCCAATACACCGCCTATACCAAAAGTAGTTAACAACCTACCCCAAACTGTAGGATCGTTATTGCTACGTGCTAAAACCATTGCGGGTAGGATTGCGAAATTGAAACTGTCGATAAAGTTAGTGATTAGCAAAAAGCCAAGAATAGTCAACAAACGCCGATGCTTGAGAAGATAACGCCAGCCAAAGCTTAATTCCTGTTTGATATTAGTAATATTTTGTTTATTTAGATTGTCGCGATCGGGTTGGGGAATAGCGACTAGAGAAAGAGTTGCGATCGCCATGAAAAAAGTTACTAGATCGATTATCAAAATTCCTTTCAAGCCAATTACAGGATACAAGCCTCCAGCCAAAGCAGGTGCTAAAATAAATGCGCCCGACATTTGAACTGAATTAAGCGCAGTTGCCCGATTGTATTGCTGCGGGGGAACGAGTAAAGACAGAGAAGCAGAGTAAGCTAGCCCCTGAATAAAGCCGAACAGACTGTTTATTGCTGCGGTGCAGTATAAATGCCAAATTTGCAGATTATTGGTTAAAAATAGTAACAGCAGGGCGATGGTAGATATTCCTGCTACCAGATCGCCGATAATCATCAATAGCTTGCGACTATAGCGATCGACTAACACTCCTGCAAACACAGACGCGATAACTCTAGGGGTTTGTACGAAAAATAAGATTAAAGATAGAGGAGTAGCTTGTCCCGTAATCTGCCAAGCCCAGATAGTGATAGCAAAGTTGGTCATTTCTGAACCTAGCAGGGAAGCTAGTTGACCAATCCAAATTACGATAAATTTACGCAAGGTTTTTTAGGACTAAGAAGATAGCTGATGGTTGAAAGTCAAATTTATTGAGATAGTAGTAACTGTTCTTGCAGTTGGTTGAGAAAGATTTCTGCACCAATTGGTCCTGGCAAAGCACGACAAAGATAAGCACTGGTAAAATAAATGCGATCGCTTTTACTGGCAGATAAAGATTGGGCGATCGCATTATCGTTCCACTGTTTTTTAATCGCTGCTGTTTGCTGTTCTAGTAAATTCACCTCGACATTATTGAAGTCACGGTTATATCCCTGAATTAAAATCGAGTCTGTATCCATTTGAGGCAAAATTTCTAAAGATACCTTGCCCCCTTTTCCTTCTTGTCCTGATAAATTCGGAGGGAAAACAGTTTCAAAGCCCAAGTTTTTCACTAGTTCGCTACAGTAACTATCGTGGTTATAGGGATCTACCTGCACTCCTTGTCCTATGTCTTCTGAACCGATTAACAGCAGCCTGGGGTATTCAGCAGCAATCGGCTGTAATGTCTGTTTTATCTGGGCTAAATTGGCTGAATATTCGGCAATTACTCGTTCTGCTAATTCAGTTTTATCAAACGCTTGGGCGATCGCTTTTATTTGCTCTTGCCATTTGTCATCTACAGCATAGGTAAACAATAGAGTGGGTGCAATTTGTGACAGCAAATCGTATTCATCTTCATTAGAAGCAACTCCACCCAAAATTAAGTCTGGTTGCAGTTGGGCAATAGTCTCTAAGTCAGGATCGTCGGCAGTACCTACATTTAAAGGTTGACTAGTAATCCTTTCGCCTAGAAAGGGGATTTGTTGACTAGGGTGATCGAACTTATCAGCAGGTAAAGAAAAATAATCGGCGTAACCGACTGGCTGTATGTCCAATGCTAGTAAAAGTTCTAACATATTAGGACCAATCGCCACAATCTTCTGGGGTTGGTTACAAACTTCTGTTGTCCCGCGATCGTGTTCGATATTCTGACAATTATTTGAAGAGGGTTTTACAGCAGCATTATTATTACCACAAGCAACATTCAAAGATGCGATGCCTACGGCTAGCTTCGCAATCGCACAGAGAATCGTCAGCTTTCCAATCTGTTTTAGTTTCATTTTAAAATTCATAAGAAAACGAACCAATGACGGTAAAAGGTTCACCGCGATTGTTGCCTCTTTCCCTTGGTTCGGATGCACCCGCTATATAGTCCACATCAAACAGGTTTTTGAAATTAAGTCCGACGCGGTATTTATTGCGATCGTAAAATAGCGCAGCATTAGTAAGAAAGTAGCTATCTAAGGTATAAGAGTTCTCTAAATCTCCTTCTCTTTCACCGACGAAGTTAAAGCCCAAACCAAATCCAAGTCCTTCTAAGTTACCCTGTTGAAGCTGATAAGTCGTCCATAAGCTAGCACTGTTTTCAGGAGCGTTAAATAAGCGGTTGCCCACCTCGATCAAGTCATCCTCTGTTACTTCAGTATTAATGTAGGCATAGGAAGCAATTACATTCCAACCCGACAAAATTTCTCCCGCAACATCTAGTTCGATACCTTGACTTGATTGTTCTCCCGTAACTACAGAAGAAAAACCATCTTCGGGATCTTCAGTAGCAACATTCTGTTTATCGATGTTGAAATAAGCCAAGGTTGTAAACAGTTTCCCTTTTAAAAATTCAGATTTCACGCCAAATTCAAATCCCTCTCCCTCTTCAGGTTCTAAAAGCTGTCCTTCGCTAGTAGTGTCTTCATCATTAGGAGTAAAGGATTGAGAGTAGCTGGCATAAAGTGAAACTGGTTCTATCGGTTTATAGACAACGCCAACACGAGGAACAACCGAATCATAAGTCTCGCTTACTTCTGTCTGTTCTAAGTTATCCGTTAGAATTTGCTCTACTGTGTCATAGCGTAACCCTGCTAAGAGAAAGAACTTCTCGCCAAAAGCAACTCTGTCTTGAGCAAATATTCCCAGTCTTCTGGTTTCAATTGCTCTATCTTCGATAAAGGGTAAAGTATCGCTATCTGGTCTGGGAGTCTGACCGTATATGGGATTAAACAGATCTAGTTCTAAAGGAGTCTCGAGATCTAATCGAGTCTGTTTGTTAAAATTATCCTCGGCTAAATTAAGATCCAAACCAAATAAAAGCTCATGGTCTATTTTGCCTGTAGCAAACTTCCCTTCTGTACTGGTTTGCAAAGAATAACTTTCGCCATCCTGGGGTTGACTTGCAAAGAAGCGAAAAGCCGTACCAGTTTCTTCATCGATTTCAAACGGGAAAGCAACTTCTAATGAGGCAGTTTGTTCGGTGAAGCGAAAGGCGTTACGCAGTTTCCAGTTCTCGTTAAAGCGATGTTCTAAGTCATAGCCAACGCTGAGAAATTCTTCCTCGCTAAAGTCATCGGGTTCATTAGTAATTTGGTCAAAAGGAATATCGGCAATTTCATCGCCAATAGCAGGGATACCAAAACTCGGCGGACGATCTTCGTTGAGATATTCCAATTCCAGATTAAGATCGGTATTCTCCCCAATCTTCCAAGTAACTACAGGAGAAATAAAGAACCGTTCGATATTTTCATCCACGTCTTGAATGTCGTCGCTGCTGCGATATAAAGCATTGAGTCGGTAACTTACGTCGCCATCTTCGGTTAGGGGTGCGGAAAAATCAATACTGGGACTAATTAGACTACGGTTGCCAAACTGAGTCTCAACCCGATAAAAAGTTTCTCCCGTCGGTTTCTTAGTTACTAGATTAATTAACCCCCCTGGTTCGATCTCGCCAAACAAGACAGAGGAAGGACCTTTTAAAACCTCCACCCGTTCTAAGTTAGCCGTTTCGGGAATAATATCACCGCCAAACTGCCGAAAACCATTACGAATAATCGGTGCTTCATCAAAACCGCGAATGCCAAACTCCAGGCTTCTACCTAAATTTGTCCCGCCAAATGTTACCCCGCTAACGTTACGCAGTGCTTCATCAAGACGAATTACCTGTTGGTCTTCTAGTACCTGTTGGGGAATTACCTGTATTGATTGGGAACTATCTAATATTGGCGTATTAGTTCGCGTCGCGCTGCTAACTTCATCTACAGCATAATCGTCGTCTTCTCCTTGTCCTGTAGCAATTACCTGCAAGGGCGAATCGCCATTCGCCCCTACGTCGTCGTTACTGGCTTCTGGGGTAATGCTTAAAACTAAATCCTCTCTACTAGTTATAACTTCTGCACTGGGCGTATTCGTTTCCCCTTTAATAACAATCTGAATATCGTTGTTTTGTTGAACCGCAGTAATTTCGGTGATTCCTGGTGCGGGGTTGGCTTGTTGAAAACTACTCCCCATAGCTAAATCTAACTCTACATCCGTCAAAGCAATCGCCAGATTGTTACCTTCAGGTAAAATTAACGGCACTAATTTCTGTCCGTTAGCCGTTGTGACAATTAGCTGTAAACCATCCTCAATATTGTTCAACTGAAGATCGATAACTCTGACTTTGTTTTGTACCAATAGCTGAAGATCGGGCGATCGCTCATTATCTCTCGATTCTGCTGCTGCTGATTGCGAACCTACCAGCAAACCGAAAATAAGCAGCAAAATAAAATGTGACTTAATCTGGAACAATAGACCCTTTCCTTAATAAAAGTTAAATAATTGCTAATAATTATCATTAGATTAGCTTTTAAGAGTCTACGTATTTTCACTCAGACAATCTACTCAAAGAGGACGAGTTTTGACCCCTGGAGGACGAATTGAGCAAAAAGCGATGCCCATATGCGTAGCGGTATACCATATGGGTACAACGTCCTTTATGGTGTAATCGCGCTTGTGCCTACTCAACAGCACGCTATCATCGAAGATTAATGAACCATGTTAAAATATTCCCTAAGCAGGGAACACTTATTTAATATGGAAGCAATATTTACTCCTAACGAAGCAGCAGCTTTTGTTTATATACCGCCCAAACGAGTTTACAAAGAAATAGAATACAAAGTTATTCAGCCAGTTTCAGATTTTCCTCGTCTTTCTTTTGCTGATTTAGTTTATTTGCGTGCGCTTAAAGAAGTTGACTTTGAATTTTCCGTCCCATATCGTACTGCTTTATACCAACTTTTAGTACAAGCCATTGATGATAAATCTTCGACTGTTGAGTTTGCTAAATTTTTCATTCTACAGCTAAACATTATTAGTCAAGAATTATCAGAATTAATTTCTCAATTCAACGAATGGAAAAGCCACCTAGTAACCGATGCTAATATTATGGGCGGTCAAACAGTATTTCCAAATCATCGCTTATCCGTACATCGTATAGGTAAGTTAATCGAGCGTGGGGAATCAATCCAGACTATTCAAGAGGATTATCCTTATTTATCAGAACTAGACTTGAAATTTGCTCCTATTTATACCAAAGCTTATCCTGTAATGGGTAGACCAAAACAGGGATGAAGCTATTAGTCGATGAAGATATATCTCCTAATATTGCTCGTATTCTATGCCAACAAATGTTAGTCGATGCAGTAGCAGTTAGGGATAGAGGATTACTGGGAGTTAGCGACAAAAAAGTTTTGGAATATGCCTTTAATGAAGATCGTATTGTAGTTACTGCCAACGTCAAAGATTTTGAAAAATTTGCTCGCTCTGTTGAAGTTCATGCAGGTATTGTCTTGATTGAAGAAGGCGACCTTTTGCGTCCAGAACAATTAACAATTTGCCAAGAAGCAGTAGAGTTAATGCTACAAGAAATTGCATTAGGTAGAGATATGATTAATCGAGTATTGTATATTTCTATCGACGGCACGAAAAATTTAGAGGCTTTGCCATAAAAGCGATCGCAATTGTAGTTTTAATAATTGGCTGCGGTCTATTTCTGTACTAGATCAATGTCAGAGGCTAATCGCCTATGCTATTTACTACACGACAGATAATAGAGAAGCATATAATAGTAAGAATTATATTTGTCTTACTATAGATGTTTTTAATTCATCAACCACAAGAAATTATTCACGAAAAATATTGCATCACAGGCGTTTTAGGTAAAGGTGGTGTTGCTATTACCTATAGTGCAGTTAACCTGGAAACTAACTCCTCTGCCCTAAAGGATACCGCTTCGCGACACGAAGTTAGTCCTTTAGGGCATATTGCTATTAAAGTTATTTCCCTTAAACAGCTTAACGACTGGAAACAGATCGAACTATTTGAGAGGGAAGCAGAAGTATTGCAGAAGTTAAACCATCCTGCTATTCCTCAATATATCGACTACTTCGATATTGAAACCGACACCGACAAGGCTTTTTATCTGGTACAGCAAATAGCACCAGGAAAATCGTTGGCGCAGTTAGTTGAGTCTGGTTGGCGCGTAGGTGAGGCAGAGGTTAAAAACATTGCCAAGCAGATACTATCCATACTTTCATACTTACACTCTTTAGAGCCTCCAGTCATCCATCGAGACATTAAACCCAGTAACCTAATTCGCGAAGACGATGGCAAGATCTATCTAGTAGATTTCGGTGCGGTACAAAATACTTACTACAACACCTTGATGCAGGGAAGCACTGTAGTTGGTACTTATGGCTACATGGCACCCGAACAGTTTCGAGGACAAGCTTTACCCGCAACGGACTTATATAGTCTGGGTGCAACCCTATTGTATCTATTAACCCATAGATCTCCTGCGGAATTACCTCAAGATACTCTTAAATTAGATTTTAGTAGTGCTGTCGATATCTCTGATAGTTTCGCTGACTGGTTAGACAAAATTTTAGAACCAAATTTAGAGGATAGGTTTAGTACTGCTGAAGTTGCTCTTGCTGAGTTATTCAAAAGTAAGCAAAAGAAGCGAAGAAAGTTAGTTACTACTGTTAGCGCGATCGCTTTAGTCTTAGGTTTGATTGCAGGTTTTAATTCTTACAAATGGTTTTTTCTCAGTAGATTAGGTTTTTTACCTGCTGATATATGTTCCCATGAAGTTTGGCGACGCTTTTCCCGACAAGGAGGCATTATTAATTCTATTCATGGAAAAAATAATTACTCAATGGTATCTTGTATGTTTATAAATTCAGTAAATAGTAAAAATTTAAATTTTACTAAATATTTAATCGAAATTGGTGCTGATGTTAATGCCAAAAGCGAGCGCGGTTATACTCCTTTAAATATTGCTGTATTCAACCAAGATATAGATACTGCTAAGTTATTAATTAAGCATGGTGCAGACGTTAACATTAACAGTAGTTCAAATTCAAATAATCTAGATTACTCAATTTTTAGAAAAAATACAGAGTTAGCTAAATTGCTTCTAGAAAATGATGCCAATATAACCAATGAAGAAATTGCTACTACAGTACATCCTCTAGTTCCTGCTGTTGCTAATGAAAATTTTGAGATGGTCAAACTATTAATTAAATACGGAATTGATGTCAATGCAAAAGATTCTAGAGGTAAAACACCTATATTTGCGATACAAAGTAAAAAAATGGCGCAATTATTAATTGATAGCGGTGCAGATATAAATATAAAAGAAACGGGTTCAGAAGAAACTGTGATTTTTGATTTTGTTAAGCGAGGAAACATAGATTTAGTCGAATTACTAATTAAAAATGGTGCTGATATTAATATCAAAAACAAATCTGATAGCACTCCTTTATTTAGTGCTATTTCTAAAAAAAGAGAAGATATGATTAGGCTCTTAATAGAGAGTGGTGTTAACGTAAGTCTTCAGGGTGAGAGGGGTTACACTCCTCTGGCTATGGCTGCTCTTTGGGAAAATTTGGAAGTAATTGAACTGCTAATTAAAAATGGTGCTGATGTTAACGCTCGAGATAATAGTGGTGATACTCCATTGTTCTACGCTAAAAATAAAGCTGTAGCCCGAAGCCTTATTGAGCATGGTGCTGATGTAAATGCAAAAAATTATTTTGGTCCAACTCCTTTTACTGTAGCGATAGCAAGGAGAAACAAAGAAATTGTACAATTATTACTTGACAATAATGCAGATCGAAAATATTTAGAATATAAAAATATTGAAGAAATTTATGATTCATTCAATACTGAAACTTTACAGGAAATCAAAATATTCTTAGAAAATAACAATTTTTAATTCAATAGATTCATTTTAATAAACGTGAAAATAATAAATAACCGCTATTCCATCATACATAAATTAGGACAGGGTGGCAGTAGTATAACTTATGCAGGAATAGATAAAGAAACAGGCGATCGCGTGGCGATTAAAGCTTTATCTTTAACTGGTTTAGAAGACTGGAAGAAGATCGAATTGTTTGAAAGAGAAGCGAAGATATTACAGCACTTAAGTCATCCTTCTATTCCTAAATATCTAGATTACTTTCAAGTAGAAAGCGATAATAACGTTAATTTTTATATCGTTCAAGAATTAGCTCGTGGTCAATCATTAGCTGATTTAATAAGTAAAGGTTGGCTACCAGAGGTAAAGACAGTTAAAGATATTGCGGGACAGGTATTAGAAATATTAGTTTATCTTCAACAATTAACTCCACCAGTAATTCATCGAGATATTAAACCCCAGAATATAATTTATCAACCCGATACAGGTAAATTATTTTTAGTAGATTTTGGTGCAGTGCGTGATACTTATCATCATACGGTAATGGGAAGTACGGTAGTGGGTACTTACGGCTATATGGCACCCGAACAGTTTCGCGGTGGTGCAGTATTGTCTACAGATTTATATGGTTTAGGATGCACTTTGTTATTTTTACTTACGGGTAAGTATCCTGTAGATTTACCTCAGAAAAAACTGAAGATCGATTTTAGAAATGTCGTAAAAGTAGAGCGTAATTTTGCTAACTGGATCGATAAATTAATTGAGCCTAATATAAAGCTGCGTTTTCCTAAAGCCGAAGCTGCACTATTAGTTTTACAGGCTAAGAAACCTATATCGGATTACGAACAAGAATTGATAGTCAAACCTCAATATAGTTCGATAAAAATATATGAAACTGAAGAAAAATTGATTATAGACATTCCACCACCGTTTACCAGAAAAAGAGTTGATCGCATTTATTACTTTTGGCTAGTCTGGAGCGTTATTTCTATTTTAAATAGACTGGCAATTTTTATATCTGTTGGCTGGATTGGTAAATTATATATTATTACTTGGTTTTATCATGTTTTCTTTACTGAAAGAAAAGCGATCTCTTTAGGAAGTCAAGCTTTATTTTTTTTGATATTATTTGCAATGATTGGATCTGGCTACAGCTTACCTATTCCATCTTTTTCTATAGCTTTAATTTTAATAGATACTGCAATAGATCTAATCTTAAAACATAACTTTGTCAGACAATTATTAATCGAAACTATTGTCGATCTTAATAAGACCTATAACAAAGTCGAGATAACCCAAAAGTTAATTAAATCTCAATTTACAGAAAGTTTTAAATATCAATCAAAAAACTTTAAATTACCTCAAGTTTTTTTTACCGTTCCCGAACGGCGTTGGTTACTAACAGAAATTAATCGATACCTACAACCAAAATAATAGATTGATATCCCTGTTGATTACTCATTGCCAATTATTTACAAGACTTTGGCGAAATGCCATATTTGTGCTTAAAAGCTGCTGCAAAATGGCTTGAATTGGAATAACCTACTGCTGAAGCTACCGATAATACGCTCGACTTACTTTCTAATAGCAAGTTACGCGCTATTTCCAGACGATACTCTCGCAGGTAGGCAAACGGTGTAGTAGCAAATAGTTCTTTAAAACCCTGTTTGAGCTTCATGTGATGAATTTCTACCTGCTGTGCCAAATCAATTAGAGTTGGTGGTTCGGCAATATTATTAATCAATATTTCTCTAGCCTGATAGATTTTATCGATTTCGTTTTGCTTTAAAGTAATTGCTTTTGATTGAGATGTTTCTATTTCTAATAACTGTGATAGCTGCAAAACTAATAGTTCTAAAGTTTTACTTTCCAAATACATTTGCTGCAACATCCCTTTGTATGGCGCCGTAATTATTTGATATAAAGCCGATCGCATGACTGGCAAAATATTACCAACAGATAAATGAAAACAGTCAGAATCACCTTTCTCTATTAAAGAGCGTAGCGTTATGGGAACTGATTCTAAATTGCTACAGAAGCTAGCTAAGAAATTTATATTTGTATAAATCGTAATTAAACAAACCTTTTCGTCAGGGAAATACTGCTCAATTTCTCTGATATTTGGTAGGTAAAATAAATAGTTTTTACCTTTATTCTCGGTATAGTTTTCTGCCACCCCTTCAACTTGCGGACAAATCACGCCATGATGACCAGAAAGATAAAATTTAGAAGCTAAATAATTAAAATTATCGTGGTCAACATCACAATTAATCGGGCGATCGCAACTGGCATTAATAATATTTAAAGATAGTCCAGAACTAAACTCTACTGCTTTGATAATGCTTTGATAGTCACTGTGTTGCAGGTTCTCAATGCGATCGAATCCATCAACATTATGAGTGATTTCTCTTGTCCCCCCTGTATTCAGAGTCTGTTCTAATAGTTGGGTTTCAGTAAGTGCTTTCATATCTCGATTTGATTTAGGCGATCGCTCTATCAGTCATACATCAGTACGAACGATAAAAAGCTTGCCGTAGATAAAACTAAATCTAAGGATTTAATAAAAATATATAGCAATAAGCAAATTAACCATAATAATTCTCATTAAGTAAGTATAATACTTGAATGAACAAGCAGTGGTTAGTTATTCGTCCTAAGGCATTACCAATATCGTTCAAATGCGATCGCCGAGTGCCAGGAATTTTATTGATTCTGACTCTGATAACTACAGTGGCAATGATAATTAGTGTCAGCTATGGAGAATATCCTATTTCACCCATAGATGTCGTCAAAACTCTGCTGGGTCTGCCTACAGCTGATGGGGACTATGCCTTTATTATCAATACTTTGCGCTTGCCCAGAACTATTGTTGCCTTTTTAGTTGGAGTGGGACTGGCGATCGCAGGTACGATTACTCAAGGTATTACTCGTAATCCTTTAGCAGCTCCGAGTATTATCGGCGTGAATGCGGGGGCGACTTTGGCTGCGGTAACGTTATTGATTTTATTGCCCAATACTCCGGTATCTTTACTTCCCTTTGCTGCTTTTAGCGGTGCGTTAACAGTATCATTGCTAATCTATCTGCTGGCTTGGCAAGGAGGTAGTTCGCCCGTGCGGTTGATTTTGGTAGGTATTGGCTTTAGTCTAATTGCTGGAGCTTTAACCGACATTATAATTACCTTTGGCGAGATTAATACCGTATCTCAGGCTCTAGTCTGGTTGGCAGGTAGTGTTTATGGACGTAGTTGGTCACAGGTATTTTCCTTAATTCCCTGGATTGTTATCTTCGGCTTAATAGCATTGTTGCTAACTAGAGAATTGAATACTTTAAATCTGGGAGATGAAGTAGCTCGTGGTTTGGGAAGTCGAGTGGAATGGCAACGAGGTTTATTGCTGTTAACCAGTGTTGCTTTGGCTGGTGCGAGTGTAGCTACAGCAGGGGCGGTAGGTTTTGTCGGTTTAATGTCGCCTCACCTGGGAAGACAGTTAGTCGGAGCATCTCACGAAGGACTATTGCCAGTAGCAGCCATGCTGGGGGGAATGTTGGTAGTAATTGCAGACTTGTTAGGCAGAGTATTATTTGCACCTTTAGAACTCCCCTGTGGCATCATCACCGCAGCAATTGGCGCGCCTTATTTTGTTTATTTGTTGATTAGTCAACGCAAATAATAGATCGAATGTTTAATGATAGATGATAAATATTCAATGAACAGTCATAATTTAGAAGCCAAGCAGTTAACTTTGGCATACGATGGTGCTGCAATTATCAGAAACCTAAATTTAGCGATACCTGCGGGTAAAACCACGGTGCTTGTTGGTGCTAATGGCTGTGGGAAATCTACTCTACTGCGAGGATTAACTAGGCTATTAAAACCTAAGTCGGGTCAGGTTTATCTCGACGGTAAGGCGATCGCGAAACTGAAAGCGAAAACCATCGCCAAAAAAATGGGAATGTTGCCCCAAAGTCCTGCTGCGCCTGAAGGATTAACGGTAAAGGATTTAGTAGCAATGGGTCGTTATCCCTATCAAAGTTGGACACAGCAGTGGTCATCTGAAGATGAACTCCAGGTAGCTGAGGCTTTAGAAATTACTACTATGACCGAACTAGCAGATCGCCCGTTAGATAATCTTTCTGGGGGACAGAGACAACGAGCTTGGATCGCGATGGTATTGGCTCAAGATACGGATATTTTACTGTTAGACGAACCAACTACTTTTTTAGATTTATCCCACCAGGTAGATTTATTAGATTTGCTGGACGAACTTCAATCAAGTAAAGGCAAAACTATAGTGATGATTTTGCACGATTTAAACCTTTCCTGTCGTTATGCGGACTACTTAGTAGCCGTACAGCAGGGCAAGGTCTATGCTACGGGAACTCCGAAACAGGTCATGACGGAAGAGACGGTAAGAGATGTGTTTAATTTAGAATGCCGTATCGTCCCCGATCCTCTATCCGATACGCCAATGTGTATTCCGATGGGGCGTAAGGTGCAAGCAACACGCAGAAATTAAAAAATCTTTTTTTGCCTCGCACAATACCAGCATATCCAACCAGAGCGATAAGCCTGAACCATGACTTCGTTACGCCAAAAGCTAAATATTACTTAACCATTTTTTACTGAGTTCAATAAATATGGTATTAGTAATTTATCTCATTAAGAGTATTTTAGACTCTAGACAAAATTAAATTTCCTATTATTAAGATGCTATCCCAAAAGACAATCGATCGCCTCAATAATCAAATCAATCTAGAGATTTATTCATCCCACCTCTACCTGCAAATGAGTTCTTGGTGCGCTCATAAAGCTCTAGACGGTTGTGCTGCTTTTTTAAGTAAACACGCTGACGAGGAAATGGCTCATATGCGCCGTCTACTTAACTATGTGCAAGAAACAGGAGCTTATGCAGTTATTAGTGGGATGCAAGCACCAGCAGCGGAATTTGCTTCTTTAACTGAAATGTTCGAGCAAATCTACGAACACGAACAGCTAGTTACTAGTAAGATTAATGACTTGGTACATTTAGCTAATACCGAACCAGACTACGCTACTCTTCAGTTTCTTCAATGGTATGTAACAGAACAACATCAAGAGGAATTTCTATTTAAAAGTATTCTTGATAAGATTAAGCTAATTGGTACTGAGGGACAGGGAATCTTTTTCATTGATCGCGAAATTGGCAATATGGCTGCTAATCCTACGCAAGAAACAACGGCTATGGATGATTAGTTCGCCGATCGAATCATCTTTATTCCAACTAACTATTCTAAGTAGAACCGATCTGGATGCGGATGGCTGAGAAAATCGTGGTGAGAAATTGACCATCCGTAAGCACCTGTGTATAGAAAAAGAATGATATCGCCAATTCTCAGTTTCTTTATAAAGACATTTTTAGCGAACACATCTTTTGGCGTACAAAGCTGTCCGACAATAGTAACTTCGCTGTTTAAAATTTCAAGTCGCTCAAAAGGGTAACGCCATGTTTCGATTGGTACAACCTCAAAAGGATGATTGTGATTCCAAGAAACAGGTAATCGAAAATGTTGAGTACCACCGCTAACAACGATAAAATTTCGATCGTGATTTTTTTTGATATCTAGAACTTCAACAGCATAAAAACCACAGGAAGCTGTGATGAAGCGACCACATTCAAACAAAACATTTGCTCGATCACTGTTTGAGCTTGCTAATGTATTTGCTAATTGCGTACTAAAAGACGACCAATTGAAATGTTTATTCAAATCGGCATAATTAATGCCAATTCCGCCACCAGCATTGAGAGTGAGAACAGAGAGTCCGTGAGTTTCAGACCAAGTTTTTATACGCTCAAAATAATATTCAATTAGCTGCAAGTGCGTTTGAGGATCTAAATTATTAGAAATTGAATGAAAGTGAAATCCTTCTAACTTTAAGTGTTGACTAGAAACCGCTACGTTAATCGCTGTAGATACATCTACCTCACTAATTCCAAATTGAGTTGGTCTACCAGCCATTTGCAGTGTAGCAGCAGGAAAATTACCACTAAGATTAACTCTTAGTAGGATGGTAATTACCCGATCTAAATTTGCAGCAATGAGTTCAATTCGACGTAATTCTTGAATGCTTTCTACGTGAAACCATTTTATATTTAAAGCGATCGCACCTCTTATTTCGGTATCAGTTTTTCCTGGACCGCCAAAAATAAGCGGAATTTCGGTCAAGATTTTTCTCGCTTTTTTTATTTCACCAATTGAAGCTACTTCAAAACCATGTACATACTCACCTACTACCTTGAGAATTTGTGTCTCAGAGTTTGCCTTCATTGCATAGAACATTTGGCAATTAGCAGGTAAACTATTCATTACCTGGTTCAAATGAGTCCTTAAAACCTGGAGGTCATAATAATAGGCACAAAAAGTTTTGGACGAGTTGATTTTTTGTTGATAGATTGCTCGAACTATCTTATTCATTCTGCCCTCGCCACTTTAGATTTAGTAGATTGAAGAAAGTCTCGCATTGCCCGATAAGAAAGACCGCGATCGTCACCAAGTATAAAAGCTTGAATTCCTTGGCTACACCAGTGTTGAAAATCTTCAGTTGCTCTAGGAATGGCACAAAAAGTTACCTGAGATTTTACTGCTGCTTGATGAATTTGTCCGACAGCCTGTTTAACTTTCTCCGAACGAGTTTGCCAAGGTACTCCATAGGCTTGGGATAAATCTGCTGCTCCCTCTAAAACCATATCTAAACCTGGTACAGACAATATTTGGTCGAGATTTTCAATTCCCTCTCGATCTTCAATCATAGCGATCGCCATGACCTCTTGATTTGCTTGTCGAATATAAGATTCTAAGTCCAAACGACCAAAGCCTGCTGGTCTTCCACCATTTAGACTACGCATACCTTGAGGATAGTAGCGACAGGATTTAACTACTAATTCTGCATCTGCTGCACTTAAAATATGAGGAACTACCACGCCTTTTGCTCCCGCATCTAATGCCCGTAAAATTTCTCCGCTAGAAGCTTCACGAACTCGAACAAATGCTGTGATATTGACCGCTTCAGCAGTCCTAATCATATTTGTCAAAGTCTCAGGATTAATTAGCGAGTGTTCGGTATCAATGATGACAAAATCAAAACCAGCATGGGCAATTATTTCTATCATCAAAGGTACGGGAACGGAGCAAAAAACCCCAAAAACTTGTTGACCCTCTTTTAAAGATTGTTTGACAACGTTGGAAGTTAACATAAATTTTTTCGCGATCGCGTAAATGATATTGAGTCTGGCTATTCAGCCTGTTTTCTGTGGCACTCTTTGTTTGTGTGGAAAAAGAGGATTGGCAACGGAGTGAACTCTGATTTGGTTTTCTGGAAATAGCCGACGTTTAGTTAACTGTTCTGCTTCGATAGTTGCACTAAATAAATCGAATTTCTCGAACTGTGTTTTTAATTGCGGAAATTTAGTTTGGTAATCATAGATAATCTCCGCTACCTTCGACCAAAACCAGTCTTCTTCTAGACTATAGTTTTCCTCCAAAAATAAAGCGAATTCCGCTAAGTTAATAAAAAATAGTGCATCGTGCAGAAAATCTCTTACTTGTGCCAAATTATCCGTTTCAATAAATGAATTGCGGTTGACGCTGGCATGATAAGCTGGCGTAGCTTTTAAATCTGGACATAAGTTTGGTTCTAAAAGAGCGTTTTTAGAAAAACGAATTCCGTCATGAAAGTCTTTTAGTGCTAGACGAACTGGATAACCTTCTTGATGAATCAGCACCATGTTTTGAGCATGAGCTTCGATCGCAATCCCGTGGGCATAAAGCAAATGAATTGGCGGTAAAATAACAGCTTGCAGAACCTGTTCTAACCAGTGGTTTAACCCATAACGTTTTACCCAAGGGTCAATTAAAGGAAGCCCATCTAAATCGATATGACAGAGTGCGTTGAAAGGGACTGCTTGTTCTTGAGGATGCAAAAAATTAACTATGCTTTCGCGCCAAATTACGCTTAGTATTCCATAGACTCTTTGTTGTAGTAACTTAGGTAAATGGCGATCGCTATAAGAAATACCGACAACTTCCTTTAACAAAATTAGCTGTAATTCTGAGTTGAGATAAGTATCTTGTTGACATATCGATCCCAACCAATCTGATATTTTGGCAGCATTGTCAACAGTATGGGGTGCTAAAATTCGACTGGTTGAAGTATTGACAATGCTTAGTGGTAACTTGACGTAAGCGTTTTGGGTCGAGGTTCGATTGGCTAAAGTGCGAATCGACTGTTGGGGTCGATACTTACTCGTTCCTTCTCCCAGAAGAATAATGTTTTTGTCAACAATATCTTGATAAAATTTGCTAGAAATTTGCTTGCGCCATTGCCAAGGATGAACGGGTAAAAATTGGTAACATTCTGGTTGGCAACCTAAACTTTTGAGTTTTTTAGTAAAGTTAGAATAGTCTGGTTGACCTATTTGCTGTTGAATAAAATTTTCATAATCGAGATTTTTAGAACAGGAAATAGATAAGCTTTCTGGGCGAATTGCTAGCCAAAAAAGACTAAACTCAGGTTTGAAATCGGGAGCAAATTTAAGATTTTCAACTAGATCGAACCCCATTCTTGATTTGTAACAGGGATGATAAGGATGAGCATCCATCACATCTCCTTCTAAATCGTCATAGCTACCATCTCTAGTTAGTCTAGTGGCTTGGTGTCGTCGATACTGGGCAATAGTATCTTTGAGTAAGGTTTGCTCAATTTCGTCAATAAAAGTTGATAGTCGCTCGACATCTATTTCAATTAACGAACAGATTTCTAGCAAAAAAGTACTCAAAGAATTGGCTTCGGCTTCACATTCGTCTACTCGCACAACTGGTTGTTTTAATAAACGGATGCGATGAAAGCTTTTTGTACGTTTAGCATAACAGACATAGCAAACTAATTTGCCTGCGCGATCGCGTCCTTCTATTTGTAATTTTTCTACACCGTCAGCCAAAACTGTAGATTTGGGTTGAATAATTCCTTCGTAGATCGTTGACTCTATTAGTTGACGAAAAATGCGTCGGCGAACAGCGATGAATTGCTTTGAATGCAAAGCAGCTTCTAGTTCGTTTAAATTTTGTGTCTTTGATGTTAGTGACATGGTAATTATGATCGTTTTAATTAACTTTTGTATCTTCTAATTCTTCTGTTCGGGGGACTAGGGATTGGGGATTAGGGATTTGGAGGGAATTTTATTTCTACAATTCTTGTTTAAAACAACTATATTCGAGCTATCTTTTTTGACTACAAAAATGAATTGGATTGATAATTTGAATGTATAGGGGTCTTTCACTACGTTCTAGAAATCGACTGCTTAAATTGGCTTTAGCGGGTAGTGTTTCTTTAGTAAGAAGACATTGAATAAATTCTCTTGGTTTTACTAAACTACTTTTTGCTTGTTCTTGAATCAAAAAATCGCGCACAATTTGCCAATAAAAAGACTCATCTTCTTCGCTATTTCTGCCCAAAACAGCAATTAAATGACCGAGGTGATTGACTAAAAAGTAATACTGTAGCCTCTCCCAAGCTTCGGATTCCGAATAAAGAACTGGGCTAGTATCGGAGATAATCTGGTTGAGCCAGCCCAGATCTAAAGCTCTTTCTTTGCTAATACTAATACCTTCCAAATCCCGCACATATAGTTTATGAGGCAGACCATTTTTTAGTAAAACTAAAGAGTTTTGTACATGAGCTTCCAAGCTTATTCCAGTTTGGACAAATAATTCTAAAATTGGCTTTAAAGAAATTGCCAGGTATTGGTTTAACCAAGTAACTAAATCTATTACTTGATCTTGATTTGTTTGTCGTATAGCTTGAAACAGTTTGGCTTCATCGTTAACTGGAAAAGGCTCTAGTAGAGAAGCAATCACAAACAAACTTTCAGGATTTGTTTTTAACTCTTCGGGAATTTCACGAAATAGGACAGCAGAATTAGCAATTATTTCCTGATTTTCTGTTGGGGAAATTTGAGAAATAGTTTCTAAAGATAAACTACGATAACCAAACTCAAGTAAAACTTGAAAATTAGCTTGATTAATTTTATTCCCTAAGTGGATAAGTATTTTTCCTGCATCTATTGCCCGTTGAAGTTGTTCGGGTGGATTAACTCTAATAAAGTTAGTAATTCGTACCTGTAAAGGCAATTTATAAAAGTAGTTCCGATCTGGTTGCCAAACTGTTCTTACCGAAGAAGTTGGAAAGACATGACTTCCTAACTGACCTAAATTAACCAATTTATCTGCTTGCTGAAGCTGTTGTATAACTTCGAGTTGAGTAAGATACTCAGTTTGCCAGGGATGACAAGGAAGAAGCTGATAGTGCTGTTGGCTGGACTTTAGCTTTCTGGATGCTTCTAGCTGGACTTGTTTAGTTAGCCAAGACTCTGGTTGCCCAGAGTTGTTAACAATCCATGCCTCTTGTACTAATTCAGGAGCGATCGCCCAGAAACAAGGAATAAATTTTGCCTGTAACTCTGGGGCATATTTTGGTAAATCTGACCGTGTAAAGCCTTCAGAGCTTTTAGGAGTAGGATGAAATGGATGTCCGAAATAAAGAGATTGCTCTGAAAGTAAAAAGTCTAACGTGGGTATTTTGTCACTACTTTTACTTACAAAGTTATCAATATATTCTCTAGTTTTACTAATACTATTAAGAATATTTGATCGCAGTAAATCTCGCTTTTTCTTTCGTTCTTCTCGTTCCTGTTCTAAATAGCTAAATTCATTTAATATGCAAGCAATTACCTCCTCGTTTGTCAGTATTTTTTTGTCTCCATCTTCCAGCAAATAAAAGCGATCGCTATAACTATGAAACCCCATAATAGACCAATAAGCGAAATAGCCAAAGATTCGCAGTTGAGTTTTTTCTAAAACAAGTATAAAAGGAAAACCTTGTTGACATTCTCTTGGGATTTCGACTCTAGGATCGCCAACATCCACTTCTCGAAGATACGAATTAAGCAGCCTTTGTACTATTACTTGTTCCGCTAAAACATAACTCCAATTTGTATTAGTTTTTGTTAAAGATATTTGTATTGCCATCATACTTATTACCTATTACTTATACCAACTCTCTATGACAATGCACGTAATTGAATTCAACCTCTTTGCGTCTTTGCGTCTTTGCGAGAGATTCAAAGAGAAATGGTATTACGACCTATTACTGACTAGTAGCACTAGCAGATTTAATTGTTCTGAGAACCAAAAAGGAACTACTGATATAAACCAAACCCATCACCAGAAATACACCTTCAAATCTCAGAAAACCGCCGATTATTCCTCCACCAAATGAACCTAAAATCTGTCCGATAATCAGCAAACTATTTGTTGCACCAATGCGAACTCCTTGATTGTTTGGTTTAGAAGTTCGAGTAACAACTAAAAAAACCGATTGTTCTAAGGCACTAAAACAAAAACCTTGCACAATTCGTAATGCAAAAAGTAATTCAACTTGTTGCACAACTGCCTGGAAAATTATGCTCAGTCCACAAATAATGGAGGCTCCAAAATAATTCCAGCCCACAGATCGTCGATCGTTTTGCCTGCCCCACCAAGCTGCACCAAAAAAAGTTGCGCTCCAAGTTGCTGCCTGCAATCCGCCTACCCAGCTTGCTGCTGCTGCGGAGGTAGGTACGTCAATGAGATCTTTTACATAAGGTGCAAAAACTGGTACTAAACCATAAATCCCGACTTTGGAGCAAATACCCACAAGAATAAAGTATCTAGTGTTCCTCTCTTGCAATAGTGTTTTAAATGTCTGGAAAATGCTTGAATCCCCTAGAGAAGCTGTAGTTTGGGTTTTCACTCTATGGTGACGCTCTTCAAGTAAAAAGCAAGCAGCGATCGCACAGATAATGGTTAGTATCCCCATAATCAGCAGAGGTAGACGAAACCCTAAAACCTTAACCAAAAAACCACCAAGCAATGGTCCAATTAAAGCCCCCGCAGCTACAGCACTTTGTAAACTTCCTAATGCCCTACCCTGTCTTTCTGGAGGAGCTTCTGAACCAGAGAATGCGGCTGCTGCATCCACTACTCCACCAAATATTCCTTGAAGCAGCCTAAAAACGAAAAAACTGGAGCGGCGTTTGAGCCAGTGCCATTAAACAGACAATTAAGCCTAAGCCAAATATGGCTCGAATAACCATCCATTTGCGCCCCCAGCGATCGCCTATTTTACCCCATACTGGGGATGCTAATCCCAAAGTAAAAGCAGGAGCAGCCAACGTTAAGCCAGTCCAAAATTGAATGGCTTGCTGTCCTTCAACCCCAAGCTCTTCCATGTAAAAGGGCAAGATCGGCACCATTACCGTCAATCCAGCAATTGCTAGAAACTGACCATTCCACAAAACTAGAAAATTCTTGCGCCATACTGCTGCATCCGTCATGGTTTAATAGCCTCAAAATTGTGAAAAGGGTTATCGATCTTTTGCAAAGCTGAAGGCATACTTGCGCCTCTGGTTCCTCGACGATATAAGAGGGGAGCAATTAATTGCTTATAGGGCCAATGTCGATCTTTGAATAATTTTTGTTCGATTACAGACCGCTGTTTGGCTGAGAAATCAACATCAGCTATGCTTTGTTTTAAGCTGCGATGCAATACTTGCCATAGCTCAACTTCCTCTATGTCGTAGGCGTTAGACAAGGCATCAATAATACTGTACAAGTTCACTTCAATTGCCAGTGTTTGAAAATAGGCTAAAAATTCGGCTGGAGTTTCATTAACTAGAGTATTGGGGGTATTTGGTTTGAGCAGATAGCCTGGTCTTTCTAACTCAGCTTGCTCCATCCAATCAGGACAAATTCGGACAGTATCGTGGTCTCGCAACAAGAAACCTTTAATTACCCCATCTTCTAGAACTAAAAGTACGTTTTGCCCGTGTATTTCTGGCATTGCGCCATAACGTGCAAACATCAATGCCGTTTTAGTAAACTCGTAGGCGATGTGACCGAATAAATTCAAAATTGATGCTGAAGATCGACAGTCTTCGCCACGAATATTCAACCACTGAGCAAATATAGGATTGCGGTTATCGTGATAATTATTAACCGCTAAGGCAGACATCGGAATGAGGATGTTTTCTTCTGGAAAAGTATCGAGAGGATACTGCCGAATCAAACAAGCCAAATGTCCTGGTTTGGTATCGAATAAATCATTTTCAGGAGCATGGAAAGACCACCATTTAGTTTCATCACACAGATAAACCCAATCTTGTAGTTTTGGTTCGCGATCGACGATTTGCTCGAGCAGATCTTGCCCTTTTTCCCCATTGATAAAATAACGAGTTGGCAGAACTCTCAAAGCACCTAAAGAGTAAAGACTTAAGGGTAACTTGACATTGACTCCATCTTTTTGTGATGTCAAGGTGCGTAATGATGAAGTAGGAAAATACTTGCCCGTCTCTACTTCTAGCAAAATACAGATGCGGGCTGCAATTTCAGCAGCAAAAATTTGAGGTAAAATATGTTTCTGTTGCCAGGGATGAACTGGTAACGCCAGATAATCCAACTCAGAAATCCCTGCTTGTTCAAAAGCCTTTTCTAACTCTAAACGCTCCTGTTCGTCGAGTAAAAAATCGGCGATCGCGTTTTTAGCTACTGCCGAACTACTTAGTAGATAATCTCGGCGCAGCGCAACCCATCTTAAACCAAACCCTGGAGTAAGTTCCGTACTATAAAGGCAATAGTCTGCTTCACTCCATCCCACCTTTGCTTGTGCAGTTGGATGAAATGGGCGATCGCGATAAGATGCTAAACGTTCCATCTTTAGCAAAGAAGAGAAGATTTCTGCGGGGGGAAAAGTTGTGGAGCAAAAATCATTGAGAGATAGAGCTGTTTGCTTAACTGCTAACCGTAGAGCTGTTAAAAATCTTTCTAATTCAGGTGAGATTTCGTCAGTTGACAAGGCTTTAGCTAGTTCTTCAATTAGTTCAACAGGTGCAATCTTTCTAGAACTAAAATTGTTCTTGGGATCTACACTGACTAAAAGTACTGGTGGGCGACTAATCTGATAGGTCACAAAGATTGAGGGCTTGACCCGAAACAAAAGATAACGTTTTTCTGGTTCTAGCCAGACTCGAAAGAGCTGCTCTGTTTTCTTTAAAGCTATTTCTGTCACAGACGAATCTGGTTGAGTTATTTCTCCGCGATCTCTAATGTTGAAAGTGTTTTCCGTTAGTAGCGCATTAACTAGGTCAATTAAAACTGGGTCGATCGCTTCTTGCCAGGGAATTTGTAATTCTGAATGCTCGTTGTTGATTGTTTCTGGTAACATTTGTTTTTTGCCGTTTTTTGAGCATTAATATAGGCTTAAACTATTTCCCACACCGCTATTTAAAGCTTTGTGATAAATTTGTTGAGCGCAGGCTAAATCTTCAATAGCTATCCCCATCGGATTGAGAACTATAATTTCATCCTGGGTTTGTCTACCAGGTTTTGCACCGATAATAATTTCTCCGAGTTCTGCATGAAGTCGTTCTCGTGAAAAATCACCTTCCATAACTAGCTGATTGAGAATTTTCTTTTCTCGATTCGCCTGCTCCCAATCATCAACCACCACTTTATCTGCTTGTAAAAAAACATCTTTTTTCAAGTCCATGATGGAAATGTTGCTAACAAAAGTTCCTGGTTGCAGCCAGCTAAATTCTAGATAGGGTCGATCTGCTACCGTACAGGTGATTACTACTTCGCCATTTTTAACTGCTGCTTCGGCTGTTGGCGCGATCGCAACTTCAACTGAAGCCTTAATTTGTTTCAACTGGGCAGCCAAATTTTCGGCAGCCTCCCTTTTTAAATCAAAAAGATGAATAGTTTTAATTGAAGGAAACTGTTCGAGCAAAGATTGAAGTTGACTTTGAGCAATGACACCACAGCCTATACAACTAACTACTTGAAACCCATCTTTAGCTAAATACTTTGCTGCAACTACTGTGACGGCTGCGGTTCGCATACTGCTAATCAAACTGGCTTCTAAAATAGCAATTGGATAATTACTATCGGGGTCGTTGAGAATAATCAATCCGCTAGCTCGTTCTAGTCCTCTTTTAGCTGGGTTATCGTGTTTGCTGCCAATCCATTTAATGCCCGATACAGGATTAGTTTCAGCGATATGGGCAGGCATCGCAATAATCCGATCTGCAATATGTCCTGCTTTCCCTTTAGTCCGCAAATAAGGCTTAAGAGGTTGTACAAAATTACCGCGACTATGAATGGCGAAAACATTAGTTAATGCCTCTACATAAAGCTCTGACGATGCCCCACCCAGTTGTACAATATCCTCTTTACTTAAATATAAAATCTTTGGCGATCGCTCTGTTTGTACTGTCGATTGTTGAAATGATGTTTGAGTTGTCATAATGACTATAAGAAATGAGATTAAATACACTTACAAAGCCAGCTTTAGGCATTTAGATTCGCCATCCACTGGTCGTCGTAGACCGTATCTAAATAACGTTCGCCACGATCTGGAAAGAGGGTAACAATCCTTGCTCCTTCTGGTAGAGTTGGGATGAGCTTCTCGATACCTGCAATCACAGAGCCTGAAGAGCCTCCTGCAAACATACCTTCACGAAGCAGTAAATCGCGACATCCCTGTACTGATTCAGCGTCATTAACATAAACTACCCGATTTACTTGAGTCGGATCTAAAATTTCTGGTACTCGACTAGAACCAATTCCTGGTAATTTTCGAGGAGCGGGCTTTGCTCCAAAAATTACCGAACCTGCTGCATCAACAGCAACAACCTGCAATCGAGGAAATTCCTCTCTCAAACGCCGAGCGCATCCCATAATGCTCCCCGTAGTACTAACAGCAGCAACTAAATAATCAATCGGTTTATCCAACTGCCGTACAATTTCGTCTCCTGTACCGTAATAATGTGCCTGCCAGTTTAGTTTGTTGGCATATTGATTTAGCCAAAAACTATTGCGAGTGCTTTGAATTAGTTCTTGAACTTTGCTAATGCGAGTTTTAAGATACCCTCCTTGGTCGTCAGGTTGCTGTACCATCTCGACCTCAGCCCCTAACTGCTTGAGAATTTTCAGGTTGGTACTTGTAATATAAGGATCTACTACGCAGGTAAACTTTAAATCATGGATTTTTGCCACCATCGCGATCGCTACACCTAAGTTTCCCGAACTGCTTTCAATTAGATGAGTTTTGCCTGCTTTAATTAAGCCCGAAATAATACCTTGTTCGATAATGAATCTGGCTGGGCGATCTTTCATGCTGCCCCCTGGATTCATATATTCTAGTTTGGCAATAACTTGAATTTCTCTTTGAGTAAAAAGCCTGTTGAGATATACCAGTGGTGTATATCCAATGCAGTCTTTAATCGAAGCTTTAACGGGATGAATTTGCAGTCTAGAGCTAGTTCTTGATTCGATTTTCGACATTAAGATGTCTCCTGGTTGCAATATTAAATTTTCAGGAATAAACTGTGCAAAATTTGGCTTTTATTAAAAAAAATTATTATTAAGTAAAAAAGCATTTGCCAGCAAAAAAAAAGCTCGTTTACTATTTGCGCGATCGCTTTTTTATCGGTAATGTTTTAGATGTGTGCCATTACTGTGCGTTATTGTAGGCTGATACCAGTCCTAACTTCAGTTTTCGATTCACGCTTAAATTACACTTATATCAAGCTATCACTATTAAGAATATATATCAATAATTTTTCATGAAATTTGTATTTATGTTAATTCTGTCTCATCCAAAAATATTTCAAGCGTTCGAGCTATCAGATTTTAATCTGATTAACTTTTAAAACTGTTAGCTTCTTCGTTCAATAGATATTTATACAAGTCATCCAGCATTTTATTCGCAGCCTGTATTCCCGCACCAGTGTTCCAATAGACGTCGTTAACTTGATAGACTTGGTTGTTCTTCGAGGCGTTGAGACTACTCCAAAGAGGATGAGTAATCCATTTTTGAGCGAGTTCTTTTGAGCGACTATTTTGAGGATTGAAAGTCATGTAGAAAATAATGTCTCCATCCATTTGGGCAATGCTTTCCAAACTAATTTCATCAGCAAACTTATCTTGTTGCTGAGAATTAGGGCGTTTAAATCCAATTTCTGCTAGGATTTTTCCCGCAAAATTGTCTTGATGGTATATTCTGGCTTGTCCTGACAGAAACCTCACGAGAGAAACTTCTTGGTTTAGCTTACTTCCCATTTTTGACTGGAAATCGGCAATTCGTTGATTCCATTCTGCAATTAGCTGTTGAGCTTTGGCTTCTCGATTTAAAGCTTTGGCATAAAGAATAAAGTTTTCTTCCCAGTCTGTACCTATAGTTTCAGAATAAACAGTAGGCGCAATTTGTGAAAGCTGAGAATAAATATTTTGATGGCGTACTTTACTACCAATAATTAAATCAGGCTTTATTGCAGCAATCTTTTCTAAGCTGGGCTGTAATTCCTCGCCGACAACAGGTACTCCCTGAAGATCCGATTGAATATACTCAAAGTAAGGATCGCCCCACCACGACTTAACCGCACCAACAGGTTTTACGCCCAATGCTAAGACATTATCGTTGGCTTCATTGGTCAAAACGACAACTCTGTTTGGAGTTTCGCGAACTTTGGTAGTTCCCATAGCGTGCCTTATTTCGCGACTTTCAAAATTGCTATTAGGCTGTGCTTGTTCTGTAATAGAAGTTGTTTTAGAATCACAGCCAAATAAGATCGAGACATTGAGCAGCAAAAATAATGAGAAAAAAATATCAGGGTTACGTATTATATGAGTTTTCATGCTAGAAGTCTCTGTCTATTTTTGAATCTGAGAGTAAAATGTTTGAATGAATAATTATTAGAATTGGAATATACATCCCCATAAGCGATAAACAATGGCAATAATTTCTAGGTTCGATCGGGTATTAGAAAGCATAGAAACATTATCTTTAGATGAGCAGGAAGCTCTAATTGATTTAGTAAAGCGACGACTTGCCGAAAAGCGTCGTGAGGAAATTGCTGCAAATATTGCTCAAGCTCAAGCAGAATATCAATCGGAGCGAATTTTTCGCGGTACAGTTGCCGAAGTAATGGATGAGTTGAGTCAGTGAAAACTCTAGTTTTTGCATCTTCTTTTAAGAGAGCATTCAAGCGAATGATAAAGCAAAAGCCAGAACTCAAAAAGCGGATTGAAAAACGACTAACACTTTTGGCAAATGAACCATTTAATCCTTTGTTGCAAACCCATAAACTCAGAGGTAAATTGTCTGGTGCTTGGGCTTGTTCGGTTGAGTATGACTGTCGCATAGTCTTTAACTTTGTGAAAAATGAGAACTCTGGAGAAGAAGAGATTTTGCTAATCGATATTGGAACTCATGACGAGGTGTATTAAGATTGTGATGTTCGCATTTCTGTTTTGTTAATGCAGCAGCAAGTTCCTATTCGGCAATCTGTAAACATTGGCATTTTTATATCCAACCGATTTAAAGTTCAAGGGCGTATTTAAGGCTAAAAGTAATCCCTGGTGCTGCGGTGAAGCTTTCATTAGTACGCAGTCTGAGCAACTGCGAAGGAGCAGTAAAATACTGGTTGTTAAATAGATTTTGTATTCCCAAATTAAGAGTTCCTTCGCCAATTTCAACACTGCTGATTAGATCGAACACTACGTAAGGATCGACATCTCGAAAATCAACGTCTTCATCAAAAGCTCTCTCTCTGCCTCCTGAATACAACATCTGGAAACGGTTGCGCCAGCCTGGAAGAATTTCGTTTTCAACGTATGTCGTAAGAGTTACTGGGGAAATACGGAAACCCGTTAGGGGTTCAAAATCACCATCATCATCAGTGTCGTTGTCTCCCTCGACAAAGCTAAAAGTAGAACCAAGCTGCCAATTATCATTAACTCGATAGTCCAACACGGCTTCAGCACCGTATACTCGTTCGGGGGAACGAATTACTTCAAAAGTATCCTGGTCAAAAGTCGTTCCTAAATCTGATTCATTATAGAAACCTGCCACAGAAAAACTCGTCTTGTCGTATTGTCCTCGTATACCAAGTTCATAACTATCAACTTTCTGTGCCTCTGGATTCAAACCCTCAACAGAAAAGCCAGGTTCGGCATTACGTATAATTAGACCGACATCCGCGACAGAAAAGCCTTGAGCAAAACTAGCAAAGGTAGAAAATTCATCTGTCAGTTTATAAACTACCCCAAGATTGAATAAAGTAGCATCGTAATCTAATTCGCCCCCTGCAATGTCGTCGCCTGTAATCGTGGTGAAGTCATCAACATCAATGCCAATATCTTCGTAGCGCAAACCACCTCGCACAATAATCGTTTCGGCTGGTTGCCATTTTAGTTGGGTAAATAAGCCTAAGTTTCTTTGAGATAAAGGCGGAACAAAAGGGCGATCGTCTATTTCGTCAAAAACAGTACCGTTACTCTCTTCAAAGGTTTCTTGGTCGAATATAGCTAATGGTTGAGAAGCGTCTTCGTCACTGTAGTCTAGTCCTGATAATAGTGAGAGAGTTTCTTTTCCCACAATAGGTGTGTCTATTTCCAAACGTCCGCCATATTTTTCTGACTCTACCCGCGACTGAAAAATGCTAAATCCTTCGGGGGTTACTCTACCAAAGTTGCTACCGTCAAAAGTAAAAAAGCGCGTTAGATAATCTCGATAGTATATCTGCGCGTGAACCTTACTGTTTAAAAATAGATTGGGATGATCGTAATCTAAATTGACAAAAGTATTTCTAATTTCTGGCTGGTCTTCTAGTTCCAAACCATCGCGAGTTAAAGCCTTTTGCGTACCTGGATCAAATTCATTAACGCTGGGGTCGGTAAGAAATTCTGTATCTTGGTCGCTGTCGTAATGATTGGCAGTAAGTTCTAAACGATGTTTGCCTAAATCGTAACCCACTTTACCAAACAGGTTAAGATTATTAGTCTCAGCCAAACTACCCTGACTACTTTGCAAGTCTGGCGGAATGCGATCGCCTTTGCCATCAAAGAATGCCCCGACGCGATCGTAAGCAACATTAAAACGATAATCTAAATCATTTTGTTTTGCCGAAACTCCAGCCTGAATAATACCAGTTAGACTATCACTATCAATATTACTTAAAGAACCACCAAAACCAACTTCAATAGGGAAACTGGGTTTGCCTTCTCCCGTCTGGGTAATAATATTGATAATCCCGCCAGTTGCACCGTCTCCATATAGTGCTGTTGGTCCTCGAACAATTTCCACACTTTCAATTACCGACGGATCGATGGTTCTGAGATTACGAAAAGCATTACGACTAGAAGATTGAGGAACCCCATCGATTAAAACCAACTGGTTGCGCCCCCGTAGAGTTTGTCCAAATTCGCTCAAGCTTTGATTTCCTGGAGCTAAACCTGGAACTTCTTTACCCAAGATATCCCCTAAGTCCCTGGTCAAATTAGTTTGTTTTTCAATTTTCTTTTTGTCTATTGTCGTGATACTGCGATCGACATCTCTTATATCTTCCTCAGTACGAGTAGCAGCAGTAACTACAACATTGATTTCTTGTACAGGTTCATCCTGTGCCGTTTCTGTGGCTTCAGGAGTTATGCTGAGGACTAAATTTTGGTTACTAGGAACGATTTCCGCATCGGGTGCTTGGTTATTTCCTGTAATAGTCAGACGAATACTACTAGCATCCACGGGAGTGAGAGCAATTTCGTTAATTCCTGGGCTGGGATTAGTTTCTTTAAACTCACTACCCGTTGGTAAAGATAAAGTTGCATCTAGTATATCGATAACCAAATTATTACCTTCTGGCAGAATCAACGGAACTAACTGACCTCCTGCGGTTTCTAGAATTATCTGCAATCCTCGATCGGTTTGATTTAGTTCTACCCCCGTAACTTTAGTAATTCCTTGTTGCGCTATATGCAAAGCGGTATCCTTATCCGAAGGTGTACCCTTTAGGGTTAGGAACAAATCGGTAGCAGAAGTAGAAACTACGTTCCGTAGAGGGATATCCTCGATTGAAATTTTGCCGATCACCGCCCCTCTGCTAGATACTGACAATTCTTTCTTTTGCTCTTTAATTTCCCGATCGGTTTGCTCTATAGCTTGTGCCTGAACTGCTGTCGTTAAGCAAAAATAAGCAGCAGCAATCACACCCCAATAGCTGAGGCGGACTAAATAATTTAGATTCATAATTTATATTTGTTTTTGAAGATTAATCATCTGGTTTGATTGACAAACTTAGAGATGTTCCTGATTTATCATCGGTTCATAATTTTTTTTCGCGATCGGTCGGCTAAGGGTCGTGTAATCGCCTGCTATCTTTTCAAAGTGTTTGCTCGAAGTCGGCATGGATATAGCAAAGGTCAGAGGTTGCGATCGTTTCTCTAAAATTAATTACTTGACAGTTGCGATCTCTTTTCAGGGAGCATATTGGCAATTACTCGCTTATCCAAAATATTCGCCAAGCCAACAACGACACCAACAGTCCCGAAATTAGTAAAATTGGCATTTTCGATTTACTCCAAATTGGTTGTAAAAAAGAATGTTGTTATTCTCGCTCGGCAGCGATCGCCATTTTTGCCCCTGGTACTTGACGCAACCGATCCATCACCTTAACTACAGTCCCGTGTTCGACTTTTTCATCGGCATTAATAACCACCACTGAATCAGTATCGGGGTTAATTTTCTCGGTTAATGCACCCTTGAGATTATCTAACTCAATCGGCTGTCGATCTAAAAACAGTTTGCCGTCGGGTTCGATAGTAATATTTAGCTGTACCGACTGTTTCGGTTCTGCTGTTTGTGCTGATGGTAAATCTACAGGCAATCCCTGCGATCGCGTTAAAAACAAACTAGAGATGATAAAAAACGCTAAAATCGAGAAAATAACATCAATCATCGGCAAGATGTTGATCTCAAACGTATCTTCCGCTTCATTTATGGGTCGCATACTGTCTAGCTCCTTGATGATAACGACGATTGAGCAGTTCTAATTGACCACCTATTTCTTGAATGAATGCCAACTCCCGCAGATACAAACCGCGAAAGGTATTAGCAAACAGCAATGTGAAAATTGCCACTACCAACCCCATCACGGTCGAAACTAGGGCTTCACTCAGTCCTCCTGTAACACCCGAAGTGTTAGCCGCAGCAGCATTACCCAAATCCATCGCCGAAAAAGATTGAATCAAACCTAAGATTGTTCCCAATAGTCCCAACAAAGGCGAAGCGGTGATAATTGTTTGAAACCATGTTCCGAATTTTCTTAAAACTGGTATTTCTGCCTGTACCGCACTATCTAGAGCTAAACGAAATTCGGCTGGTGTCGGCTGTTCTAGCTCCATTGCTTCTAAAAAGATGCGGGCAATGGGCAATTGAGCATTCTTTTTTAATTTAGCAATAGCAGCAAAGCGATCGCTGCGATATAAAGACAAAACCTCCTTGCAAATACGTCTTCGTCCATTTTTGACCCGCCACCAAAAAATTATTCGCTCGATGATTAAGGCGATCGCCAGTAAAGAAAATCCTAACAAGGGAATACTGACTATTCCTCCTGCCGTCCATAAATTGTCTATCGACATAAAGATAAATACCTTTTATCTAATTGAGAACTACTTTCAATATATAATTTCAAACACTATCATATTTAATCAGTAATTACACGCAATTGAAGGTAAATTTTTTGTTACGAATTTAAGCTTAAAATAAGCTCGACTAATTTCTGTCCTCAGACAGATCAAATCGCCTATAATCGGGATAGAGATAAGATCGAAAGGATTAATTATAAAAATGTTTTGAGTTATTTTAATCGTATAAATGGCTAAAAATTAAAAGCTTATTCATAATAAATATCAATAATAGCTATGTATGATATATTGCATAGTTAATAATTGCTTTCAATAAGTCTGACAAAATTGAGCGAAGAGATATTCAGTAGGCAACAACAACAAACATTGCGATCGCCCACATGTAGTGACGCTGCGATCGCTCTCAATTTAAAAAAGTAAATCTAATGTCTAGTTCCAAATTCTGCATCCAACAACGTCAGCAAGAACAACAACGGCTAAAGAAGCTGCTAATTTTTGGTTTTGCGGGTTCTATGGTACTTCACGGAATACTTGCTTATGCTCTACCTCGTTGGTCATCTGATTCACCAACAGAAGTAGCAAAACCAATGGAATTGATTCTGGTTGACAAACCAGAACCAGAGCCAGAACCCAAAGCTGTAGTAGAACCAGAATCAGAGCCAGAACCAGAGCCAGAGCCAGAACCAGAATCAGAGCCAGAACCAGAGCCAGAGCCAGAGCCAGAACCAGAACCAGAGCCAGAGCCAGAGCCAGAGCCAGAACCAGAACCAGAGCCAGAGCCAGAACCAGAACCAGAACCAGAACCAGAACCAGAACCAGAACCAGAACCAAAAAAAGTTTTAACTACTCCTACGACCGCACCAACCCAGCCAGTTGTCCCTGCACCAGTTGAAAATAGTGCTTCAGCATCATCATCAAATAATCAGCCAACAGAAAATACCACTAGCGAAGCAGGTGAACCCTCCTCAGAGGAGAGCAAGCCAGAACCAGTAGCAGCAAATAGTACGCCGTCTACCCCAGAAACCAGTGACGTAAGTAAAGAGGGAATTAGCTGTGTTAGTAATTGCGAACCAGAGTATCCTGATGCCTTAAACGGAGCAGAAGGTAGTGCAGGGGTTAAGTTAACTATCGGTAGCGATGGCAATGTAATTGGTGCAGAATTAGCTGATGCTAATAGTAATAGTCAAGTTAACCGTCAGGCTTTGTTAGCAGCCAGACAAATGCAGTTTAGCTCTCCTGGTGAAGATGCAGCATCGGTTCAAGTTAAGATTGATTTTACTGTGGAAGGCTCCCAATACGATCGCACTGCCCGTGAAGAACAACAAAAAAGAGAACAAGCCGAACGAGAACGCACCGAACAAGAAGCAGAGCAGCAGGCACAACAAGAACAGTTAGAAAGAGAACAAGCCCGTCAACGACAATTACAGGAACAAAAAGAGGCACCACAGCCACTCCCAAATACTCAACCTGCACCTAAACCTTTGCCTGCTCTTCCAGAAAAAGAACTAGACGAAGAGAGATTAAGGAAATTTCGAGAAAGAATGGAGAATTACCGCCAATGAGTAAAGTAACAAAAAAACAGATTTAATGAATATGGGTACTCTAAGCTAGAAAAGAAAATTATATCAATGTTGTGACTTCTAGAAAACGCTCTCAAACTGACAGCAGGCTAGTTTATCTGTCATGTATTCAATTTAAATTGGTATTAATTTCTTGGTGTGACATATTAGCTTGTAATATCTTTTAAAAACTTTTTACTTGCTCCCTCCAGTCATTAGCTGACGCTACCAAGTCCAACTTTGGATGCTGCGATATTTTGATTAACAATGCAGGAATCTATCCTTAAAATCCTGTAATGATACTAACGGGTATGCCTTGTATCGATGTATCCATTAACTAATCGATGATAGAGTATGATAATCATTATCATGATAGTCTCAGACTTGTAGAACAGCAAATTCGATCTTTAGATAATCAGAACTATAAAAGCGATCGCAACTAAGTTAAATGCCCCACTTGTTCTTACCAATTTCCTGATGAGATCGCTTTAGTTATAAGATCTGTTTTTCGATGGCATCACACGCTACGACTGCCCCATTTTCTGCTTGTACGATCTTGCCAATTTCTTTTGCTTTTAATGCGTATGTAGGATTGTCTAGCAGTTGGCGTAATTGTTTGACGACTCGCGAGGAACAATATTGTTTACGAGGAATAGTCCGCGAAGTTCCCAAGCGTTCAACTCTAGCTGCATTATCTGGCTGGTCGTGGCTGTACGGCATAATTAACGTAGGATGACCCGATCGCAATGCCTGAGAGGTAGTTCCAATGCCACCTTGATGCACGATCGCGCCAGCATGAGGGAATATTTGACTATAGGGTATGTAGTCCGTTGCATAAATGTTTTTTGGCAGATTCTGAGGCAGAGAATTTTTACCCATCAACAATACAGCACGGCGATTTAGAGTTTTTACTGCTTGAATACTTTCTTCATAAAAGCGATCGGGAGTCATTACTGCTGCTGAACCTAGAGTGAAAATAATTGGAGGTTCGCCACCATCTAAAAATTGCTTAAGTTTGGGTGTTAGTTCTGTTGCTTTTTGACTACCATCATGAAATGTAAACCCCGTAAGTATCGTATTATTAGCCCAATCTGGCTGCGGTCTAGCAAATACAGAAGAGAACATTGCTAGAACGAGATATGGAGAGTATTTGTCGTCAACCAGAGGATTGCCAGTTAGTGGGGGCAAATCTAGTTCTTGACGCAGTTGATGAACTGGTTCGACCAAAGAATTAGTAAAAGTTTTCGCTAATAGACGAATACCTCGACTGCTAATTGAATTTAAGACTCGAAATTTAGCTAACCAGGGAAATATGGGCAAAACAGAAGCATCATGCACAGAAAGAAAAGCTAAGGGTTGTAAAATTACCGATATCCAAGGAATATTTCGCTTTTCTGCTACCATTCGAGCGGCTAAAACCCCCTCACCCACAATAATACAATCTGCATCTTTCCCAATATTCATTAAATCTGTATAAGTTTCCCGTAAATTCGCACAAACCCAATTCTTAATCACATACTCTGTACCAGTTTTTAAATCCATCATTCGCGCCATTTCTTCTGGGTCATGGAGTGCCTTATTATCGGGTCGCATTCGCTGAAATTCAAAACCTAAAGCTTCAATTTTACTTTGATATTCTTTGTGGGTGGCAAAAACAATATCATGACCGCGCTGACGTAATTCTATGGCGATCGCCATTTTAGGGTGCAGATCTCCCAAAGAGCCAATGGTTGTAATGACAATACGACTCATAATTTTTTGAATTAATCTTTTATTTTACTATTCTAGAGTTTTCAATTGAATCGCACTGTTTATCTTGAGAACGATTATCGTTATAATAAATCTTATATACACCAAATTGCTTCTCTTCACTATGTCAGAGATTGACCAGCAAGGATTACCAGTCACCATAATTACAGGCTTTCTCGGTAGCGGGAAAACCACCTTACTCAATCAAATTCTACAAAACGACCTGAATCAGAAGGTTGCAGTGTTAGTCAACGAGTTTGGCGATA
>Ga0209093_1000059_pt1 | contig 57607 bp, 74 predicted proteins | sample SidtaG_4_FD_187450 | JGI IMG/M metagenome (GOLD analysis project Ga0209093, IMG submission 187450) | Marine algal microbial communities from Sidmouth, United Kingdom - Sidmouth_Male1 metaG (SPAdes) (version 2) | ecosystem: Host-associated > Algae > Red algae > Unclassified | place: Sidmouth...
GGGGGGGTGGGGGGGGGGGGGGGGGGGGGGGGGGGGGGGGGGGGGGGGGGGGGTGCGGGTGGGAGCTCCCCCCTCCCTCGACCGCCCAACCCGACGCCACATGCATGAGAGACAGTCCATCAGGAGCGTCGGCAGCGTCGCGCTACCGCCGCTGAGGGGGCGGATGGGGAAAAAGTGGTGTCAGTGGAGTCGGCGGAACGCGCACGCAGGGCAACGTTCGGGTTGCGCCTGTCGATCATGTAAGAGTCTGGCGGCCGGTTACCGGACTTGATCGGTGCGTCAACGTCAATATTGTGGGTCAATCGTGCCGATTTCATATTGCCAGTGCAGGATGGAAACGACATCTGTCTCTCAGGAAGGTGGGATATGAATGGAGACGCACTGCATAGGCCACTTTGGTATATATTGAGCTGAATCAGCTGTCTCTTATAACGAGAACGCACTGTATACAGCAGTTCTCCCCAAAATCCCGCACCACAACAGTTCCAAAAGTGTTCCAAGTCGGCCTCTGGGGTCGTAGAGGCCGATTTGGAACTCTTTTGCAACAGTTGGAGAGTGGGGTTTTTGGGAGAACGGCTGTCTGTGGCGGGTGAAGATCGTCGGGAAAGTGGTTCACTTGCTGATTTTCTGTACTGGCGCCAAGACTCGCAATTTTCAAACTGCCTCCGAACGCCTACAGTACAGGGTGACATAGCATGTACTAAAGCTACAACCTCAAAGCTGTCTGTCGACCTCAGCCTGGCGCCAACAACGACAACTCGGATTTGTCTTGTCTAGTGGCCATGATCGCGAACACGACGCTGGAGCACGAGTTCGAGGACGTAAGCGGTCAAGACCAGGCGCAGGTGCGCTGGTGCTCGCTCTCCCGCGGCCTCCACTCTCGCCCTGCGCTTAGTGAGTTACAGTCCACCTCCACGCCCAATTCGTCCTACCTCCGCGCATACTTCCTGGTAAAGTCTCCTACGGGGACCCACAAGACTAGCGGCACCTGCCGCCTCGCTGCCATCGTCAGTGTCTTTCACATCGAACCTTGTGATACGCTCACAAACGCTGTCGCCGTCGCGGGCCTTGCGTTCGACCGGCCATCCCTGAACCCCTGCCACGCGGCACAGCCGATGCCGGTGCCGTAGGGTTGCGGAACATACACCCCACCGCATGACGCTACACTCGGTACGGGCGTGCCACCACCACATCGAACGCGTGGAGTACCTGTGACTTGCACGTGGGGGTTCGGGTGTTGTTGTCGTGCGTAGTCGGCAGGTGTGTCGGGTCTGCCGCGCGCCGCCGCGGCGCAGCGTGCCTCGTGTGGCGGGGGGGCGGTGCGGGTCCTAGTGCACTGCACTGGCGCGCACCGGGGCTGTGCGGTGGGTGCATTGCTCGGGGTGGCGAGAGACCCGCCCACGGCTGCGTGCGTTCATTGTGCGGCCGCCCAACCGCGCTCACCTCGTCGATGCGGTTTGTCAAGAGCTTGGTGTGCGCCGCCCCGGCGCTGTCTTCCTTGTCACCTCGCTCCTTCGCCACCCCACCTGTGTCTGCGGTTTAGAGATGCTCTTAAGAACGTGCTGAGCCTTGCGGCAGACGCACGGACGGTGCAACCCACGCGTCTTGTGAGCGCGTCTTGTGTGGATCCCCGGGAACCAGCGGCGCACCAGCCAGGTACGCAGGGTGACCTCGAGCTCCTCGTTTAACAGTAAAGGGACCTGTCTGCTGTCTGTGCGTTTCGTGTAGCGCCTCGCCCCGCGCGCCTGACCTCCTTCTCGATGATGGAGTATTCGTTTCTTCCCACCTCTCATTTCCAACAACACCTACCTGACCTTTTTCCCTCGCTATCTCCTATACCGCTCCGCGTTTTCGGTTACACTCTCTGACTGTTCTCTCGTACGACGTTTCCCAACCCCACACTCCCAGTCATGTGCTGTTGTCCAGGTCAGCGCCGCTCAGCGTTTCCTGCTGCCATTGCGTGCACCCACGCTCGTCCAGGGGCGCAGCGCCTATATCTTCACCGTGTTACGCTCGAATTTGTGTTTTCGAGCTGTTTTCGTGTAGCTTATGTACGTTTTGCGTGCACGGATTACGCATGGTCTCGCTGCTGGCCGTTCTTTTTTTGTTGGGAGGCGCCGCACTAGGCTTGTACCTCACGTCCTTTACTTGATCGGGAAGTCACGTTTCACGTGATCACATGCACGTTTTTTACGTGATCATTCATCACGCCCCAGCTGAAAAGGGCGTGAACTGGGGCGTGATCTCATGACATAACAACTCCGACGATGGACTTAACACTGTGCAGTCCAATGCACTGGGGACGAGGGCCGGGGCGCCCTGATGCGCCCCAATACGGTAGCCTCGCCGGCCCTCGTAATGCCCCAAACGTTATGGGGTACGCTCCCTTCCAGATTGGGACATTACATCTCCCGTTTGGTCTTCGTCAGTGGCTGCGGCTGCGACGGCAGCTTTTGAGACTGCGGCTGTCACGTGGCTGTGCATGTGTTCTACAGGCCGCCACGGTGTGCCTCCAGACGCGGCGTGGGCGGCTGCCAATGTTGTTCGCGATCCGCGGCGGTCGCGGTGGCGGTTGCCGCGGGGCCTGCTGAGTATGTGGCTTCACAGCCTGCCAATAAGGCTGGGCCCGCGGCACCGGTCAAGCCCGCCGCCCCGCCGGCGGCAGCGGGGCGGACAGTCACTGTACATCGAGTGGTCTCTGTACAAGCATCCGCAACCGATGCTACCGATGCTGCCCCATTGCAGCGCGTTGCGGCGCCGGTGACCGCCGTGGCACCCGCGGCGCCGGACCTCAGGGCGGAGGCTTGCAAATGGCTCGACTGGAGCTTCACCCCCAAACGCGTGGTCCCGACACCAGCGCAGCCGCAGGAGTTCACGCGGTCAGCAGCGGGAACCGCCACCGCCTCGCTCTTTGCCCGCAACGGCCACAAGTAGGGAGGGTGGCGTGGCGCCATCCAGGCCGCGGTGGCGACCATGAATGGCTGTATTGTGATGGCCGTGTCCAATATGGCCGCCGCTACGGCGGCGGCTGCAATGCCGACGGTGGCGGCGTCTATGGCCACGGTCTCCGCAGACGTGCCCGTGGTCGTATCTACGTCCGCTTCTCGTAGGTTAGCGGCAGCCTCGGCCACCGTTGCTGGACTTTCAGTGGCAGCCGCCGCCCTCCCAGTGACGTACGGTCAAGACCATCTACACGTTGGCCACCCACGATGGGGGATGCGTCCTCCTCTTTTTCCTGTTTGACACAGAGTGGTCTTTGAAGGATGCCAAGGCAACCTTCGGTCTGTGATAGAACCGTTCAATGCAGCCCTAGAGCACGTCAAAATGATCGCCGCCCATACAAAAGGGGTGCCACGTAATCACAGAAAAATTAGATTCGATGGACAATGGGTGCCACCTTGTGTGTTCACGGCCCGAAAAGGGCGTGATTAGGGCGTGATCGGGCGTGATCGAGCGTGAAACGCTCACACGCCCCGGGTTTGGGGGCTTGAAGTACAAGCCTACACCGCACACGTACGTGCAGCGCGGTTCTTGCCGCTTCCATGCTTTGTGATAGCGGGTTGCAGCGGCGTCAGTTCCTCTTATGTCCACGCTGCTCATCACGTCTGACTAATGCATGAAACCCCCGCTGCCTCGTTGCACTCGTGAGGTGACGCACTCCGTGTGCCGTGGCATGCTCATTTCCACGCATCATGCTGCATTGCCTGTTTTGTCACGTGTGCGCATGGAATTTCTCTCCGCTGTCTGTGCCTTTCGGGTATTTCACCTCCCCAACCTCCCCCCCCGCCCTCCCACTCCTGCATCAGAATGAGAACAGCGCATGCCAAGCCGGCTCGAAGTACAAGATTCCTCTCGGCGCAAGCGCTCGACCCAGCGCCCTGTAGTCACGTCATGCCGCTCCAGTCGCCGCCTCCGAGCGGCTGCGGCTGAGACCGCGGCCACAGATGCAGCACGCTCACCACTGTCCCCGCCCGCAACTTCACCCGCGAGCCCTCGTCGCAGCGACCATCCGCGAAAACGCCGTCGTGCAACCTTTCCGCGGCGGCATAGTGGTCTTGGGGCGGTCTTTCCCCCTCTGGCATGGGCTGATGCTGGAGCGGCTGCCGCTGCCAACGCGGTCGCCGGTTGTCCAGCAGTGGAGGTGCCCGCGGGATGCGTCGGTGGTGACGCCGCCGAGGGGGTGATGACAGCCACTTCTGCGACGGGGCTGGCTATTCGTTTTCATGGAGACGGTGGCGGACCGGCAACTGGAACTGCAGACGAAAACCCTTTTCGACCTGGCGCGGCGGCGGCGCCAGGCCTCAGACACCAAGGAGCAGCGGGCTCATCCGCCCTGCCGCCCGAGACGGTTTGACGCCCGACAGGTGACGATGCAGCTGGTGGCGCCACTTCTCCCTCGGATGAGGCGGCACGGCAGCCTCGCGGGACGACTGTGTCTCCGACTGCGGCGGTTGTCGGTAGTGCTTCCCGTGCCCCCCAGCCCTCTGCTGGGAAAAGCGCTGTGTGGCGGCCGCCTGCGGCCGAAGAGGATCTGGTCGGTGCGCCCATGGTGCACCTCACCAGCAGCCCCATGTGGAGAGGGGTTGAGGCAGAGCTGTATGCAGGGCACCTCCTGTTCTTAGACGGTGCGGACTACGTCACGGCGCAGTTCCGCAAGTCGGCCGCGCAGAAGGGTAACGAGTCGGGCGTTCCCGTGGCGGACAGCCTCTGCCACGGGATGTGGCACCTTGGGGCTGTCAACGACGAGTAGAGCGGGCTGATATCGAAAGCCCCGATGATGACGGCGCTGTCCGGTAGGTCTGCCGACTGTTCGTCACCCGTGACGCCGAGCCTGTCTGTCGAGGTGCCAGATGCGCTACAGCGCACCATCTGTCCGTGGCTCGCCGAAGACGAGGGCAAGTACACCGAGAGCGTAGCACGGGACTACCTTTTCCAGGACCAGGCCCTGCTCTATTTCTTCTCTCTGATCCGCATGAAGCGTGCGGTTTTTTTGCAGACCTGGGCGGCGCGCGTCGTTGCCACCAGCCTGCTCCCCGACGCCGAGCTCCTCCGACACCCGCTGCTCAACAACGACCATTTCCGCAGCTTTTGCGAGACGATGGCCAAGATCTCGGGCGATGGCGGCGTCGCCGCGTAGGCGGCTGTCTCACAGTTTCTGCCACAGCTATCGCACGCCGTCAAGGTGGAGGTAGAGACTCTGACATCCGCCAGCTCATCATGCGTCGTGGAAAAGGAGTGGCGCCTCGGCGTCCAGATGGACGACGCTGTGGAAGAGCTGAAGGCCCTCAGCGACGGAGGGCCTTCGGCCATGAAGGATCTGCTAGGCTCTAGCGCCGCAGAAAAACGGCGCCTGCCTGTGGAAGTAGCCCATCTGCGTGGGTTGACTGGAGGGTCATTGGGTGCGGCAGTCAGCTGTTTGGCAGTCCGTGGCAGCCGCGGAGAGGCTAGCGCCGGCCCGTTGGACGTAGGGGGGGAAGCCGAAGTGGATGTGAACGGGAGGGGGGACGCGTGCTTCATTGCTGGTGCGTAAGTTGCGGGGAGCGAGATGTTGGCTTCGTGTCGGAAGCGATTTTCGCGGTGCACATCCATCCTGGCACTTCGTTTCGGGCGGATGGGTCGGCTGTGGTCCCTGCTGCTGGCCATTCGTGTCTGTCTCCCACCGCTGCGGTTGTGCACCGCCACCTGCAGTTGCTCGCCGTGCTCTGGCACCTCCACCGCTTGCTATTTTCTCGCGGCTCGCGCAGGACCGAGAGAACGTGCGGCAGCTGGAAATGCAACACAAGCTGGAAGGGGCTCCCATCTTCTCAGGCGATTGCCAGTACGTACCGCTGCTGCCGCTGGTGTTGGACCGGGGGTGGGAGACGACGTTGACCGAATACGACGAGGGATTTACGGGGAGAGGCGTGGCCAACCGGAGAGCGTCCATCAAGGAGGCTAAGTCCATATTCTGTGAGCGGTGGCGTTCATGCATGCCGAACACGGTGGATCGAAGAAAACTTGGCACGCTCTACTCGGCGCGGTCGCCCATGTACCGGGCATTCCAGCGGGAGTACGCCAAGAGAGGCGCCGCGCTGGGGGTCGACCAGGTCGTGTCGTTTCTCAAGACCAAGTATAAGGGAAGGGGAGGGGCGGTCGCTGATTACAAGCTGGCCAATCTGGACTATCCGGCTCCCAAGAAGTGAACGTGCGTGGTCGTTTTGTTGTGCATCTTTGAAAGAGTGCTCTTGCTATTGTTCATTTACCGGGCATGTTTCTTGTGAATTTGCACCCCTATTGGTGAACCACACGCTTTCATACGCGAAGCGACCGACCAGGAACTCTTTGTGAGGAACGTCCTTGCACTGCCTTCGTTGACACGCCAAAGGCTTAAGCATCCCCCCCGTATCCCTACGCCCCCCACGCATTGCCACCACCCCCGACGCCCCACGCGCCTCCACGTGATTCCCATGCACGCGCGACCCTCTCTATTCGCCGCGAAACCCGTGCTTTATAGTGGCCCCTGTGTCTCACGTCAAGGCCTGCGTGTCCGGACCCACCGCGCACCAGCCGCCATGAATAGCTCAGAGAAAAAAATGCAATGTCGACGAGCAACAGGCCGCACCACCGCAACTGCCCCAGTGCTCAGAGGGCTTGTAAGACCCCCCTTTGTTCCCGGCTGCTGAGGAAACCGCAGCGGTTGCCATTCGTGGGGCACCCGGCCCGTAGAGCTATGAGCGCCGACTCTCGTACGTACAATCGGGAGGAGCGCGGCAGGGGGCAGTAAGGGGCCTCTGCCGGTGAGTGATGGTGTATGGGGGCCGGTGAGCGTGGCGGGCAACGGTGGCGCAGGCAGGTACTTGTCGGAGGGAGATCATATCAGTGGTGACGTGAAGGGACACAGAACGCTGCAGCATCTAGAATGACGCAGCCATTGCCGAGAGTTGGGAGATGCGGTCTGCAGGGGGCTGTCAGGGGTCGCTCAAGAGCGCAGAGCAGGGCGTTGGATGCAGAGAGGAGGCCTTTGGAGTATCTTCCTTCACACGGAGTGTCTTGCGACAAATGACCGCGGACCAGTTTCGCCCGGCCTTGCATGGCGGCATGTAGTGAGAGATGCGTTGTGCGGTCCACACAGTCCGAGCCGCGGAGCGGAGTATTGTCATTTGTCAAGTCAGTTATCAAGAAATAGGTACCTATCAAACGGTGATGGCTGTACTCTGGATAACCTGGGCAATCGACCGAGGAGGGCAGCATTCAACGGCCGCTCCCACCTGCAGTGGTCCATGTGTGGCTGGAGTTAAATACATTGGTCATCGGACGGTTGCAGGTTATTGAAGGACCGATCGCCGATTGCACTGATGCGAGGAGGTCCGACGCCCATCCGACGATCGGTTCAGAGACACAAGATTGTAGTACGGTTGAATAGGTCCTGGATGGGGGAAGACAATGAAGAGGTCAAGGGGAGTATTTGTAGGGTTGCCAACAGAAGCCTTCATTCTGCAAGGCTGAATGTGGAAGTAAAATATGCCCTGGCAACCCCCGTAGAGCGCGATCAAGATTATGAATGTATCGGTACCGATCGGCTCTCGACGAGCTCGGGTCGAGGGGAGTAGCTCGACCGGATCGAGCGCTTACGAAACTCGATCCCCAGGGAATCTCGATCCCGGGCCGGTCGCGGGTGGCAGGTGCTAGCCACGACGGTCCTCGTTTCCGGTGCTCGTTACGGCGCTTTACGGCCGGCCGCCGGCGCCGCCGCTGGCCACCTCCTCCGCCGACAGTCGGCGGCGGGGACCCCGACGCTTGTGCTACCGGCAGGATAGCCGGCTGTCGGTGGCGGGAGGTGGGTGGCGGCGGCTGGTGATAGGTTCGTGGTCTGCTGCCGCAGCCGCCGCCGCCGCCCGCCACCTCGGCCGCCGCCCGCCGCCGCCGCCCCTGGCCGAGGCACCTATCGCTGGTGCCGAATCCTCCCGTGGCCACCACCCTCCCTGCTGTCACCGCCCCCACTCTCTCCCACCGCCTTCGTGGCCGCCCGCCGAACCCGCCGCCGCGCACCGCCCCGGTCGCCGCCGTCCGCCACCACAGCGGCCCGCTGACCTCGTCTCGGGCCGTCATCCCCACATCTGCTGCGGCCCTGGCCCCTGGCGGGAATGCCACCCGCTGGCGGCGCCCCTGCCGCTGCCGCCGACATTAATGTTGGGCTCCGCACCCGCCGCTTGGGCTGCCCCCGCCGCTGGCCGCCGCGACCCTTGCTACCGCCGCGGCCCGCGTCCTCCGCTGCTGTCCGCCGCTGCTGCCCCTGGCGGTGCTACTTACCCTTTTCGCTTCCCTCGCTGGTGGCCACCACCCCACCTGTTGTCACCGCCACCGCCGCCGTCCGACGCCTCCGCCGCCGCCCGCCTCCCCCACCGCCGCCCGCCACGCTTTCCGCCGCCGCCGCGCCCGCCGCGCACGCCGCAGACCTCCTCCCCCGCCGCTGGCCGTCGTCCCCATCGCTGCTTCTTCCCTGGCCCCTGGCGGGTACCCCACCTGCTGGCGGGGGCTCCGCCGCCGCCGCTGCCGCCACCCTTGGGCGCAGCCCCTGTCTCCGGCGCTACCCCCACCACTGGCCGCTACCCCCCTTGCTGTGGCCCTCCGCACCGCCGCCCGCCGCCCCCGCTGTCGGCCGGCGCGCCAGCCTCTGGCCGCGTGCCCCGGCCTCTTCCGCCTCCCCCGGCTTCTTTCTCCGTTCCTGAACTTGGTCGCTTCTTCTGACCCTAGAGTCTAGCTACCTGCTGGTGCCGCCGCCGCCGCTGGCCAGCCCCCCCGTTGCTGGCCACTGCGCCCGTCGACGATCGGCGGTGGCGACCCCGACACGTGGGAAATCGGCCGGACTCCAGGACATCAGTGACGGCCTTTGGCGGCGGAGGTCGGGGTGGGCAGTCTGCGGCCATAGGGTTTTGGTCGGGCGACAGGTGATCATGCACGGGCGGGGGGTCTGCGTCCTCTGTTTTCGGCTCGTACACGATTTTGCGATGCTTTGAGAGCCACGTGTGTAGGAGTGGGCGTCTAGAATGCCATAGCGCAGTACTGTAGCCGACTGAATGGGCCGTTGGTAGTCTCCTTTTCCAGTAGGTGCCAGAGAACGCCGGTGATACATCCGCCCACAACTTGTCATGGGCCACGGCTACCTGTGCGCCGAGAGCTCAGTGTACTCTCACAGATGGCGTAAAGCCCTTCGGCAGCATGCCGCAGCCACGCGCGACTCATGCGCGCGCTATTGTGGTGGCCGGGTTGGCTGCCAGGGAATGGCGCTCCGTGGGCGTCCTACGACCGGTCTGAGATGGAGGTTTTATTCTAATGAATTCGTGGGATGTACAGAAGCCAACGCACACAAGAAAGTGTCCACCAGACAGATGAGGCACCGCGGGAAGCTAGCGGCGTCACTGGCCTCTTTGAAGCGGGAGGGGGAAAAAAGGCAGGAAGGAGGCGTTTGTACACTTAGCGACTTATGTTTCCGTTCCCAGGACCCCTCAAAGCACTAGAAGTGAGTCTCTCTGAAAATTGATGCTTTGATTGAGTTCGTCCCGGATGTGCTATACGCTACTCCTTCTTCGACCAGATGGCTACGGATAACGTGGCGGCGACCAGACCATGCCATCTCCCACAGAGCCTGAATGAGATAGGAGAATGGTGCCGCTGGAGGTATGCAGTCTGTAGTTTGTGCAACCGAAGATGCGCTATTGCTGTCTTGTGGGGGAAACCCCCTGTCAGAGGTGACAGGACCTCCCGGCAAGAGCCGGGGACGGGTCGTGACCAGTCACGTAACACCCCCCTCGAAGGGTAGCGTGGGATAGCCCCCCTTGGGCGGGTTTCCAGGGAGTCCCAGGGCCACACATGAAACGACCCCTTTAGAGGGACGTGAGGCGGGGAACACCCGATCGGGCCCCGCTGGAGGGGTCTGACACACACAAGGGAGACACACGTCTTCCCGATTTCAGGCCCTCTGGGCGGACCGGGAAGCTTGTGGAAGCTTCCGCAATCCGAGCGTCAGCCGGACCGAGATATGATCTCGACCAGGGATAGAATCCCACCGGAATTCTATCAGGGAAAATTGAAAAATCTTGGGATAAGTCCCAGGGTATTGGTTTTGGGTAAATCCTGAAATCTAGGAAGTCTTAGTGACTTTCCTGCTTTCGCCCGAGACGGGCGGGGGTCCCCTTCCAGTGGAAGGGCTGTCAGGGATGCTGGGAAGGGGCCACTAGAGGCCCGGGCCTGAGACCGTGGCCCGTTGGGTACCGGTCCCCCCATGGTAGCGCCAGGGGGTCGGGATTGTGCACGTCCGGCGTCTTGTTTGTGAAGGTATATGAGTGTATGCTTCGGGGTCATCGTGCGTGTTCGAATGAATCATCGTTGCGTTTGCGTTACTTCCGTCGTTTTGGTGCGCTTCGCGCCCAGTGATCCCGGCGTTCGCGTTGTGACGCTGGCGTAGCGTTCCGCATCCTGTGCTGGGTTTTCCGACGGGTTTATACACCGTCGGCTGTGTGGGCAGGATCCACTACATGTCTGATGAAATTTGCGGGTCCAGAACGGAACAGGCACGAAACCAGGACTTCTTTCTTCAAAAGGAAGTGTTCGGCTTTTGTGTGAAGTCCACATGTTTAACCAAACGTTATCCAAGTGCAATAAAAAGTGTCTCGTTCGTCGACGGTACCGGAATCCAGCGTCGCCGGTGTCGTCGTCCGACGTCGGCTGCGCCATCGCGCCCACCCACCCTGTCGACACCTGCTCCCCTCCGTTCTTCCATACACGCCCAGTGAAACTGATTACAATGTCTTCCAGTGCTGCTAGCGTGGATTCGGCCGGTTCGGCCCCTGGTACAGGTACGAGCATACCTCTGATGGCACGAGTGCGTCACTCGCAAGGGTCAGGAGGATTCTTGACTACGTATATCTGTGCAGGAGTGGATCATGTGTGCTTACAGTTTGAGCAGCCCTCCACCATGAGCAGGGAATGACTTTGTCCGATTCACACCATCATGGTTGACCTGCTCTGGATGCCTGGTTTCCCTGGATACCTGATACACTCTGCTACAGTAAGCGCGGGTGCCCAGCGGTGTGGTCTGTGCCGTCTCCCGCGGCGCAGAGCTCGCCGCTGTCCAATTGGGCTCGAGGTCAACATCAAACCCTGGTGCCAAAAGCATTCAAGTGGCCCATGCTCGGCCACGTGTGCCGTATGCGACGAGGTCGGGCATCAGCCAGTCCAAGTTGATGTGAAGATCATTCCAGGCGCGGCGCCGCGGTGGACGTGCCCATCCTTTATCATGTGGGATATGCAGACTCGTTTGCAGCCGAAGCTCCGCCGCCTCCCTCCCACCGAGTGCAGAAAAAGAGCAGCGGCGAAGGAACACAAGCGCACGCTTTCCGAGATACTCCCGGAGGACGGCGAATGATTTGGGGCGCACGTGGCGCGGTCAAATTTCATCGACCTCACGGGGCTGGGCGGAGCGGCGGCATCCCCGGCTGTGCGAACGGCGGGGGGCGTGGCGGCAGTCCTGGAGGAAGAAGGGGCTCCCCGGGCAGCTGTGCGCTCGATGCGAGCGTTTGTGTCTGATTTCTCCTCTCAACCGCCAAGTGACAGGTGCCAGCCAGTCCCAGGGCCTGTTGAGGCGGCAGTGGGGACGGGTCGGGCCAGAGAGGCAGTGATCCACGCTTGGAAGAAGACACTTACAGAGGCGCCCATGTACTCTGCCTGCACGCGATCAGGTTCCCGGCGACGCAATCAGGATGCAGGCTTGAGCGGCGGCCGCTCGAGTGCTCTTGAGGAGATGCTGGGCAGCGCCAACCCTTTTTTCAACTCCAAGGGTAGGGACGTGAAGCGTGCCCTGCAGCGGTACGTCGCGTTCCCGGACGGGCCGGAGCTCTCTTTTGTCAAGTCTGCGCTGACTAAATTTGGTCGACCTGGGATGGTGTATACGGGTGCATCCATTACGTATGGGGAGCTTTTATGCGCGCAGGTGTGCGCGGCGCTCATGGAGTGTGCGGAGAGCGTCGGCCTGACTTGGCCAGCGGTGTGTGCTTCGATGCGTCAGTTCATCGTCGAGCTCCGGCGTGGGGATGATGACCTGCAGCCCCTTTTTGAAGACCCCGCCGTACCGCAGCCCGCTCAGCGCTCGGTAACCTCTGAGTAATGTGATAAAATTTGACCTTACCACTTTTCCCAACATTGTGTCTCACTTCCGGTCAGCGCCATAAACGCATAAAACGCGCTCAGATTCTCTTTGTGACAGCAGGAGAGTGCTCAGCGGCCCTGTTTTACCCGGTTTAGTGCAGGGTGAGCTCCCAGCTCATTGTGTACTATGCCACCGCACACCCTCTCACGCCTTCGTCGCTGTCACGGCTGTGGGGGCTGAAATCGCCGCGACCTGTAACTCGGGCTGTGGTGCTCCGTTTGCCTCGCTCTTTCGTGAAACGTGCTGCGCATGGCATTTCTACGCTCAAACCACACAGTCCTGCACCCGGCCGCTACGCATAAGAACGAGAGTTCATAGGCCCCCCCTTTTTTATCTCTTTTCCAGTGAGGGCAATAAAAGCGTGGGACGTGCTCAGAATCGTCTTCTGACAGCGGGAGCGTGCTCAGCGGAGAATGTTTACCACGTGTGGTGAAAGGGGGGCTCCCAGTTCGATGTTGTTAATTCGATAGGGCCTGCGCTCGCATTTGGTTAGCAGTCGTTCTGCGATTGCGGACATTGCGGCGCGTGTTTTCATTGCTTGTTGGACAGTGATAACCGAATGCTGTTCCGTTCGTGTTGCCGGCCAGAGCCTTTCTGTGGGGCGCCTTCTTCGTCGCAGGTGACCATCGTGGAGATGGGGAATGTGCTACATTTTATGGCACGTAGAGACTGTAACGCCTCACAGAAGCGTGAACAAACCCACGGCACATGTCCCCGGTGATGTGCAGTAGCATGCTATATATGGTAGTCATCGGCCACACGTTAAACTGGTCTGGTGAGGACCGGCGACGGAGCCAGCTTCTGCCCACAGAAAACACATCCTCCGTAGGGTTCATGTCCAGGGCGTATGGGGGCAACAACAGAACAAAAACACCCGCAGCCCTCACTCTGTCCAGGGCCACTTTGTCTTGGATACGGGGGTTGTCGAGCACCAGCACACTCCCCGGCGGTTGGACATCCCAACCCCCCTCCACACACGCAGTCATTCCGGGAAACACAAGAGTGGTCAAAACAATGAGAAAGTCAACAGACGTCAGCCCCGGAGGCGGGCGAGTTGTGAGCCCGTCGATCACGCGGTTGTGAGCCATGGCAACGAAGAAACTGGTCCTGGCCCCCGCGGACGACGCCACGTACATCTCAGACCGCGCACCACGCACCGACCACGCCCCCCGCCGCTCTGCCGCACGCCCCACCCGATGCGCTTCGTCCACATAGACAAGCAGCTCAGAGGGGTCTGCCATTGGGAGGCCACCCAAGCAACCCGCTGGGCCTCGCTTCGCGGAAAAAGGGCCCTCTCAATACTCTAGCTCGTGTCGCCCTTTCGGGCCAAGATTCTCCCAATGGACGCCGGAGACACCTGCGCGGCGCCGTCCACGGCCACCGTCAGCGCGTTCACCGCCTCCGCCAGCTCGTCCAGGAAGAGCTCGGGCTGCTCTTGCACGGCCGAGAGGACGGCACCCCGCAGCGTCGGGTCGTCCTCCACGCTTTCCGCATGTCGATTCCACTTCTCGGGGTCATGGTGGCATTCGCCACCGCAGTCAATGAAGTAGCGCAGGAAGCGCCGCGCCGACCTCTCAGAGAGCCGTAAGCAATAGGCCGCGTCCGTATCGCTCTTTCCGGAAATACACACCATATGTACGAGGTGCTGACGCGTCTCGGATGAGAACATGACAAGGGTGGGGTGGAGGCAAATGGCAGGGGGTAGAATAGGGGGCTAGTAGAGCAAGAGGAAAGGTGTGTTGGGGAGAGTGAAAGGAAGGGGGACTCGCGAATGGGGCACCAGACGAGGAGGAGTCTGCCACCCAGAACAGCGCGGAGGTGGGAGCAGGGACAGGGTGAGCGACGAAGCGCAAGCTGAGAAGAGGTTCCAGCACAGAGTGGTCTGGTGACGTCAAACGCAGCGGATTTCCCCCATCAGGTCGATCCCACCGGCACTTCCAGGCAGCCTGCCCTGCTCTCTGGTCTCCTCCTTGGGGCAAACAGTAAATTATCTCCTGTCATTCTCGGTCCGCGGTGGTTCGGCCACAAACACCGCCTGAAGATGGAAGCAGAGCGTCAAAGGACTGCATGGGGGACAACACAGTCCGTCAATAAAAGCCGAGAGGCCTACTTATCGACCTATGAAACGGAATGAAGGCCCATGACGGGACAGCTGGTGCTCCAGTTTCACATCAAGCGGCCGGAAAGACTGAAAAAAGATACATTCGACATCAAAAACCGCATGGAACTGGCTCTGAATACTGGCGTCAGCCTGTTCCACACGAAGATTCCAGTTTCTGGCTTAGCTTTCATGAAAGTCTCAATTGTCCCGAGAACAGCGTTTCGTTCTGGACAGGAAAAATTGAGCAGACTGCAATACTTTCTTAGACAGAAAGAGAAGCACAGGGTCGCAGCCCACTGGACTGAATAGTGTCAGAGAAAGCGCATGATCCACTGGATTGGATAGTGTCAGTCTCCATCTCCGGAGTACACTGGATCTTGCACATTTTCTGAGGGGATCCATTCATACTGCGAGATGGAGCCGTCTCCAGTCTCCTCTGCATCTGCGTTCCGCTCAGCTAGATTCTAAGACAGCTACGGCTGCCGTCTTCAGTGCCATTGTGTCTGTTTCCTCTTCTGAACGTTCTTGCTTCCGATGGAAGAACGCATCCACACTGTCCTTGCATATGCCCACTGTGCGCAATGTGCCGCCCTGCACCCCCCTTGAACCATGCGGGTCGACGCCGCCGCTTCACCCCACCCTACCGTGCCTCGGCGGCCAGCACGTCCGCTGTCTTCCCGTCCATGCCTGCCTCCGCGGGGTTCACCTCGGTCGTGCGCCTGCTCGCGCACGCCCATTGTTTTTCTGGGCCCAGGGCTCTACCCTGGACAACATCATTCCTATCTCTTTTCTGTTTGGTGCCGACCATGAAACAATAGACATCGTCACTGTCATACGCGGCTCTCTCTCTCGGTGTGACGTGGCACATTCCCTGTCCAAAGACGGCATGGGCTCGAGCAGCTAGAGCACTACAAACCAAAGCACGTGGTGTCCGCAGGCCCACAGCCGATTCGCCGCTTTCGCCACGCATGTGCTGCCCGTTCGGTGGCACAGTCACCCGCCAAGTCCAGGACGGTCGTTGGTGAGCGCGGAGGAGGAACTGCACCGCTTTCCAGACCATCGATCGAACAGAAAACCCGAACCGAGCGTGTCAAATGACACGGACGATCGATTCTACCCCGCATTCGACCCCAAGATCTCCCGAAAAGTGGGTTGCACACAGTAGCCTCCACTGCCAACAGTACGAACAGTGGCCTACTGCTTACGCCAACCCTACGACTTTTGTCCTTCACACAAGAAGTCCACGTTTCCTATTGATGCCTTGCAGCGAAACTTGACTACTTGGCCATAATTGATAGTTGTTGAGGCGCATCATCCTCGCTTGGTGAGCAAGTTTGCATCACATTGCCACCATCAAGCTCGCCGAAGGGTGTTCCACGGTATTTGATTGGCCCGCTGAATCGACGTGGACGGTGTATGTCATTGATCAGCCCACTATTGTGACGTTGAGGCCGAAAGGCACGGCAACAGCGGTTCCCGTGGCCTGTCAGTGGGATCTTCGGATCGAAAACTGACTGGAAGAGACCATGAGTCGTTCATCCATTTGCCGAGGAGTGGGGCTTCAGGAGTTCCTAGTTTCGTTGACTCCGCGATCAGCATCACCGAGCACAGCGATTGGCCTTCCAAGCGGCACTCGTCCAAACTTGTATCTCCGCCTGGCCCCACTAGATCGCATCGTGCTGCAATTAGGTAGCCCGGCAGGTCGCGACGCTTCCGGGTGCTGACTGATTGCATATCCAGCACCGCCGTTTGTAGGCTGTTAGAGGCTATTCGAAGAGGTTTCAGCGAGTCCTCCAGCCGCTCGACACACCCGCTTGGCAAATGACACCATGCTTGGGGGTAGACTGCCACGTGACCTCCTTGGCACAGGACAAATGGGGTGGGCACGGTGGAGCGTGTCAACCGGCACAGGTCAAGCAAAGCCAAACGCTTGAAGGGACAACGGAGCGCCGTTCCGGTTGCGCAGGTGTGGCTGTCTCGCCACGGGTGGCCTCATTTTTCCCTTCTCGCTTGAGTGCTCGCGTCCGTAGGTCATGCGGGTGATCGTGGTCAGCCATTCTCACCCCTTCGCCCCCACATAGCACGGTAAATACAGCATTCTGCCGCCGGCGTGGCGTCTGTTGCGCCCGCTTTTTCGGAATGCACATTGATCGACGTCCTCCACGCAGAGCCCAGCAGGGAAGCTGTTTGCTGCCTGGATGATGTGCCAGAGCAGTCGGTTACAGCCCTTCCACCTCCCCTCTTCCCCAGTGGTCGCAGCTGTGGTCTGTCCTGGACCTGTATCAACTCAAACTGCACCCCAATTTGATTGCAGTGTTCCTCGCCGCACAGGCACCATAGCTGTAAGGATGGTCCTCCAGCCTCGCGCTAAGAGCGCGATCTCCCGGAACTGAACCCTCCAGTGGCCTGTACCCATGCAAAAACTACGGAGACTGCCTGCTGTATTGCCTATTTCTCAATGTTCCACGGCAGTGCCAGTCTTACCAGTACAAAACGGCGCAATGCCCGCCGCGCGCAATGTCGAAGTTGGGACACGGAAAGCGCTAAATTTGATTGCATGCTCCTCCCTTGGAGAACGAAACGTCAGGCCAGCTGCGATCGACTGTGCCGCGTGCATCGTCGCCCGCCAAGCCCCCAATCACCACCTTCGGATCCCGAGACGGTACCTACCCTCCCCCGCGCTGGCCTCGGTGCCACTGCCGCGCCAATCGCCAGCATCCCGGCTCCCGTTGGGCACCGGCACCGTTTTGACGGCATATTGTGCCGCGACCTATGCGTTGGTTCGATAACCCCCACCCCCCCCCCCCCCCCCGCGATCTCTTCGAACCCCCCACGTCCCCAATCCATCCCCCTCCGCGGACAAGTCTCGCGAGTTTGTCCTCCTCGCTGTGCGCTGGCAAGTGATCCGCAACCGCGCACGAGGCAAGAATTGGGAATCCATCGTAGATCACTGCCAGTGCAGCCTGTCGGCAGCACATGGGTGATGGGGCAACTGCATGCGCAACCGCACGCCCTGGGCAGATCCGATCCTTGAGAACTGTCACTCCGACGCAGTGCGATGTGACTCTGGGTTTTTGCGGGCATGGGAGGGGCTGGTGAGGGAGCACCCTGAGGTCTTTCTGCATGAGATAGAGTCTATTTTCTCGCGACTTAGCACACTCCCTGTTTTCCATAGCCGCTGGCTCCACAGCATCTCCTCGTAATCTCGTCTGTTGGATGCCATTGGCTATTCTGTGAAGAAGGTGGGACGTTCGGCGAGCAAACGTGACGAGACGCGGATGAGAGCCCATTGCAGGACATATTTGCAGATTCCTGATCGGTGCGTTGTTGTAGAGGACGAGACTCACATTAAGGGGCCAGCGATGGTCCGGCCACGGGGCTGGGCGCCGGTCGGCAACAAGGTGGCTGTGCTGGCATCCGATGTGCAGGCTCGACCTATATATTCTCACATTGTCGCAATATATTCGGGGCGGGGAATTCTGGAGCTGGCGGTCAACCATGAGCCACCGTCGCAGTGTGGGGATGATTGGTGAGCGTTTTGCACCAGTCTTGTCTGACAGATGGGGGCATTCATCCCGGGGGCTCCCTGGGCGGATCATCCCTACGATTGCGTGCTCGTTTATGACAATGCGTGGGTACACGCTCAAGCGGCGGACGATTTATTGGCCATGAACGGTGCTCGGCGGATGAGGTTGCCACCGTACTGCCCACTGTCGCATGACGCGGCCCGGTCCACGCCTCTTGGCTGGCCAGGAGGTCGATGGCGCGCCGGGCGACGCGGATGACGTGTCACGCCCCGGTTCGGACAGGTGGCGCTGTCGGTGCTGGTTGGGATCTTGATTGATTGTGGGTCGTTTGCATTTGTATATCAATTGCTTGAATTATCTTCTTTACAGTAGGGGGGTCCACTAGTATGGATCCCCAGATCTCCCCATGGGGAGGCTACTGCGTGGGATTCGGGGCCATTTGGGCCCGCTTTTTCGGTTAGGTTGAGGGGACAGTGGGGCGCCCGTGGCCCGGCTTTCCCAAAAAAACATTTCTGAGTTCTCACCTCCTTCCTCCCTCTTTGCGCCTTCGGGTGTTTGCCTAGGTGACCGTGTCACCGGGCGAGAGAAGAGCAAGGGTGTGCGGGTGGGTTCCCTCAGCTGGGCAGGTGTCCCTATCTGTTTCTGTGGGCTGGGGGACACGGCGTTTTGTGCGACCAATTGGTGGAGCAGCAGGGGATTTTCTTGTTGACATCCGGTGCCGGTACGCGTGTAACGGGCGATCTCTCCCGAGTAACGGGTGAGCTCTCGTGTGCGTGGCCTTGCCCGGACGGGATTACAATCTCCCGACTCGTGTCGGGACTCCCACCTTGTACCTCGTTGCCACCCCTTCTTTCTTGGTCGTACGTGTCTCCCGGTTCGCCTGGTTGTTGAGCGCCAGAGACCACTATGCCAACCCCGACGTCCTCTCCGCGGGAGACGTCGCCCCGGCGTACGTCGACGGACACGCCCCCGGGTCCGGCTGGGGATGGGATACCTGTTTCCTCGGGTCTGGTTCCGCCCCCGCCGCTGCCGGCTGACGTGGCTGGGCCTGGTGGTTCCTGCCGGGTGACAACGACCTTCAAGACCGAGATGCCAAGACCCGCGGTGGCGGGCACCGGCACGTCCCAGGGCAAACAGGAGTGGACCCCGACTCCAGCTAGCTCGGGTCGACGTGATGCGAGCGGTGTCCCCCCTGACGTCGCTTCCTCTCCAGCCGTGATGTCCGTCCTGGAATCCCTCCGCGAGGAGCTCCGGGCGGACATGGCTGGGGCGGTAGAGACGCTGACCACGGGGCGAGCACCCGGCAGGCTGGCTTCCCCAAGCGCTGGTCTGGGGTCGTCAGGGAACCGGGCGGTGACAGGTGGAGGCGGAGGTGACGACGGGGGACCGGACGGGAGCACCAATGGGGAATCTCGCCGGGACCGTCGTTCGCGCCGGAGCCGGCGCAGCCATCGGCGTCGTCGCCCCCGGTCTTCCTCGAGTGACTCATCCTCCCGGAGTGACGGGGAGACGGTCCGGCGGACACTGATGGATTTCCAGATCCCTGTCCATAAGGTCGGCGACAAACTGCTTAACACGGTGACCTACTGGCACTCCTACCGTCAGGACAACAAGAACCAGGCCTTCACTAGCCGGATGCGTCTACGGATTACACAAGACCGGAAGAAACTACGGGTTTCCATGGACCGTGGTCGTTTTGACGGGGCCAAGCCAGCAGAACTCTTCTCCTTCTTGCGCCGGTTTGTCCGGGCCTGCAACGACAGCAGTGTCTGGGAGGGCAAGGCGCTTTACCTGTTCGGCTCCTACCTTACCGGGGCAGCCGCCACTCGGTTCAACAAGATCCTCCCTGACACGGCCGGGCACATCCCGGGCCGGACTGTCGCATCCTTCCCGGAGGCGGTGCACTGGCTCCTGGTCAGTTACTCGGACTCCATCACCCTGAACCAAGCCGTGTCGGACGTGAACCGCGCCTCCCTAGGCGCCCATGAAGTACCTGATGCCTTCGCGGCCCGTTTGCGGGACCTGGGGGAGGCCTGCGGCAACTTTTACGGCGAGGACCGGCTCAAGATGGCGCTCATCCAGGGGCTACCGAAGTATTTGCAGGTGGACCCCCAGCAGTACAACCTCCAGTTCACGGAGCACACCCTGCAGCAGCGCGCGTCGTTCACCCAGGGCAAGCATGAACAGGTTCAGGCGCTCCAGCGACTCCAGCAGACCCCCCTGAAGATGTACTTGGCACGACCGTCTAGTCGGGCAGGACCGAAGACGCCGGTTCTGGCCGTGGGCGAGTCCTCGTCCCAGGCTGGTGGTCGCCTGGAGGGCTGGCGCGGTTTTGTCACGCCCTCTACGCCCCGTGTCACCCGGAGGGGGGAACGCCCGAACCGGGTACGGGCGTGCTGGCTGTTTAACAAGGAGGACCACATCGCGGCAGCCGGTCCAGAGGTGCCCAAGGAGCTCCAGGACAAGCAAGCCCGCCAGAGGGTCCAGTTCGCCAAGGCCATCCGCTGGGCGGACCGGCAGGCCAGGGGCGCCTCCCCTGGACGGCGGGACCCGAAGACGGTGCAAAACCTCTGGGTCGCGATCCTGCAGAGGATCCAGGAGAACCTGTACAAGGAGAGTCCTGAGGACTGGGACTCCCATCCCGAGGAAGAGACCACGACCACGGGTACCTCGGGATCGGGAAACGAGGTGGGGGAGGTGCGCCCGTAGGCGGCCTCCCGTATATTCCAGACACCGGTGATCCTGTGTCGGCCTCAGTTGCATTCCTGGGCCGGTGCGGTCGTCGGCTTCGAACCAAGGTAGCCGCATGGACACCGTGTGCCTGTCGGGGTACCCTGCTCACCTTGCGTAAGGATAGTTCCAAGGTTACGTCTACCTTGAGCTTCGGGGGTGAGGACCCGGTTTCTGTGGCGGCGGTGGTGGACACAGGGGCCGGACCAAGCGTTGTCAGCGAGGACCTGCTCCCTCCGAGATGGAGCGCCCACGCCTGGCGTGCGCCTACCCGCACCCGGATCGTGCATGCCTCGGTGCAGGCTCTCAAGGCTCTCGCTCGACTCCCGCTCACCCTGCATGTACATGACAAACCTATGCATTTCCCGTTTATTGTTGTGAAACGCCTCTCGGTCCCGCTCATTATCGGGTGTGATTTTCAGCGCCAGTATACCAAGGCCCTCCTGCCCCAGGACGGCAAGATCGAGTTGTCAACGGGCGCTGTATCGGACATCCTGGGTTACCATCTTGGCGCCAGGGGGCGACAGTACAAGGCACCGGTCAAGCCCCGGGTTCGCCCGAACGAGCTGACGCTGGTCGGCGCAACGGTGCTTCCCCCTGGTGCTCAGACCGAGGTCCAAGTTGTGTCCCGGTCGACGGGCAGTTGTCTCATCAAGGGACGGGCGGAGTTCCTGGCCAAACACGGGCTCCACTTGGCCCACGGGCATCATAAGAAGGTGCACCAGCACGAGCCCTTCTCTGTCCTCTTGGTCAACCTGGGTCGCAAGACAAAGATGTTTGCCAAGGGCACCCGAGTGGGGGTCGTGGAGCCGTATACCGGCGAGGCGCGACCCCTCTCCCAAGGGGCCCTTCTGGCCGTCCAACAGGAGCTGGCGGCACGACAGGAGCTGGACACGCAGGCGGCCATGGCCACGGCGGAAGGTCCGCCGGAGCCCCCAGTTGTGGCGCCCCCCAAGAAGCCGGAGTCGACAGAGGTGAACTGGGCGGGCGTGCCCACGGAGCTACATGGCAAGGTGCACGGTCTTCTGGATCAGTTCAAGGGTATGTGGTCGGGGAAGCCGGGTGAGCTCAAGGCCACCACGCACCATATCCAGCTCAAGCCAGACGCCAAACCAGTGTACTCGGCTCCGTACCGGGCTGGTCCAACCCGTCTCTTGGCGATCGAGAAGCAGGTCAAGAAAATGCTCGACCTGGGTGTCATAGAACCCTCGGACGCCGAGTGGTCCTTCCCGGTGGTCGTCGTGCCCAAGCCAGGTGGCCACTTCCGGTTTTGCGTGGGATACCTGCGGCTGAACGAACGCACGGTCAAGGATGTCTACCCGATCCCGAGGATGGACGACTGCCTGGACTCCCTCGGCGATGCCACGGTGTTCTCGACCCTGGAATGTAACGCCGGGTACTGGCAGATCCCTTTGGCCGCCGAGGACAGAGACAAGACGACTTTCACGTCTCACACGGGCTTGTTCCGGTTTGTGCGGCTCCCTTTTGGTCTGGTGAACGCGCCAGCCTCTTTCCAGTGGGCTCTCGACATCATCTTGTCCGGTTTACGGCGGCAAACGTGCCTGGCGTACCTGGAAGACGTGATTGTCTTCTCCCGGACCGTGGACGATCACATCCGGCACCTCCGTGAAGTCCTCCTCATTCTGGAAAAGGCCGGCGTCTCACACAAGCCCTCCAAGTGCCATCTGTTCCAGCAAGAGGTGGAGTACCAGGGACACGTCGTCCACCCAGGGCAGCTGCTGGTGAACCAGAAGAACATCAAGATCCTGGCGCAAGCGCTTACACCGCGTAACCATACGGAGCTCAAGAGCTTCCTGGGCATGTGAAACCTGTACCGGCGTTTCATCAAGGAGTATGCGCACATAGCCAAGCCCCTGACCAAGCTCACCAGCAAGAAACTCCCGCACGTACTCCCTCCCCTGGATGCCGCCCAGTTGGCGACCTTCGAGTACCTCAAGGAGCGCTTAACGTCGACCCCGATTCTGGCGCTCCCCCGACGTGAGGGTCTCTTCATCCTGGATACCGACGCCTGCGCAGTCCAAGTCGGCTGTACCCTCCTGCAGCAACAACCGGACAAGAGCATCCTCCCGGTCGGCTACTACAGCCGGGGCCTCATCCCAGCCGAGCAAAACTACTCCACGACCGACCGAGAAAGCCCGGCCGTCGTCTGGGCCTGCTTTCTTCTTCGCCCCTACCTCGAGGGACAAGAGTTCCTGATCCGGACGGACCATCCCAGTTTAAGCTGGCTGCTGAACATGGACAGTTTCCAAAGAAGGGTCGCTCGCTGGCGCCTCCGGTTGTCAGAGTTCCGGTACAAGATATGCACCAGTCCGAGAAGGGAGCACCACTGTGCCGACGCCATTTCGCGTCTCCCGACGCTGGCACCGGATCGGTCCGTCATCCCGGAAGAGATTCCCTGCCTCGCTCTGGAAGACTCTTCCCGTGGCTGGGTGGCGCCGAACTACGGGGAGCCAGAAAAGAAACAACCGGTTACGCTCGCGCATATGCTGACCGCGCAGAAGGAGGACCAGCGGTGCCAAGATCTCCGGGATAAGATGAACCAGAACGCGCACTACCGCTTCTCGGAGACCAAAGAGGGGCTTCTCGTGCGTGTCGCCCCCCTAGACGGGGCTGTCCAAGTGTACGTCCCGTTCACCCTGCGCCAGGACCTCCTGCGGCTCTAACACGACTTGGTGCGCGCTGGTCACCCTGGGGTCATCCGGATGTACGCCGCCATCAGGCGCCACTACTACTGGGAGTCCGTGGCCGCGGACGTGTACGTCTGGGTGGCCAGTTGTGCGTCTTGCGCCAGGAACAGGATTTCACCAAGGCGACGCACGGCGATGCTCAAGTTGTTCCCGGCGACGGACCCCTTCGCGAGCCTGTCTATGGACCTCCTCGGACCCCTGACAGAGACCCTCTGTGTCTTCTCTTTTTGATGATACTTCCTTCACCCACAGGTTGGCCTTGCACTACCCCTTTCTTCCCTTTTGCCTGCTTCTGGCTCTCGTTCTTATCTTCACCGCTATAGTCGCTACACCGCGGTCGCATAAACCGAAAGTCAGGAAGGCCATCCGCTTCGCGTTGACATTGTCTCACTCAATACTGCGTGGTTCTCTTCAGGCACTACTGTGCATCGTCTCTGACTCGTCAGTTCTGTTTCCTTTAGGTATATGTGTGTGCGCATCGTCACAGCTCGGCCGCATTTCCCTATTGGCAGGATGCTCGTTGACTTTTATCTGAACACAACAGATGACTGACAACTCCAAGCACATCTTTTGTACATCTTTGGCTCGTTTTTCGTTGTCTTGTGCGCCCATTTCGTGTTTTCCCTCGCCGCCTCTGCTGTTTTCGTTGCGCTTTTCATGCATCCACCTGCCCCCGCTCTCCACCGTCACTTTCTCTTGATTATTCTCGTACTGTCGCGCAGAAAGAGTCCGTGGAATGAGGCCACCGGATCAGGACAAGCGGCCGCGTAATCCCTCCCCAACTCGACGCTCTACGCGCCGAAAATGGGCCCGCGCCAAAGTACTGCCAAGCGCACGGGGGCGACATCCTCTCGCCTCCGGCGTGCTGAGCGGCACGGGCGGCCACACCCCGCCGCCCTCTTCCATTCGGCGGGAAAAAATACAGCCGTGCGTTTTCGCGCACCAGCCGCCGCGGATGCAGCTGTTTTTTCGCCATCGGCTCGCCATGAGGCAGCTGATGGTGGCACGAACGTGCTCATGGCGGTCGAAGAGGCTGTGGTGCTGTCGAGTACTGCTGCGCGGCCTCCGGCTAGGCGTCCCCCAGGAGGGTGCTACTCCTTCAGCGCTCCCCCGAGGAGCCGCTCAAGGGCCACTGGCGGGCGAGACGAGCCTATCCAACTTACCGGCTGCGAGCACGCCCCGGGCCATGCCACCGACGTCGCAGCGGACGCCATGTGCGAGCCACGTGTTGGGGCCTTCTGCCACCTGTGATGAATCGAGGTCGGGGGACATCTCGGGTGCCGCGAGGCGGACCACCGCGTCGCCTGCATGGACGCCGCCTGACAGTGGGGTCAGAGGGGAACATGCTGGTCGTGCCTCTTCGGCCACTTCCAGCTTGGCTCGTCGCTCGCGGGCGGGTCCGTCTCTCCTCCGTCATTCTGTCTCCGCATCCGCCTTCGCGGCTGCACGGCAGCCTTCAGCGGAAAGGCCTGGCTTGGGGGGAGGAGGTGGCGCCACAGGAAACACCCGGCAACCCCACAGGACTGGCGGGACCGCCGAGGAGGCTGTGCACACCGAGCGACCGCCTCGCCCACCTGTCGGAGGGGTTACGGCGGCAGTGGCCGCCCCTGCCGCGGCGGTTCGCCCCGAGACCGTGGCTCGCGAAGTCGTGAGCGACTTTTTTGTCACCCTTGTTGTGCATCTGGACGGCGGACACATTGGCGGCGTCGTGGCCGAGTTGTCCGCCGGGCACCTGTAGTTCAACGATTGCGCGCTCTACCTCACCGAGTGCAACCTAGACGGGAGGTCCTTTTTAACTTTCCAGAGTTAAGTAAGCGAATGATTTTCCTCGGCCAGCTACCGGGCCGCCCTACGGCCGCCGCGGAGGTGGCCGCGGGCGTAGCCAAGGTACGCACGGAGACTGAGCGAGCGGCGGACTAGAAGGCGTACGCAGAGATTGCCGTGCTCGCCCGCTATGGAGAGCTCTTCCAGTTCAACGTGCCCAACCTCTGTGCCATTTTCCTGCAGGCCTTGAAATTGGCCGAGACGAAGCAGTTTGCCACTCTTTAGAGCTCCGCCATCGTCGTAACCAACGCTTGGTCGCTGCACACGGTGAGCGGGACGAAAAACGGACAGAAAAAGACGACCAAGTCCTATGGAGACTCTGTACGGTCGTTCTGTTCATTCGGTGCGCTGCCGTCCAGCAACCAGAAGGACGGGGTGGTGATGCCGGTGCACCGCCACATTTTCGTTACCTTTTTGAACGCGGAGAAGGCGCGTCCACGTCTAGTCACGCGCTGGCGCAGTGCCCATCCGCACCCCGCCGTATCTGCTCCTGACCCCGCGGCCGCTGCTATTTCACTCCCCATCCCCGTGCCGGCGCTCTCCGGCCGTGGGACCGTCCCTTCTGCTCCTACTATACCGCCGCAGCCATCGTCGGTTGTCGAAGGCGACGATGGAAGCGGGTCGGACATGGAGTTTGAAGGCACCAGCGGGGGACGACACGGACTTGGGCGGGAGTGGCGGGGGCGAATCGCCGGTGTTGGCGGCGGGGAACGCGTCAACCGCAAGCGGCCGAGTTTCGGGCGGCCCGACGCCTACCGGCGCTGCACGACAGGCCTCTGCCGCGACGGGCTCGCGGGTGGCAGATCGCTCACGGAGTCCCGGCGGTGCACCAGCCCGCACCCCTCCGCAGCCTCCCGCTGTCACCGGGTAGGCGGGCGCGGCGCTCCCCTTGACGTCAACGACCCAGGCTATCGGGGCGGGCGGCGGCGCGCCACCGCCGGACGTCAAGCGTGTCGGAAAATATTTCATAAAGATGCAACAAAGCGCGCTCGCCAAGGTGGGCTTCCTCTCAAACGCGATAAGGGCGGGCTGCGGCTGCGCGGCGCGCGCCCAATACAAGGCGGGCGCGTTCAAGTCAGTAGGGGTGTATGGGGCGGCGAAGCAGGTGGTGAAACAGAACGAGCGACGGCGCCACCTAGAGAATATCTCGGCTGGTGTGGCAAAGGCTAACGGCTCGAGGGACTCGTCCTTGCCAGACGGAAATTGGCGCCGGCTGGCTGAGCGGCAGCTGCTCAGCCCGACATCGGAGGGGTTCCTTAACAAGTCCATGCTGCTGGCAGCCCGTGTTGTGCTCAACTTTTCCATCGAGGCGAGGGGGGCGACCGCATGCGCGGTGGAGTGGAGCGACGTTGCCGTCCGCCGCTTTTCTGCAATGTGGAAGTTGGGGGGCGCGCCCATTGACGTGCTTCGAACGTATGTGAGTGCCACCAAGACCGGCGAGGGGGCGGCGTACTGTCTTGGCGCCATTGGCCACGTGAGCCCGTGGCTGTGCCCGCTCGGGGCGATGGCAGATGCGCTTGTGGCCAACTGCCACCTCCCCGGGCGGGACACCTCCAAGCCGCACGTTCCGCTGGCGCCTTTGATTGACCCGACCAACCACGACATGCTGGACGCTGGGGTGAAGCCTCACTTCTTCGGGCAGTCGGGGCCGAAGCTCGGCATCGGCAAGTGGTATCGGTGGCTGCTAATCCCCACGGTTATGGGCGGCCCGTACAAAGAGATGCCCTACGAGTACCACGCACGCAACCTAAAGCTGGCGTTGACGGCGGCGGGCATCTCCGACGACGGGGCGTCGACGCACGTGCTCCGCCGGGCGGCGGCGCAGAGGGGAAAATAGGCGAGCTTGCGCTTGCTGGAATCCTCCTCCATGGAATGTGGGAAGTGGGCGCCGCCAGCGGCGCGTACGACGGGCGCATCCCAAATCCTGCCACAATGGTGGCGTTGTCGCGTCTCCCGTCCGATTGTACCTCTCCCTTCACCCCGCGTCTGCGCGTAGATGCTCCGGATGGCCTGCAAAGCATGATGTGCCCATGGCTCGAAGACGCCGAGGCCGCCTACGCGGCTCGAGTGGCAGTGGATGCGCGGTGTCACGATAACGCCCTTCTAGAATTTTTTGCGCTCGTGCGGGCGGCCCGCTCCACGTTTTTTCAAACTTGGGCACCGCGCCTGGTGACCACCAGCACTCCTACCGACGCGTACATTTTGCGCCACCCGCTGCTCAACAACCCGCTGTTCACCGCATTCAAGGCAACCATGGCGGAAATCCTGGCCAGCTCGGCGATTTCAGCGAGGGAGGCGGTGGCGCGTCTAAAGCCAGAGCTGTCACACGCGGTCACGGCGGCTGTGGAGGCGGTGGCGGCCGGGAGTGCCGCGACGACGCTCGACGCGGAGGGCCGCCTACGGAGGCAAGCCGAACAGACGGCGGCGCAGTCCAAGGCCCACTTCGACGTCACCTTCGCGTCACTCAACTCCCTGGTCTCCCAATTGGTGGGGTAAATCTGAGCGTTTCGGGCAGAGGTTGCCGCTATAACCGCCTGCGTGTCTCGTTGCGTATCTGGCGGCGTGTCCGGTGGCGTGGCCGCTGCTTCCACGTGTGGAGCAGTGCTTGCCCCTCGTGCCCTGACACGGATGGCCCAACCCCCCGTCTATTCCCCACATCCCACGCCCACCCCCTCCACGGACGTGCCTCCCCGGCTTCTGTGGGACCGAGAGAACATCCGCAAGCACCAACTCGACCACAAGCTCGACGGTGTCAACATTTTTGAAGGAGACGGCCAATGCATGCCCCTGCTGCAACTAGAATCCGGAAAGGGGTGGGAGGTGTCTCTTGAAGAGTACGTCGTTGGGGTGGAGAAAAGGGCGTCGCTGCGGGAGCTCAACGACCTCTTCGGTGAGCGGTGGCCGCTCCTAGGACAAAAGGACGAGAACCATTGGCGACAAGGCCGCCTATACCCCTTCCACAGCCCCATCTACAGGGCGTCTGCGCACGACTTCAAGGAGCGTGGCGCGGCGGTCGGGGCCGACGAGATTGTCAAGCGGCTTAAGAAAAAGTACAACAAGGAGGTGGGGCGCTCGGCTAAGGCGGTGCGCGCTCGCGCCAACGAGGAGTACCCAGAAACCAAAAACTAGAAAGCTGTGACTGCTGTAGTATGCTTTCTTTGCCATTGTGCAGAAATGTGGTGACGGTCTTACTCCTTTCATGCCTGTGCCGGCGTCCAAAAATCATAGAAAGTAGAAAAAATGCAACGACGCGTTCCCCGTCCGCGGTACGCCTGGGGGCTGCGTCCGTCATGTTAGTAGGTGCCCACTGCGGCCGCCACCGCCCCCGTCCCGGCCGCCTATTTACCTCGGTGCGGGGCGCTCATCTCCTGACCGTGGCCTACAAGCCGCCGCCGCCCCGCCCCCGGAGCTAGCTGCTCCCCTCCAGGCGGTCTCGTTTCCGCTGCTGCTGGGACATACAGCACATGACCCTCCGCTGCCCCAATTTTTTCTGATTGCTCTTCCCCCTTCCCGACCGTGTGCCGCCGTCCCGCTGCTCGTCATTGTGCCGCTTCTGGATCCTCCCCCCCCCGCGAGTGGCCAACCGCCCACCGTCGGCGGGCACTCTGCAGCCTGCCACTTGTCTCTTACCGCTGCAATCCTGTAGCCGCATCGGCGCTCTCATTCCCACCGTCCTCTTGCGGCTGCTTGCGTCTCGCCTGCAGTCAGACGTAGCGGCGGCAGACCAACTGATATAAGCACCAGCGACCAGGTAGGACGATCGAAAGAAATTTGTCGATCGCCCTGCGGCCCTTCTTGAGCGAATTCGGGACCCTCCCAGAAAGTCTCTCAGAGCGCGGAATTAGCCAAAGAACGTGTCGGAAATGTGGGGGCTACTGTTGGAGCGATCGACGTCTCCGGTGCCCCTGTGGTGTCCGACGACTCTCCGACGATCGTGTTATAGGTACTACGATAAAATATGGAAATCATCTCGCCCGAAATCCCCGTAAATGCTGTGTATTGTACATCTCTTGCTGCCCGGTAGCATTGAAGTGACCTCATTGTAGCCGACAGCGAACTCCGTCGAGAGGCGCTTAACTACGGAAAGCGACTGTAAAAAAATGGCGATGGATGTATCCGAATAATGACTGTACTCGTTCGATGACCAAACCCACGAGTGTCCGTCCAGATTGGGTCTGTGTACATGAAAAGCGCCAAGCGCAACGAACAGCCTCGGAGCGGCCACCCCAGAACGTTGGGCAAGTAATGCGCCGCTGACTAGCCAAAAAGTCAGCAAGACCACCACCAAGAAACGTCCCGGGCAGGTGCGCAACAGCCTTTCCAAAAGAGAGCATCCCCGCGGGCCAGGCTCACCGGGACGCCCTGACCCCGACCTGCCGCCACCGTCGCCGGCGCGCGAGCGGCTAAGGTTGCGCCATAGCCCAGGCTTGGGCGTCAACAGGTACAATGCGGGGCGCCGCCGCCAGGGGCGTCGGGCGGCGGAAGTGGTGCCCGCCACGGGCGGGCGCCGCCGCCGCCGCCGGGAGTGCTACGAACAGCAAACGCAGCAGCCAGGCCGGGCTACCGCGGAAACGGCACACGGTGCCTCTCCCGCAGCAGCGGGCGACAGACGCACGGGCGGGAGGAGCCGCTCGGGGGGCGGGAGAGAGGAAGCAGGACGGCGCGTGCGCGCCGCGCTGCGCCGTGGAGGCGCCGCCTTCATCCACCGTGGCAGCCCGCCCGGTGGGCCAGCCGCGCACCAACGCGCGGCGACCGACAAAGTAAACACGACCGGTTACATGAAGGATCACAATTCGAGGAAGAATGCTTGCAGCGGAATGCTTACAGCTGACAGTAAGAGATGCAGTTTACAGTAAGTAACAGTTGGACATTTACATGTGTGTTTATATATGTGAGTGTATTTAAATTCGGTTTTGTCCATGGATATCATTAGCCTGCAGCTTGTTAAGCAAACAATGGGGTTTACTAGTCTCGCCAATGACCGTGTTGGCGGCCGCCGCTGCTGGTGGATACGACCGGCCCGCTCCGCTCAGCCCCGCCCGACCCATACCACACCTACACCCGTACCTGCACCTAAACCTATTGTAGTACTCGGGCGCCTGAAATCTGTGTCACTGTCTGCCAATACTCGGTGGCTGGATCCGCGGCAAATACCTTACCCGTTGCCAAAATTGATAGCCCTCGGTGAGGCCTGATGGACGTAGCAGACGATCCGGTGGGCCACCTGGTGAGAGGCGGTGTTGACGGCGGTGCCCTCCGATCCGAACGCCGTCGCTGGCGAGGGGCACGCAAGTAGGGGGTGTGACGAAGCCGACCGGGGGCTCGGTGCTGTCGTTGGCGGCTTCGCCACGGAAACGATCGTCAACGCTGTTGGGGGCGTCGGCGCCGCCGTGCGAGGGGCCCGCCGCGCCGTCAAGGGCACCGTGGACATGGTGAGCGCCGCCGTCGGCGCGGGTGCGGTCGCGGCGGGGCGTGCCCTGCGGTGGGCGCTACCACCGTATGGGCGGGGTGCCTGTCGACGCGTCGAGTTTTCACTGCGGGGCTATCAGAGCATCCTTGTCGTGCCTCGGTCGGCTGTTTTCTTTTTTGCACCGTCTCGCACGCACAGCGAGTCACGTGAAAACATCACCGTAAAAACAAAAACGCGGCTCAAGGAAGCGTTCGTTGCCTTTCTGACTGCCGCTCCCGACGGAGCTAGTCTCCGGCGGGAGAGTGAGTCGTAAACAAAGCAGCGGGCGCCCGTCTAGGCGCCCGCGGGCAGGTGCACGCCCCCGTGCCGTAGGCACGCGCCTGACCGTCCCCTACCCAGGAGGAGCTCGTGCAGATGCCGGAGGCGCGGGCCTGACGCGTCGCACGTCGTCTAGCCGCCACCATCGGCACTGAAGCGCCCAACCCACCCATCGTACCCTCCGACACTTCACCGCAGCACACGTCGTGCCACCGTGCCACCGTCGTCAGACCTCCCCGGCACAAGTCACAGCAGCTGCTTCACGATGTGCCTGGTAGTAATACCAGCAGCGGCTGCCAGCGTGGGGGGGGGTCATTGGTCGCACGTCGCGCAGAACGGGCACATCGCAGTGGCTTCTTCGTCGCCATTCGCACATTGTGGAGGGTCAGTGCATTCCACACCACTTTCTTTAGCCTTGTCGCATTCGCGAACCTGGATCCCCGTGCAGCCGCAGCCAAAGTTGACGTTGTACAAACAGCACATGCTTGCGGCGACAAAGAGGTAGAAGCGCGCTGTGCAGGGAGCAAACAGCGGTACCCAACCACGGCGTGAAAGGTGCGCTTGGACGGGCTCGCATGCACGAGTGGACGCCGCAGAGCACAGTTGTTAAACGTGTAGTACGGAGAGAAGTGTGTTTGGGAGTTGGTCGCAGTGAGAAGATGGGCTGGTGAGATGAGGTGCGCGGCAGCACACCTCGTTCCCAAGGGACCAGGTCTGAAGAGGGGCTTCCTGAGGTCGCTCTGCGCGGCACGAGGACCACACAAGGGCCCAAAAAGAACCGACGAAAGGGGGTCCTGAGCTGGGCCCGGAACGCCGCAGCTGTGCTGTGCTCCACAAAGAGCGAGGTGGCACCCACTTTGCATTTTCGGCTGAGAATGACGAGACACGGGTTTGAGAAACCCCCGTGTGGACACGACATGGGTTTGAGAAACACCTGTGTTCAGCAATGGGTTCGTTTCGAGAAATCGGCAGTACCGCTTTTCAAGTTTCAGCCGTTGACAGAAGGGGGGACGGCACAAACACAGAACGCATGCAACTGCCTCAACGCAGCCCCCGGCACAAAACTCGACTCGTATAGCCCTTCACTGTCCACCTCGTGTACTCTCCTCCAACCACCTCGCACTCTCCCACGTGGCGCCGCTTGCGCAGATTCGGCGACGACCGCCACAGCCACGGCGGAGGGGGCGTTTACGTGCCAGCGTCCACGCCTCCGCCGCCACTACCACCAGCTCCGTGCTCATGTCCCCAACGCAAGATCTCATCACCTTCCGCCACCGGTGCCGCGCAGTAGCAAAAGCGATGAAAGCCCGTCACAGCCACGGGCTCGACGACGGACACCGACAATGACGGGCGAGCCGGTGTTCTCTGCGGTTGACGACAAGTCACCACGACGCTGGCATGGCCGCCCCGTACCGCCGCAGCCGCACCAATTCGCTCCTTTTCCACCCTTGTCGCACCCCATCCCCGCCGTCCGTGTACCCACGCGCACCACATGCCGGCGGCGGCTCGATGCCCCAGGCGCAGCCGCTCGTCCGCGTCAGCCGCGGTCTCCGCTGTCTCCACCGCCGCCAGACGACGGTCGGTGGTAGGCAGGCGGTAGTGACACCGCCCCCCTCGCGCAGCCGCCGCCGCCCTGTCGTTGCCCCCCCCCGCGCCGTCGGGCCGATGGAGACGCCCCTTTCCAGCGGGTGTGCGTCAATCTCACGCAGCAGACGCACGGCAGTCGCTAGCCAGGCGTGCTTATGCGCATAGGCCTCCCGCGCGCCCGCCTCGCGCGGCGCGCCCGCCAGCAGCAATCGATGAGTCTACCTCGCGGCGAGGACCGCGACGGTGCCCGGCACGAGGCCAAACATATTCCCCCACAGCACCCGCGGGGGGGAGGAGCACAAGCCGGCGGCGGCGGATCCTGCCCGTACAGACGGCTACGGAGAGGCGAGAACGAGCCGCGGCGCGGGGGGCTGCGGTGCGAGGGGTGCTCGCCGTCTCGTCTACGACCGCCGAGAGGTCGTCCTACTCATGGCCGGCGGCGCCTGACGGCTCGTCGCCGGCGGGCAGCAGCCGACCGGCGTCAGTGAAGCTCGATTTGGGGGCCGCGTGGGGTGACGGGGAAGAGCCGATCTCGGGGGTGGCTGTCGGCTGCGTGACCGCCACCGTCGTCGTCACCGTCGCTGCCGCCCCGGCCGAGCCGAGCGGGACAACTGCGGCCAAGAACAGTGCGAGCGACCGCCGCAGCACCGCATCCGCCGCCTCGCCGTTTGCCGTGGTGCAGATCTGCTCACGACCTACCTAAACGCGCCAGCTTCGTGACGGACGCGTGCAACGGCGCCAGCAGGGGGCCGTCTGCGTTGGTCGGAGGCCGACCTTCAGGCCCAACCCCCAAGTTCCCTGCCCCCGTCCGTCGCGCGTACCATCGACCGCCGCATGTCGTCATCAAACACCTGACACAGTTCACATGAGCCGACCGCCGCCGCCGCCACACGCAACCACCACTGACGCCTCCCGTCCTGGCTGCCGCCGAGGTGGTGCGCAGTTGACATGGTGGCAAACAGGGTGGAATGATTGGGACCTCACGATCACATGGTCTGATGAATATGCCATGGTTACACGAACGAACTTTCATAAATTTGAAACAACAAATATTCACATTGAAAATCGTATTTGACTAAAATATACCAACATGTTTGACCGATGTTGTCATCAGCAGCAAAGTCAACCGTCACGGTCTCCTGCACGCACGGGGCGGAGCCGGACGCCAGCCCGACGCCAGACACAGCACGAAGCCATACTCCTCGACAGGCTGCCATCACGGCCACAATGCTGACCCGAGGGAGCCGAGCGGACAGCTCCCAGCCGCTCACTTTAATGAGCCGTTTCCACTCGACTGCCGCCACCACAGTGGGCTGTGGAATGTCTATAGAACGGCGCTCCATTGGCGTTCACGGACTGACACCTGCTCCGGGCGGCGCCGCGAGCAGGGATGTGCAATTGGATGCGTTGACCTAATCGATTGATCGGGACTGGATTCTGTCCGATCTCCGATTTCAAACCGGTTTCGAATTCTCTGGCCTGTGGGACAGGGTGCTCCGAAGGTGCAGTGGCTACGATCCAGAGAGGGGGCGCCACCAGGGCACGCACCCGCCGGTAGGGCGGTGGCGGGTGTCGCCCGCCGGTAGGGCGGTTGCGGGTACCGCCCGTCCCCCGTCCCGCCCCCTATCGGCACCAGCCGAGCGCCGTCGCCGGCCCGCCCACCCACCTGCCCGCTCGCAGTACTACCGACGGCGGGCGGCAGCCAGCAGGGCCGCCGCCGCCGGCCGCCAACGGGTGGCGCCGCTGCTGCGGTGGGGGTCGACGCCGACGGCAGCCGACCGAGCGCCGCCCGCATAGGGCGTGGCCGGTGGCTGCCGCCACTCCTTGGTGCCACCCCCGAAGCCACCACGCTGATCCGCACGCGCCGCCGCGCACGCTGTTGGCATCCTCGCTGTCTCGCAACGTAGCGTCACTTGCCATCTCGTTGGCGGCAGCAGCAATGCTTACCGCCGCCCACGTTGTCGGGTGCCGCTAGCGACGGCGCCGCCAGTCGGCTGCCATTCGCGAGTGGGGCGGAGGAGGCCGACGTGCACAACCGCAGCGCGCCCGCCGGCTGGCCGACAGCCTTGGGGGGCTGGAGGCGCCCGCTGTGCCCGCAGTCAGCGCGGCGCTCGCCCACGTGCCTTAGTTGTAGGTGCGGGCGCCGCGCTGCCGCCGCCTCCCCATGCCCCGTCAGTACTCCCGCCCACACGTAGCAGGCGCAACCCCCATCTTCGTACCCACACAGCTATGCCAACACCGGGATTACAAGTGCGGGCGTGACACAGATGAAAAAGGTGGAGGTTAGGGTGACTGCGGTGCCCAACAGCTGCAGCCGTTCTCTCGTAAATTCTCGCACTCATGTGTTGCGGAAGTGAGTCTTCCACATCGGCCTCTGCGCGCAGGGGGTCGTCGAGGCCGGTTTGCAACTCTTGCAACAGTTGGAGTGCCGGATTTTTTAGGGAACGGCTGTAGCCGCTCGACCCGTGCGTCCACGCATACTTAACAATGCGCCCCGCCGCGCTTGTCGCCGCGCCGAAAAAGTGCGAGTGCGAGCCCGAGCCGTCGAGCGTGACAGCCTCGGCGCCGTCGCCGTTGAAGTCAATGGGAGGATGTGCTCCAGCCACGACAAACTAGAAAAACGTCGAATACGGGGTAGGAGGTGTGCAGCCGGCGGGCGGTCAGCTCCGCCGACATCCACCGCTGGCCGACCGAGCCATCGTCCCCGGGTGACCATTTATTCCGCCTGCGCAAGACCGTCAATAAAAGAGCAGATTCGGCCATACGCCTGGTTGTCGCCCTCTTGGGTTTCCATCAGCTCCTTATCCACCCACGGACGCGTTCGCAGCCCGCCAAAGTCAAACAAAACGAGGTCCTCGTCACGGTTAATCATGGAGTTGGCCGGCTTGGCGTCGCCCCAGACGCGCTTGTGGTCGTGCAGATGATCAAGAGCCGACCGCATCTGCGTCTTCCACTTGCGACAGGAAGCAGTACTCGCTGACTTCATCGACGACAGCAGCACGCCGTCGATGTAATCAAGAAGGATGCCGCCAACCAACCCTTGTCCGCATCCCACCACGCCGTGCAGTCGGATAATGTGCGGGTGCAGAGGAAGATCGGCCAGCATGCTGATTTCTCGACGGAACGCACGCTTCGTGCAGCGATACACCTGCTTGTAGCACAGCTCGCCATCAGGACGGACCCGGACCTTAAAGAAGTGCCGCGCCACTCCTTCCAACAGGATGATGTCCTGCTCTTCAATGACCGGCACTTGATGTTCGTGCGGGTTCGGCGCAAGCCAAGGACGACCCCCAGCCTCCTCAGCGCTCAGCCTGCAAGCAGTCAGGACGCCGTCCACCGTCTTGAGTTGAATCTTGACGGGTGAAGCGAGGAAGTAGTTGGGCACAGACCGTGCCGTCGCATGGACATCGTCGTCGGGAGCGAGCGCCCAGAGCGAGACGTTGTCACGGATCAGCTTTCGGCAGGCATTGCGGTTGGAAGGGGTACCGGTGGTGCCTTGGATGCCCCGCAGCGCTGCGTTCTCCCCGCAATCGGGGACGTCCTCGTTCAACACGCTTGAAACCTCATACTTGACGCCGTCATGCTCGAAGACGGCCTTGAACCAAGTCACCATGCCGCCGGGCTGAGGTTGCATATGCCCGATTTCCATATCGTGGTAGCGCACCGCACTAGTCAAGAGATACACCCGCACGAGCGACGACTTCTCCGTTGAGCCGATGTCAGGACGGGCAGCTCACGCACCACGACCGGACGAGAGCCAGAAGCCGAGACACGCAGCCGTCGGACTGCCGCCAACAGGAGCGCCACGTGACCAACGGTAGGCAAGACACATCGGTGTTCGCAGGTACGAACGCCGCCGCCCGTGGATGAATGGATGTACAAGCAGGAAGAGGACTGGAGCTGCAACAGCGCGTCGCCGCCGCGACCGTAGAACCGAGCACACGAGCTCGCAGAGGGGGGACAGGGAAGAGACGCGACCAGCTGCGCAAACAGGCTCGCGTGGGGCAGCGGATGTGTCGGCGTGGGCTGGACTGCCGCGGCGACGCACAAAGTGCCAGACTTGTGGGTCACGAAAGCGCGGCCACCCACGAGTTAAGGCGGTACCGCCGGCGGACCCACGAATGAGGCGGTCGCGCCGGCGGGCGCCTCCAGGCAGCTCCGAAGGCCCACTATTGTCGGCAGCCTACACGGGTGTCAACCAATGAGGCTGTGTCTTGCCCCCTGACCATGCACCTGAGGTGTGATTGAAATCATTTCTGCGCCGGAGTAAATGTGATTTAAATCAACCCTTGATTTTTCATCGCAGAGGTGATTTTTATTGATGTAAATCAATGGTCATGACTTAAAATCATTCAGTGCTCTAATGTGTCGGAAGAAGTACACAAAAGGGGCAATAAGCCCAAACAATTCACTTCAGACTAGTTAAGGCGCTTAACGAAGAATGCATGGTTACCAATGCGATGTTAACGTGGCATCGTGAGGTCCTGTGCCTAAGAGTAGAAGCAGAGTGCGAGTGATTGATTACAGGACTCAAGCATCGGTAAGTGTTGGAGAGCGACGACGTTGTGGCTATGTCCAAGAACCTCTGGGGCCTTGAGACTCGTGTTGTAGACCGAAAATCAACGTTACCTGAGGAAGGTAGCACAGTTGGTTTGAAGAACAGGCTATGTTGCATCCATGGACTGCAAAACCGTAGCACCAGCGCGCAAGAACAAACCAAGCGTGCATGCCTTAGAAGGAAGCGCGTACTGCTCGCACCTCAAAGTTGGCTGCTCTATTTCTCGTCTCTTGAACTACTGTGTTTGAAGCCCCCTCTTTGATTTTTGAGCGGAGGTTGCGTTTGGAGTGCCGGACAACGACGGTTCAGATTCGTTGCTGGATTACTGCACCACTCATGGCGAACATTTGTTTGCTAGAGCACTAGTCTGCGACGATCGCTTTATCATCCCAAGCGTCACCATCACACACCCCCACTGAAGGGGCGTCTTCTGGCTATGAAACATCTGAAAGCCTCGGCAACTCTTTGCACAAATTACGATATCCACCCCCTCCCAGATGCGACCCTGACAGACCTCCATGGACACGGACGGCGCTTCTTTTCAAGACACCGGAACGGCACCTACGTGCACGGCAACACTCGTTTCTTTTTCCTATCAACCCCCCGCGCCCCGGTACACCCTGCGAGGTGCCCCCGCCCCCCTCCCCTACTGTGCATGGTACCATTCCTGCTTCCTCACACACGCTGGTGACCGATGGCAGGTCACGTTCCCCAAGCGTTGCCCAACGAGATGAGGTATGTTTTACAGGACACGCGTGAGGCGGCATGAGGCGACGGGCGTTTTTCTACGACACCTAGGCCAGTGTGACCACGCTAAGATGGCGGTCCTGTTGACCACCACTCTACACATTTTGTAGGGCGCTCTGGGCCCCTACCGTCCCCCTCATCCCAGCCCATGGACTGACGCCGTCGGTGAGACTATCTCTATGTACTTTTCCTACCAATGGATATGCAGTGCTTTGGACCGGGCGTCTGGCCTAGTAAAAGACATTGTCAACCCTACTACAGGGAAGCCATTGACGTTTCTGTGCTGTCGTTGCCATGTTGCTTTCTTACGTCCTAACAGGGCCACGGACGACTTTCTCGCCGGCATATCACACCATCCTGTGGAGCTCGCTGCACACGAGGTGGCTGCTTCTCTGCGCAAGAGCCAGAGCAGACGGATGCATGGCGCGCACAGTGGCATCCCTTTGGGGGAGTGTTCCCAGTGTTATTTTGAGAGCCGAGCCCCTACCACCCCACCGACCAGACCGGCTCATGCGCTGTGCCTGTCCGTCTTACACAAGGAGTGCGACACGGCTGCTTTCGTGTACACCCCGACCCCTGTCGCCAAGCCTTGGCTCTGGCCGGCAGATGTGGCCGCTGTACAAGCCACGTCACCCCCCCGCCAACGACTCAAGGTTTGTGGTGCGTGTCGCTCCTCGGCAGACAGGCGCCGCCTCGCGGCGGCACCGCCGCCCTCACCCTCCGCATCGCCCACCACAAGCTGTCCGGGCCTGAACTCGCGTGGTCCTGGCCCAGTGGACCCGCCCGTGCACGCGGCTCCCGCATCAGCGGCTGCAAGCGAAGGGGCACCAGCGGCGTCCGACTCTGTGCCGCCCGCTGGCGGTTCCGGTGGCTGTGAAACTCCCTTCGTGCCCGTGGTTCCTGGCGCCGTTGTGCTGGGAGCGAATTCCTCGCTCCGGGGGCCCATGCAGATGATGGAGGCGCTGATGGATAGCTACCGCTCTCTGAACTCAGCAGAGCTGGAGCGATTGGAGGCGCTTATGGCTACGCATCTCCGCTCTGTACGGTCGGACTGCATTTCCTTCTCATTTCGCAACGGTGTCAACCTGCTGTACGAGTTGGCGCAAGGACGCCCCCGCAAGGCTGTCGTGGCTAAGCGGCAGCTCCAGCGACGGGTGAGGTCCGTGGCGCGCGTGGCCGGCGGTGCCACGTGGGGGAGCTCACGATGCTATCAACTGTCTATTTCCAAGATCCTCGCTGCTGCACAAACCCAGACGGGGGTTTCCGTGGTTCCCACGAGGGGCTTACCTCAGCTCTCGCCTCGTGCGCAGGCGTTGCTTATGACTAAGCACAGCCTGAACGTTGCTACGTGGAGCGCGCTACGCGAAGCTTACGGCGGCAAGGAGAGCGGGTTTGCGTCGCGGGAGGTCGTGCGGGCGGCTACACGCGCCATTTCCGCGGATCCCGGGCGGCAGGCGTGGACAGACGACCGCGGGGCCCACCTAGTGAGGCTGCGTGATGCTCTCGAGTCCTCGTTGGCTGAGCTGGTGGCGTCCGGGCAGTTCCGGGAGCGCCTCGTATGCGACACAGATGGCTTACCCGGGCCGCACACGTCGGCATACCGGCCGACTCCCGAGGCCGCTTATGAGCTCCACGCCGACCACGTGGCCGACGTTCATTTGTGCTTGGGGCTTGAAAGGGCGGTAGAGGGGTGTCAACTGCCAAGTTGGTGGCCACGATACCCAACCAGGAGCGACCTATGTCGCGGGCAAATTCCATCCTTCTGTCAACCATGCCCTGCACATCGGACGCCTACGCCGACCTCCACGAAATGGTCGGCCCGTGGATGGGTAACCTGCAGGCTCTGCTTGACAGCGGGGTGAGTGTCAACGGGTCGTTACGGGCGGTGCGTCTCTTCCCGACAGGTGACCTGTCGTTTTTGAGCGGCTTCCTCGGCCACAAAGGTGCAACGTGCCGACACCCTTGCGTATAATGCCGCGTTGTAGGGCGGCCTGACATGGGCAGCACCGAGCTGTTGGCCGTGTGCGGCAGCATGAAAGACGTAGCGGCTCCTCCGACGTCGCTGCGCACTCCGGCGGAGCTGCAGGCTGCAGCTGTGTCTTTCGCAGACCGGCCAAACGATACGTTGCCCATCCCAGTGCCAGCGGCCGAGCATCGCTCCATCGAGCGGTTCCCTGTGTTTGATGTGGAGCCTCGGCAGATTGTACCTGCACCCCTCCATTTGACACTGGGGATTACAGGGTATTCCCAGCGGCTGGGAATCGAGGCGGTTGTCTTTGAGTGCGGTGCAGCGGCTGGGGCGGAGGCGGCGATGGCGGTCGGCGTGGCATTGCTGGTGAGTGAAAGGGTGTTCCCAGTACCCTACCACGGCGGTGGATTTGAAGGCCGCGACTGCCACCGCATCGCGCAGCGTAGCGTAGCTGTGTGTGACGCACTGGTCGGTCATCTGTCGGCTGCCCGACTCACGGCGCTACGACGGGCCTGGGCTGAGTGGTCAGAAGTCGTCAGCGTGCTCAACCGCGCTGAAGATGTTCCTGTCGCGAACACGCGAGTGTTCCAAGCCACCGTGTCACTTTTCGCGTCGGGGCTCCATGCTACGTTCCCATGGATGAGCGTGACGCCGAAATTACACGCCCTCGTTCACCACGCTCCCACGTTCTTGCTACGCTTCGGCTCCCTCGGCTCGTACGCCGAGCAAGCCCTTGAGGCGTGGCATGGGGTTTTCAGCCACGCGCGGGCGCACTGCACCGCAGACTCCTTATTCGGCTCTTGTTTGCGGCTGATCGAGCGGGCGGCACGTGAGCGGCAGCCAGCCGCCGCCCACATGCTCAACAACGTGCAGACCAGGAAGGCTGCCGCGCCCGGGGCGCGGACCGCAAAGAAGCCCGGCGACGGGCGTCTGCGGCAAAACAAGCCGGCGTCACGGAGCACAACTGTCGGGGAGCAGAAGGAGCTGGCTGAGATGGAGGCTTGGGCAGCGGGAGTGGCCAAGAAGGCCGCTCTCACCATCCGCGCGTACAACCATCTTCTGGACAAAGCCGCAGCCACGGCGGCGACGGCGGCGTCTGCGGCGACGGCCGCCGCGGCGGCGACGGCGGCCGCCGCGGTAGCGGCGGGCGCCGCAGCAGCTGCAGCGGGCACAGCAGCTAGTGTCGAGGGCATGAGGGGAACCGCCGCGGTGGGTGAGGGTGTCCCCACAGACGGGGAGGGGGACTTCTTGGAAGAGGAGGAGCTGGATGCAGCAGTCGTGCTGATGCTCGGTTGAAAACAATGCTGTAGGAAAAAACCATCTCGGGCGCAAAGCTAGAAATGCGACCAGCCAGGTGCCTGACGAGCGCACCTGAACGGGTGCCACATCTTCTGGCGGGAATGAACGCCGAAAGGCATCCCTTTGATTGAACGTTCTCTTCGAAATGCCGTTCACCCAATCAGATACCAAGGATGGGTTGAAAACCCAGAAGACGCCTGTCAGGCGGTCTTAACTGGGGGTGCACAGCGGTCAGTAGCCACGGCATAGAGCTTGTGCACTGGGCAATGTTCTCTGCGCAATGTTGAGCAGATTTTAGTGGAACAACATTTGCGGCAGCCTCTTATGAGCATAGTATTGCTGTCTTCCCAATTTTGGCCGATGCTGTCGATGTCAAGAGGGGTGATCAACTGTGCGAAACTATTTCTCAGCCATCGATTCAGCCGGATAAAGTCGTTCGACCAATGGGCAGTTGACCGAGACCCTTTCTTGACTTCGACCACATCGGCCAAAATTGGGAGGACAGCAATAGTTGCGCCAGTTTCGACGTAGCCCCATTTTTTCCGTGAGTCAACTCTGTGAGGTAGCCCCCTATTGTGACAACCGTGCTGTAATGCCGATCGATCGGTCATATGGATTAAAGCACAGAGCCCTCCCAGAAATGGTTTGAATCATTACAATCAGCATGATTGAAATCACATACAACTCGCCGTGCATCTCGACCATGTACATACCCCACGTCGGATCATCTCGCTTGCTAGTAAAAATATTTACCTCACCGAGGCCTTACAAATCTCTCGATCGAGCTTCGGGTTGCCCAAGTGGTTTGCCGTAATTGGCTCAACTAGATGACATTGGCAAGAAATCGAACATCGCTTGCGAGCCAGTTCTGGACGTATGGTGCTTTGCTGAGAGATAGAGCATGCACGTTTGCGAGTGCAAACGTTTGCCGAGGTGGACCGATGTCAGGATGTCTCTCAGATCGTCTCACCGGCTTCTGGGGACCGATAGCGTCCCAAGTGCAGTTGCACCTGGCATCACCGGCGACAGCCACAGCCACCCACTGGCACATGGTAAGACGTGGGACTGCGGGCTCATCATGCAGCCAATGACTTCTCATGATTCAATGTCAAGAACACTGCCCAAACCCCGTCATAAAGCAGGTTCAATGAATGTAATTTCGTGCCCTTTGGCTGCGTCAGGCGGCCTAGCTTCATAGTACTTGAGCCGGTTCTGCACGGTTGATAGGACAGGGACTGCGCACCTGTACCATCTGGTGCCCCAGAAAAAACGCAGGTGGGCTGGATCCAGTCACTGCTGTACCCTTCATCGACGGTGATTGGTCAACAGAATGTCAGTGGCACGTCCCGATGTCAACGAACAAACGCGATCTACTGGTCACGGGGCTCACGTGTTCAGAGGGCCAATGAACGGCCCGAACGGACAGAAAAGAATTTCAAGAACTCCTCAAACGTCATGCATGTTCGGAGGCCGATTCAGCCTCTGCGAGCAAACATGAGGAGCTGGTTAGTGGGGACGCTCCTGACAGCACCGCTGTGGCCGGTGGCTTGAGAAGTCTTGTCCTGATTAGGCTGTCATCGTGCATGTTCTGGCATCGTTTCACAAAGACCACCGCGGGTGTCAGCAGGTACTTGCCACCGCGTCACTCAGAGTGCGGTTGTCCAGCTTCTGTCAGCCTTTGTCGGCCCAAGGGCCCGGCGGACCTGGTCGGGATGCGGGACTTGTCACACATCACTCGGTGATATCATGGGTCTCCCTGCAGCACAGGTCAATGCTCGCAGTGGTCGGGTGTGCATGTTCGTTTGCGCAAACGTGCATGCTCCATCTCTCAGCGAAGCACCATAAGGTAGTTTTCAAACTAGTTAGTTAGAATACGAAGCACTGCGTCCCCCCGTTGCTCGCTACCCGGTGCTCGCTGCGGCCCTGTACTCGGATCCTAAAGATATCGTCGCCGCCAAAGAGATGGTCTGTGCACAACTCGCAGCGGGGCGTCGGGGCAACAACGGTGGCGGGCTGGAGGGCCCCGCCACCCTACCTGAACGCGACGTCGTTGGCAGCGGCGAGAGCGAAAAGAACCCGCCTGACGGCCTCGCCCACAGCGTCGCGATGAGGTTCGAGGACAACGCCGCCAAGCTCTCGGGTGGGCTGGACGAGTCGTGCCTGGAGTACGTGGCCGAATACCAGAATGTAGCGAGGGTGTACAACCTTACCTCCGCGCAGCGGTTGAAGTTCCTGCATAAACTTCTGGCGGGCGAAGCTACGAGGTTCTACCTCGAGAGCGTCCAGACGCACTTACCGACCTTCATCCAGGCCGTCCACGTGATGAGTGCGGAGCATAACTCGGTGGTGCCACAGAGCCGCGTCAACAACCACCTAAGCACTCCGTTTGCTGGACGAGGCATTTATGGGCGCTCAAACAAGGGTGTTAGGGCCACAGAGGCATTGGGTGGCGTACGGGAGTGCAGCGTGTAATGGGTGCCTTGACCCCCTGACGATCATGGGATTCTTTAACTGCTACAGACCCGGGCACACCATTCGTGACTGCCCGCAGCAGCTCAACGGGACCAGCGCAGCCAATCACAAGCTGGAAAACTTCTCGAAGAAGCGAAAGAGCGCACCGGCCCTGGCAGGGATCCTCTTTCAGATATGTCGACAGCTGGACGGCGAGGGCGCGCGGTCGGAGGACACGTTGTGGCACATCGAGGACTCGGACGACGATTCTCAGCTTGGGATCGCCGAACCAAGTGATGATGCGGCTACCGAAGCGCAGCTGTTTGATGCCCTCGTGGTGGCGGCCACGACGCGTGAAGAGGCAACCCCCACCGCGGCCGTGAGGGCCCGGGCCAAGATGTCTTCTGCCTCGGAGGTGTAGCTCGTCGCCCCACCCTCAGAAAGAGACGATCGCCACAAAGCGCGAAGGAAGATCCTAGCGCGCTCGCGCAGCTGCTGCGGCGCAAGGTAGACCCGGATGCGTTTGAGGGGACGAGCCTCGACACGGGGGCCGCCCGTTACGTTGTGTGGACCTGGAAAGCGGAGGCGTACACGCGCATGGTCGGGGAGGCTTTGGTGCTAGGCACTACCAAGGTGGCCTGGTTTCGCTTTTGTGGGGACTTTCATGGTAGCATAGGCGCACGCTCTGTGTCAATCCCAGTGTCACCTGCCTATTTTCTGCCGCTGGCTGTTGACGTCGTATCCCTAGTCGTCCCTTTGTTTCTGGGCCTTTTTCTTGCTCGACCAGTACGGGTTGTACGACAACAATGTGGAAAACTAGCTCAAGAGTGATGGGCGCGGAATCGCGGCGCCGTTTTTCGGTAAGTACGGGCACCTCTACCTTGTATGGGCTGCTGAGGTGCACTACACTATGTCCGAGCTGGAGCGTATTCACCGCCACTTTTCACACCCACATCCGGACCGCCTGTTCGCCGTCTTACGGCGCGCAAGCGAGCCACATGCAACTCTGGCGACTCGTTCCAAGCTGGGGGAGCTATCCAAGGCGTTCCAAGTACGCCAACGCCTGGCCCCGGCCTCCAGCCGCTTTCGAGTCTCCCTTCCACAGGACATTGTCTTAAATCGGACGGTGTCGTTGGACATCTTGTACCTGACTGGCCCGCCCTTGCTGCAAGTCATCGATATGGACACGATGATGAGCGCGGCCTCCTTCCTTCAAGCGGAGACTGTGGAGGCAGTGTGGGGGGTGTACACGCGTATATGAATGTGTGCCTATGCGGGGCACCCGGAGCGCAGGCACACCGACCATGGTCCCCAGTCTGCCGCGGCCGGTTGGCGGTCCCTTACCCGCGCAGCGGGGACCCATCAACTCGAATCGGGCTTCGAGTCACACAACTCGCTCGGCGTCGGTGAGCGGTACCACGACGTCCTTCGGAACGCCTTCCGGCGAGTGCAGGTCAACCACCCCGATGTCCCGCCGGAAGTGGCGTTGGTGCTGACGGTTGCGGCCATGAACCAGATGGTCGGCCCCCACGGGCTTGTCCCGATTATGCTTGTGTTTGGCATCGCGCCTCGCCTACCCGTCACCCCTTTGCGGTTTCCGGAGCAGCTCTATATGATGCGACCGGCCGAAACAGCCCGCAAGGAACTGTCCAAGGCTGTCACACGGCGGCGAATCAACGCCGCGCTACGCGCCCGTGTTCTCGACGCTGCTGACGTGGACCTGCCTGTGGGCAATGCCGTCCTTGTGTACCGAGAGTCACCGGTGGACGCTTCTGTGGGCCCCCGCACCATCTTATCTCGTCGGGACAAGTTGGCGTAGGTATAGATTGGGGGCGCGATGAATCCTTTCAAAGTCGGTACTCTGCGTCTGTATTACGCGCCCCGGCCGCCCCAAGACGCAGCGGCTGCGGAGCTGGCAGCCCCGAATCCTAGTGGCGCTGCCGAGCCCCGCCCGGGCGACGCGCATACGTCCGGTGTTGGGCCAGGGATGACAAGGGACGGGCATCCCCGACGTTGGGACCCCACAAGCGCCGCGCAGTTGGACGGCGCGGCCGCGGCCGACCAACCATCCGTGGAATCAGACCACACGCCGGCGGCACCGGCCGGCCCGCCCGCGGCGGGAAATCTCGGACAGCTACTAAACGCTTTCATCTCTGGGGAGCACGTTTTGAAGACGGACGGCCTGGCGCTCCATGCCTTTGCCGCCGGCCCCGCCGCAAAGTCGCCGTCCGCCTCACAACTCACGGCAAGTGTGCCGCCGGGTACCGTCCGCATTGCTACTGCGGCGTTCCAATCTGCGGCCCGCGTGGATGTGGACGGGCTGATGGCCCGGGGGCCGCTTCAGCCCTGTAATGGTCACTGCCGTTTAAGCCGAAGAGCTATAGCCCCGTCCGACAGCCAAGCACAGGATGCGGAGCGGAGCAAAGGAGAAGCAACACAAACGCCTGCATCACAGGGCTCGAAGCGCACCAGAACTACGGAAGAATCGCAAATGCAACGCTGATGTATTCCAAAAAACAGGATGAACCCAAAACATGCGCTCATGTACCCTCGAAAACAAGAAGCATGACGTGCAAGAGCCCAACCCCCGGGAACCACCCTGGGGGGGCCGGTACCCACCTGGCCACGGTTTCTGGCGCGGGCCTCCAGTGGCCTCTTCCCAGCTTCCTCGACCGCCCTTCCACTGGAAGAAGACCGCGGCCCGTCTCGGGGCGGAAGGGGGAAAGTCACTAAGACTGCCTAGATCTCATGATGTACCCAATAAAAATATCTCAAGACCTAACACAAGATTTTTCGATTTACTCGGATAGAATTCCGGTGGGATAGTGTCCCTGGCCGAGATCTGATCTCGGTCCGGCTTCCGCTCGGATATCGGAAGCTTTCTCAAGCTTCCTGGTCCCCCCAGAGTGCTCGGATCGAGGAGACGCGTGTATTACTCGATGGTGTCAGGCCCCTTGATAGGGTCCGATCGAGTGCCCATCACCCAGCGCCCGCTTGGCGAGTCGCTTCGTGTGTGGCTCTCGGCCTCCCTGGACCTCTCCCGAAGGGCAGAGTCGCACGCTTCGCGCCTAGGGGGGTTACGTGGCGGCTTGCGACCCATCCCTGGTTTGCACCGGGGCCTGTGTCACCCACTACCCGGGGGTTTCCCCCACATATCCCCCAACTCAGGGCCCGCGTCTCGCGAGACCGGGGGCGGTGTGTCAACGCCACCACAGGCCACGAGGGAGCCCCCCCCCCCCCCCCCCCCCCCCCCCCCCCCCCCCCCCCCATGTCTCATTCCCAGCGTGCCCCGAGGGGCCCGCGCCGGGATGCCCGCACAGGGCGTCGGAAACACGGGTTTTTCCAGAGCCGAGTGAGCTTTGGGACGGCCCCACAAGACGGTCACCGCTGGCGGTGTCCGGACAGACCGGGCCTCCCACAGGTACCCGTGTCGTCATCGACAGACACGGCACCAGGTGGGGGCGACTGGGGTTCTTCCCGTGTTCTTCGATGACCCTGTACCCCCCCCTATGGTGGGGTCTTCTCGTCTTCTCCGGCTCCCCGCCTCTAGAGGCGGGATGTTTTCGGCCGAGGAGACTGAAGCCGCGGCCGTCATGGCGGTCGACACCGGAGCCACCGGGGCTGGCGCCTTTCTGAGGCCAGAGGAGGATGTTGAGGAAGACTTCCTTGCCAACCTCTTGTCAGCCTCCTGGCCGACCCCTGCCATCGTGGATGGCAAGTACGGGAGTTACCGGTGGACTCCACCGGGGGGGTCTCTGGTTGAGCAGCGCTTTTCTGCGGTCGACAGCCGTCGAATGGTCTCCATATGGACCACCACCGGGGGGTTGTATGGTCCTCTTTACGCCGTCCCCGAGGGGACGGCGACAGACTTTCACTTTCTCGGCATTCGGGAGGCGTGGCGGATTTTCCAAGTGCTTAGGCACTTGGCGGTGCGCGAGCTCCCTCCCGAGGTTGGGGACAAGCCCCACGTTTCTTGGGAGTAATACCCGGGGTCTCCCCCTAAGTTGGGGGAGGAGATCTGTGGCTATAATGTGCCGGGGGCCACAGGCGAATGGACCATTCGCACCTTCTCTGGTCTACCCGCGCTGTATGAGCAGCGTGAGGTGAACGACGTACCTGTTGTAAGTCGTAAGGGGCTACACCCGAGCACACCAGTGTGGTGGGATCTGTTCGAGGTGCCCCGCGGCATGGCCGCGCGAATGCCTCAGATGGTGGCACTCCAGGGTGGCCAGCTCATGGAGGAGCCCCTAGTGGGTCCCTATCACTTTATGTTGGAGACCCTGTGGGCCGCCGAGAGGGCTGATGTCTTTGTTGGCAGCATTCGCCACCATCGCCATCTTTGGCTATTGCCCTTGGCGATGCGGTCTGCTTGTACCGACCCTACGACTGAGAGTTTGTGCTCCGCCGACCCCTCGGTCCGAACTCTTGTTGAGGCTGGTGTGGAGCTCCTCCGCTTATTAGAGGAGCGGGAGTCAGCCTCGTGGCTGCAGTGACTTGGAGGACCTCGAGGGGTCTTCTACTGTGCCAACGCCTTGGACGACGAGGAGACCTTGGTCCTCACGGAGGGTCTCGGGGACCCCCGTCTCCCCTATGGGAGAGACGTAAAAAACCAGATACGGGTTCGTCCCCTGAATCGGGAGTTGGCCGATGCTGGGTCGGCCCCGGCGGGCTTAGTGGTTTCGGCCGCGCCCCCGCAGGCCCCGGCCGCGGGGGATGCGGTTTCTTCATATTTTGTGCCACCCCTATGGGGCGCGGTCTCTCGCCTGGTGTACGCTCCCCGCGGGGTTGGCCGGCGCACCAGTGCTCGTCGAGCTTACGCCCTAGGGGGTGGAGGTGGTAAGATCCCCCTTACTTGGGGACACTCGGGTCCGCCCTCGGCGCCCCTCCTTCTGTTTACTGGGGAGGCGTCGGCCCAGTTGGGGACCTCTCGCCCCGTGAGTGCCGCCGTATGGTCGGGCTTGGGGCGCTCCCGAGGGGAGCTCCCGTCCATCCTCAACAACGGTGTTGACCAGAACCTCATTATGGCTTTGAGACGCACCTTGGTGCGGTCTCGTAATGAGGTGGCGTCCATCCTGTCACGACGTATAGGTGACCGGGATGCGGAACGGCTGTACTCTTCGAGTACAGCTAAGACGGCGCGGCCGCCTTCTGGCGGAGGAGTATGGTGTCGCCGTGGCCGACACCAACACAGTCTTGACCGGTTGGTCCGTTCGGCAATTTTCCGGCTCGGCGGCCCTGCCCATGGGGGCCCTGATGCCGGCGACGCCTCAGCGTCCGCCGTCTCCCTCCCCACCCCACTATGGGGTGGGATCCAGCTCGTCTTCCCAGCCCCAATATGGGACTACCGGCGATTCCGCTAACCCGCCGACCTTAGTGGGTACCGGTTATTATACGCCATAGTAGGACCCTAGCCCAGGCTATGGCTCCGGCTATGGTTCCCGCTCCGGGGGTTGGTGACTCGGTCACCGTAGGGTGGCCGTGTACCCAGCCCCGTCTGTCTCATGATTGTGTTGCCGCTCTCTACCAGGGGTTGCCAGGATATGCTTTTCGGGCCGTAATGGGATATGAATACACGCCAATGCTTCATATCTGGTGACGGATATCTCCGTCAGCTGCGATACGGAAAGGATATCTCCCTCCGACGACGGATATTTAGGCAGATTATATCCGTATCCGGGTATGATTATCGTATCCGACTATGTTCCCTCAAGTCCGACAGACAGCACATCTAGAGCCAAAGAAGAACGCCATACAGCCCTTATTCGAGTGCTAAATGGACGTCAAGTACGATGTGACATTCACGATTGATTTTGAGGCCCCAACGGGTGCTGTCAAGGCGGTTCCCCGCCATTTCCGTGAACGGACATTGAAAAGATGATTCTGAATCTCGTGTCACACTCTGACAACAACGCAAACGGGTCGTTTCGCGTGATTGACCGGTGCGTTCCCGGCCGGGCAAGATCGCCGCTTGTCGCTGCCATACGTTTGCACAAGAATTCCCGATTGTCGGCACGCGAGATGAGAGGCCGACGGTGCGGAAGTATACATAAGTAGGCGCGAGCAAATTCATATTCTTGTAAATTCATGTATCCTGACTCTCAGATCCTGAATACGGATCCGATACAATCTCACAATTCTTATAAGACAGGATAGATATATCCTCTCCTCATTTTCTCATAATGCATTTAGGATATGCGTCCCGGGCACGAATCCGAAGTGGATACGGATATAATGCACGAATATATTCCTCGGGAATATATCCAGGACAACCTCTGATGGGAACTGACCACTCCACTTCTTTCTCCCTGGAGAGACGGCATCATGGTGTACAACCCCCGTTTGAGGTCACCCTTGGTGAACTCCGGGAAGAGGTAGAGGACCCTGCCCTCTGACACATCATTGTCAATACCCGCTTTCACGAAGCGGTTCAGAAACTCTAAGACGCCTCGGGCTGGCGTCCCATTGCACTCTGCGTTTCGACCAAAGGTGGCCGAGACGTCCTTAAGCAGACGGCCCAGGCCGTTTGCCATCGTCCGGTCGTACCGGGCGACCATATTCGCCAAAGCGTACGATGCGCAATCCAGAATCCCTTCGTGGCGATCATCCGCAGGGATGATCTTCTCGGGGAGTCAGTGACGGGGGTTCCCCTCAAGCTCGCGCCCTACGGCGCGTGCTACCGCACGTCGGAGGACATGACGTCCCCCATCTCCGCCGGAAAACCCCACATCCGAGAAGGAGGAGCTCAGTCGGCGACGACGGCGCCTTGACCGTCGGGAGGCCCCGAGGGCTGTATCCAGGACGAACAGCCGCTCATGTAACGTGCTAATGACATCATCCAGCGAATCCCGTAGAGCCGCCGAAAATGCGTCCCCCTCTAGGGCCCCTTGCGAAGCCCCAACCCCACTGACTTGTGGAGGTGTATGAGGTAGTCCCACGGGCCTATCCCGCCGGGCCCGGAAGTCATACGGCCCCTGTGCTTGGGTCGAAACTGCTGGTTCCCGACCACCAGGAAGCCGCGGCACTCCAGGGGCGCCACCTTCTCGACACACCGTGTCGGTCGCAAAGTGAAGGGGGAACGGGAATCCCCTTCCATCCCCTCCTCCGTCACTTTCTGTGCCACGCACTCTCGTGGACACGCGCTTGCGACCCTCCACATGACAAGGGTCCCCCAAAAGGCCACTTTGCCTGGAGCCCTCACTAGCTCCGTCACGGATGCCTCGTGAAGAGGAGCCCGCGCCCTGGGCGCGGGACTGCGTCCCCCTCATGCTCTCCATAAAGATGGAAGCCCTACTCCTCCGTGGGAGAATCCAGTGAAGCTGTCACAGCAACAGTACCCACGGGTAAGACAAAGACAGAAGTTCCACAGTAAAAGAACGACAACGGGGTCGGCCCGACTGATCAGCAAGGGCTTGACCCTGTCCCCCGCTGATCCACCAAATGTAGTGGATCCTGCCCTCAAAGCCGATGGGGTATAGCTGCGTCGGAAAGCCCAGCGCAGGATGCGGATCGAAACAAAAGAGAAACAACACGAACGCCTGGATCACAGGGCGCGGAGCGCACCAGAGCGACGGAAGTAACGCAAAGGCAACGCTGATTTATTCGAAGACGCAGGATGACCCTAAAGCATACACTCCTATACCCACAGAAACAAGACGCGGGTCGTGCACAATCCCGACCCCCGGACGCCACCATGGGGGGACCGGTGCCCAACGGGCCAGGGTCTCAGGCACGGGCCTCTAGTGGCCCCTGCCCAGCACCCTCGACTACTCTTCCACTGGAAGAGTACCCCCGCCCGTCTCGGGCGGAAGCAGGAAAGTCACGAAGACTTACCAGATCTCAGGATTTGCCCAAGATCAGTGCCTCAGCACTCATCCCAAGAGTTTTCTATTTTCCCGGATAGAATTCCGGTGGGATTTTATACGTGGCCGAGATCTGATCTCATTCCGGCTTGCGCTCGGATTGTGGAAGCTTTCACAAGCTTCCCGGTCCCTCCAGAGGGCCCTAATTCGGGAAGACGCGTGTCATCGTCGGTCGTGTCAGGTCCCTCCAGGGGGACCCGATCGGGTGCTCATCACCCCACGCCCCCTTGGAGGGATCTTTTCGCGTGTGGCCCTTGGGCTCCACGGACACCCGCTTCTGGGAGAGTGTCACACGCAACCCCTCTAGGGGGGTGTTACGTGGATGTTCGAGACCCGCCCCCAGCTCATGCCGGGGTCCGTGTCACCCCTGACAGGGGGTGTCCCCCACAACAGTCCTTGAGCCAGTGGACTTCCTGCATGGCGCTGACAACGACAGCGCCGGAAATGGTGAGTGGGCCCCTGTCTCTGAGGAAGACAAGTCGGAAGGCGGCATCGTGCCGGCGGCGGAGAGAACTGGAGCAGTTCGCAGCGGTGCACGAAACGAGCAGGACGGCAAGCTCGATGACGAGGACTCCAGCGAGAATGATTACTCGGACGGACAGAGCAACGAGGATCCGCCCTCGGGCGCGCCCCCAACCGCATCGGCCACGGCATTCCCGGGGAAGGACCCGACGGCGGTTGAGATTTAGAAAGCTGTGCAGGGCAAGACGACTTAAACCGTGAAAAAGGAATCGGCCGCCAGTGTCCTGTGTAACTACCTCCAGGTCAAGTTGCCAGCGCTGTGACGTCCCACGGTAGTGGTCAAGACTGCGTCCGACGGGGCGAGTGTCGGCGACGTGCGTATGGCGATTGTTAAATTGTTGAATGCCTACGTGGAGAAGGCTCGCGGGCAGTAGAGTGTGCGTTATTTTACCAAACATGCAGGATGCAGCCATATCGACTCTTGTTTGTGACCTTGAACTATTTCTTGTTGTTCTTGGTTGCCCCATACTTCGCTGTTTTTTCTTGACACAGCTCTGCTTTTTTGCTTTTTCTGCGAGTGGAAATTCATGAATGTGTCCACGCCATCCCAGTAGCCGAGAACGAGAATATTATACGTTCCCCCCCCCCCCCCACCCCCGCGTCCCGTCATCCTCGGCCACACTGTGCTCCTCTATGACGCTAGAGCTCCACCCATGGCAGCCCCAATGCCTTGACGATCACCAGCCGCGCTGCCTGTCCCGCCGATAGTAGGGAGGTGTCGCCCCCAGCAGCCATCGCGTCGCTCTCGGGCTGCTCTTCCACCTCCTCCTGATTCGCGTCGTTCTCGCCATCAAGCGCCTCCAAAACATCGGAGAGTGCAATGCAGGTCTTCTTTACGGACGCAGATAAACGTGGGTGTGCATGAATCTTTGTCAACGCGTGCCACCGGCCTTTCAGTCCTCCAAAGACGTTCTCCACCACAACCCGCATCTTCGCGTGATGGTGATTGAAACGTCTAATTGTAGCCACATTCGGACCGTGCATGTCAACCTCCCTCAATGGCGTTATCTGTGCATAGAGAAAATGAATGACGCAAGCATAAGGGACAGGAGATGTATAATAAGCGCGCAAAAAGATTGGCCAGATGACTCCAAACAACGGCGCTCGACGACGTACAGAGCGTGACCAAGCTATCCAGTTAGGACGTCATGGCATTGAAATCGGGTCTGGGCGAGATGTACTTCTGCTCAACCTCCCCACGGCGCCGCACTAATCGCTTTCTTCTCCGTCGTCTTGTTCCCCCTCATTTCCCCCGCTCCGCGCGTTCTCAGCGTGGCCACGATGCGGTTATGCATCTCGTCCTACTGGAAACCGATACGGAACATACCGGAGAGGGAGTGAAACCAAACCCAGCGTCACTCAAGATGAACTCTCTGGCAAAGAGGTCGGAGGGTAGCGTCGTCGAGAAACATTGCCTTGTACCACGAGCGGGCCTTCTATGCAGTTGAGTCCCCATACCATCACGGAAACCCGCCCACCAAGTACCGGATGCGGCGTGTGTCCGTGATTGCTAGAAGTACAGGTGACGACCTCGCGTTCTTGTTGGTTTAATCTTCCCTGTGTTGTCCAAATGGGGTAAGAAGTCTCTGGGGGCAGCCATCCACGGCTCCACACCTAGGAAAGCAAGAAATGGATGCCAGATAGTACAGGGTGCCGAGCTGTTAGTAAGAACAGGACTGATATTCAGTGACGGGGGGAGAGCACCCAACTGTCTACTTGTTCTCTCTCCACACCTATCAATCCTGCGACTCCCTACCCTCCCCTCCCAGAACAGGAGTCAGCGTGTACAGTACAGTCCCTTCCACCCATTGTGGTTTCCACTAGTTATCCAGGGAAGTCGAGCTCTATCTGACGGCGCTCGTCACGACCTGTCCACGCAGGCGCGGGCAGGCCGAGGCAGAGTGCTCGCACGACAGGCAAGCAATAATTTACAAACGTGGACTCGGCTATATGCACCTCTCGAGCAACGACGCGCCGATGCCCTCCCTGTGCAAGCCACAAAAGCACGGGAAACACACGCCAGGCAGGAGGGAGAGCCGCCGGAACTCGTTGGCCGCAGAGAAGGTATGGCGTCAGCAACGTGATGACCTCATCGAACAAGGCAGGGGCCTGCGCACGTCCCGGAAAAACGACCCACTCGCGATGCTCTTCTCGAAAAAGAGTCCGACTGAGTCACGGCAGTGAGGGGCAGCTCTGTTTCTCTGACCGCATATCTCCACGATGTCCGTCAACTCAGCTACCTCAAAGAGTTCAGTCGCATCACCCATCCCCACTCCTGACAGGCAAAATGCAGACGAAAATGTCAGCAGATAGCTCTCGAAATCATCCCAGTGGCTCCCCTCACAAGTCTCCTTGGCCCGCAGCAGTCTCAAAATCCATGCCAACCAGACACCGAGCGCCCCCTCAGCCCCACCCTCGCATAATTCAGCAACGGCCTCCTGTTAGGCTAGTGCCTGGGAAACTTCTTGGAGGTCCGGCTCAAGCTCCTCTGCAACCCCCAAAAACATGCATGACATTTGGTGGTAGCGCGGCTATAGTCAGGGGCACGCAATCCACACACTCAAATATGGGCACACGGCAGGTAGGGGTGCACAGAGACCACTAAATCCGGGTCCAACTAACTACGGCCGTCGAAGGGCGGCAGTTTGTATGGGACAGCGCGAAGAGGGGCTAGAGTGGTGGGCGCCAAGGGTGGGCGTCGTCTCGTTGTGAGAACCGAGCGCTATGCGCCGGTGGAAAGCCCGCGCGGACCCCTTCGCATACCGTTCCCGTGCGGCCCCTGCATTCTACATACAGAGGGCAATTCGGGGATTCATTGGCTCTCTTGAGGGGTCTCAGGCTCAGGATCTGGGACACCTCGAAGGGGCGTCTCAGGCTTAAGCCCGTCGTTAGAGCAAGCCCAGCGGTGCGCGCCAACACTATAATATAGCGCTTTCGAACGAAATCGTGGCATGATGGAAGTGGCTCCGGTATTTCATGGTGCTGCGGATGATCGTTGCGTCCCAGCGGTTCTCGCGCTATAACATGGGTTCACTTGCTGAATTTTCCTATTTATCATTAGCATGTTGGTGGAGGTTGGCTCCATCGCGGGTGCCTGGGGGCAGTGGTGTTGTTGTGGGTGGTGGGCAGGAGGGTGGTAGTGTCGTAGAGGGACGGCCGTGGCGGCACTCCAAGGAGTCCCGAAAAGCGGCCGGCGTGACCCTCGCCGACAACTTCGAGTCCCGGATGTGTCCCTAAGTTGACTTCATCAAAAGTACGTATCCCCATGCGTGCCGGAGTAGAGAAGGGAGGGTAGATTTCGCTCGTGTCATTCAAGGACAGCACTGCCGCTGGAATCTCATCCACTTGGCGGGTGGAGAAGGCTTGGCTGAGATTTTCATGGCATCGTGGCTCTCTTTTTGTCAAAATATCCACAATCTTCCTATCGGCTAAAATCTTTCAGAGGGAGTTTTCCCCCAAACGGTCGCGGTAAAAGCTGGAATAGCGCAGATCCTGCTCTATAACACCACTGTATACTGTCAGACCAGCGCTATCCCAGCTTTTGTCGCAGATCTTGCGGTAAAATTTTGACCGCTGAGAACCCCCCTTGCAGCTTAACGCGGCACTGCTGCAGATCCTGTGCGAATCGATAGATTCGGCATTGGCAGCCTTGGTGTCAACCTCGCGCACGGCGTGATGGGGGGGGCCTGGCGTTCGCCACTGACGTGTCGCGGTGGTGGGTTGGGGCCACTCTCGTCGTCTGAATGGCTGGATGGGCGCCGCCGGTGGTGGACCGGGTGGCGGCACGCTGCGATTGTGACGTGTCCTTGCGGGCCAACAATCACTGGTACGACCCGTTCTCGTCTTGATGTCTGACCCGGTGCCTACGTAGTGGCGTCGGAGGGCCCTGGCGCCTGTTAGAGCGGCGGGCGTTCGCTTTGTTGCTGGCCCCCGGGCGTGCGGACGCGTGCACCCTTGTGGAGGCCGCGTGGGCACCCGTCTGGGACCCCTCCCGCGCCTTTGGGGACGCCTGGAGGGCGGGTGGGGACCGGGGGGGTGGCCGCGCAGGCTAGATAAGAGGGGCCGCCGGCACCGGCTAGCGGGCGGCGGCTTCCTGCTCATCAGACTAGACATCGTAAAGGCACCACACCCGAGTTGGGTGTGCGTGCTTGGCGGTGGGCTACGTCGCCCGCTTTTGTGTCTGCGCTTCCTGTCGCTGATTTTCAACACCTGCGCCATAATCCGCACCGCTGGACTTGCTCTCAGACGAAATGTGGCTTCCAACCGTTTTCTCTTAAGAAATTGGACTTGCGTCAAAACAGCTTTTCCTCAAATCGTGAATCGCCCTCTGGAAGAATACCTGCACAATACTTTGTGACCTCGGAAGCCCCCCTATGTTGAAAGCGTTGGCATGTGCCGGATAATACATGGACAGGGCGGCTACCATTGTGGACTAAAGAAGACACTGGCGGGAAACTCGGCTGCCACACTAGTGCGCACCGCCGTTGCCTTGTCCCGCGCGGCGACGGAAGCGCGGCGACGTGTGGGCCATCGACGCCTCGGTCGTGGACCCGTCGGCGTGCGTCAACCCCCCTCGTCCTGGACGCCACCCGCTGCTTTTGCGGCTGGCTCGCTGCGCCACCCCCGTCAAGTGAACCGGGTCGCCGCTGCTCCACCCCCTGACGCTGCTGTCCGCCGCCGTTGCGTCGGCGTGTCCCCTCGGCGGGCCGCCTCGCGCCCCCGCGGCGCCTCGTCGGCGGGCGTGGCGGCGGCGGCGGCGCCCTCGCGGCCATGGACATGGAAATCGAAGCGGTGGCGCCCCCCCCCCCCCCCCCCCCCCCCCCCCCCCCCGCCACGGCGACCAAATACGAGCTCCCCTGGGTCGAAAAGTACCGGCCGACGCGGCTTGCCGACATTGTCGGCAACGAGCCCGTCCTCGCCCGCCTCGCCGTCATTGCGCGGGAAGGCAACATGCCCAACCTGCTCCTCGCCGGCAGCCCCGGGGTGGGCAAAACGACGACCGTCCTCGCGCTCGCGCGGGAGAGCCTCGGCGGCGACGCCGCCCTCCTCCGCGAGGCGGTGCTCGAACTCAACGCGTCCGACGATCGGGGCATTGAGACGGTGCGGTCGGCGATCAAGGCGTTTGCGCAGAAAAAGTTGACGCTCCCCCCCGGGCGCCACAAGCTCGTCCTCCTCGACGAGGCCGACAGCATGACCGAGGCGGCGCAGCAGGCGCTGCGGCGCACCATGGAGGTCTACTCGTCGACGACGCGCTTTGCGCTCGCGTGCAACCTGTCGGGCCGCATCATTGAGCCAATCCAAAGCCGCTGCGCGGTCGTCCGCTTTGCGCGCCTCACCGACGCGCAGGTGCTGGCGCGGCTGCGCCACGTCGCCGCCGCCGAGGGCGTGACGATGGACGAGGAGGGCGCCGCGGCGGTCGTCTTTACGGCGGATGGGGACATGCGCGTCGCCCTCAACGGCTTGCAAGCGACGGTCAATGGGTTTGGGGCGGTCACCAAGGCGGCGGTGCTCAAGGTGTGCGACGTGCCCCACCCGGGGATGGCGCAGGAGATCCTTGCTGCCGCCGTTGCGCGGGACGTTGACGCTGCGACGGGGGTGCTGATGCGCCTCGTGCGCGGCGGCTACGCGCCCGTGGACATTGTGCAGGTGCTGTTTCGGGTGACCAAGGGGGCGGACTTGGCCGAGGACGTGAAACTCGACGTCCTCCGCGCCATTGGCTTGACGCACGCGCGCGTCGCGGGGGGGGTCGCCTCGCCGGCGCAGCTGTGTGGGCTGGTCGCGCGCATGTGTCGGATTGGGTTGTGACGGGGGGG